>ERZ1370068.33-contig-10026_pt1 | contig 58924 bp, 82 predicted proteins | sample MGYA00561227_ERZ1370068 | MGnify/ENA primary metagenome ERZ1370068 (study PRJEB38410, sample SAMEA6850437) | metagenome | study: Metagenomic assessment of the ecological functions of the soil: analysis of the soil microbiota associated with the... | reverse complement strand
TGTACTTCGTTCCAGTTACGTATTGCTGGGGCCGGAGGCGCAGTGGTGAGTTCGGCCACGCGGGAACCCTGCTATGGCCGTTACCTCAAGTGGGTTCGCGGCGTCTGCCGACACGGAAGCGAGGTGGGACCCCCCCGATCTTGCATCCAGGGTCCCACCACCCGACAAGGCGCACAAAGCGTTGCCCAGTTCAGTTTCGGAGGCCGAGCTGGGCCCCGAATTTCACCAACCGGGTACAGGGTGCTGTGCACATTGACGTAAGAGTGGACTCAGCATCGATCGCGGCGAGGAGCTCCGCGAGCCTTCTGGCCGGCGGAGATGCCTTGCCCGGCACCGGACCGATCACGTCGGCTGGCCGGATTGTTCCTGAGATCGTGGCCGGAGCGGCCGAGGCAGGCTTGGACGGGACTGGCGAGTTGCCGAGGTTCGTGCACAGGAATACCGCGACCCCGCCGACCTGGGATCGGCTACCGAAGTTGAGATGTGCGCCTGCGTGACGCTCTTGCCTCGAGAGCCGAGTGAGCTGAGCTCGTACGTGATCTCTTGCGCGTCCTCACGTTGATCTCTGCAGCCGGAACGAGAACCTTCACCCGCGGTTGACGGCGCGAGTGGGTTCTCGTTAGCCAGCCGGTGAGCTGCTCGTGCAGGGTGTTCGGTCCAGCTCTGGAACTGCTCGCCATCGCGGATGTCCCGGCGGCGATCGCCGCCGCTGTGGCTGCTCACCGCGCCACGACGATCGCCCATTGCCGTGCGTCCTGAGTTCACGAGGGTCTCCTTCCGTAGACGATGTCCGAGTGTGGGCGCCGTGTTCCATGGCGTGGTTCAACGTCAGGCACGACACGCCGACCGCGCGAGACTTTCGTGAGGGCAAACGACTGCGATCCATGCTGGATACGTGCAAATTACCTATATCCTCCAGAAAGGGACTTGGCGTCGCGACCGTCCCCATTGGATAGTGGGCCGACGGCGTGGTCGCGTGCGTCAATGCAGGAAGCGAAAAACTGTGGCAGGCTGCGACGGTGCGTTTTCGACAACGCGTGGCCGTTTTGCGCTACCTGGCAGGCGCTCTCGTTGGGTGCTTCAGGCGGTCGACGTCGCGCTCGCACCGGGCCAGATCGCGGTCGTGGTCGGCCGCAACGGAGCGAGGCAAGACCACCCTCCTCTCGGCGGCGGCGGGGCTTCTGCCGCCGCAGCGCGGTGCGAGATCCCTGGATCGACCACCCCCGGATCGGTTGGGTACCTGAGACCAGTTCCCGGCCGAACCAGCCGTTCACGGTGGGTGCCTACCTGGTCGCGATATGGCCCGGTCGCGCGGGCTCAGCCGGGCTGCCGCCACAGGGGAGGTCGAGTTCTGGTGCGAGCGGCTCTTCCTGAATCGATACCTCGATGCGCACCTGGCTGACGTCTCCAGGGCGCTGCCCAGAAAGGTGGGCCTGATCCAGGGCCCTGATTCCCCGCCCTCAGCTACGATCCTGGACGAGCCGTGGGAAGGCCTGGACAGCCAGACCCGCGACCTCATTCCGGACATCGTTGCCGAGGTACTCGCCACTGGCGGGTCGGTGCTGGTCAGCGACCATCTCGGTGAAATCAACCGGATGCCTGGGGCATTGCGCTGGCACGTCGAGTCAGGCGGGTTGACCACTACGAGGTGGTCGCGTCGGTACAGCCGACCCGGTACGTGATCGAGATCGGGGTAGCCGCCACCGAGGTGCCAGATGTGGTCGCTCAAGCTGCGCGGCCTCGGCCATGGGCGCTCAAGGTACGGGCGGCACGCGCCGGCGACACCCTGCCTCCGTTGTCGGACGCGCAGCAACCGCCCGCCCCCGTCGAGCCGCCGTTCCCGAATCCGTGGCACGGGCTGCGCCTGACCCGGCACGAAGCGAGCACCGCCAAGGGAGACGCGAAGCGAGCCACCGCCGAGGAATCGTCGCGCCTGACCGTCCCTGCACCGCAGCTGGGGCCGACTCGGACCGACGCGCGGCCGTCCCAGCCATGGTGATCAGTCGTGATGCTCGCCATCATCGGCATGCGCCTGCACGGGTACCTGCGCGGCGCTACTACGCGATCGCCCCGGCCGTCGCCGGAGCTCGTCGGTACTCGCCACCCTTTACGGCGGTGGCATCGCCCGACCGGAGGGGCGTACGGCGTCTCCGCCATTGTCCTGTTCCCGGTCTGGCGTGGCAGGCGCAGATCGTATTCGACTCGCAGCCCGACGTGCAGCGCCGGCTGACCCGACTCGCGGCCGGCACGGCGGGCAGGGGAGATCACCACGGGGCTGTTGGCGGCGCGGCCGGTGCGCTTCAACGCTTGTCGTGGCGATGATCCTGCCGTGGGTGTTTCAGTCCGTCGGACCGGTGCCGGGCGTTGGGAGGCCGTGCCGCTCGGCGTCGTTGCCGCGTTGGCCGTCGGTGTCTGGGCTCATCTGTTGGTGATTCCGCCGGCGGTGGCGCTGGGCGGGTTCGCATCGCGGGCGGTGAGCAGGACCCGGGCGATCGGCGTCATCGTCCTGGTGACCGGGTCGGTCGGTGTCTATCCTCTTTGGACTGGACGGGTCGCCGTTCGCTTTCGCGGCACCGCCGCTGATGGCCACCGCCCGCGCCGCCGCCAACGGCATGTCCGCGTCCGGGCTGTGGTGGCTCTCGGTGTGGGCCGCGGCTTGGGCGGCGGCGGCGATCGCGCTGTACTGGAGGGTCCGCCTGCGCAGGCCTGCGATTTGCTGACATACAACCGCTGCCGTACGCTATGTCGCGAAGTTCCACCAAAGACCGCTGGTTTCTGCCCGCCCTGGTGCTCGGCAGACGAAGAGCCCCTGCTTCGGCGGGCGGCCCGCGCAGGTTGGACGGTAACGCTCTTCTGCGTCCCGTGTGCCCTGCGCCGGGACGTTTTCGTTGCAGCCGTCGCCGATTACGACTCGGGGCCAGCCTGACGAAACGATCCGCGCGGCATTCCGGAGCATCGCAGCGAGCGAGGGCCCGGACCGTCCGCGCCTAACAGAGAGGGGAGGGACATGGCGGACACAAGCCGGTTCGGACCGACAAGGCAAGATTCCGTCGCGGAGCTGACCGAGAACTTCCGGTCCTCCACGGCGACCGTTCTCGACCGAGTACCGCGGCCTCACCGTTGCCCAGCTCAAGATGCTGCGCCGGGCACTCGGGACCGCAGGCCACGTACGCGGTCGCGAAGAACACGCTGGCAAAGCGTGCCGCGGCCGACGCTGGCATCACGGTCTCGACGACCTGTTCACCGGTCCTACCGCGCTCGCCTTCGTCTCTGGCGATCGTCGTGGAGGCCGCCAGGGCCTGCGCGAGTTCGCTGAGACGCACCCGCTTGCTGGTGATCAAGGGCGGCGTCTTCGAGGGCAAGCCGCTCTCGGCGGCCGAGGTCACGAAGCTGGCCGACCTCGAGTCCCGCGAGGTGCTGCTGGCCAAGCTGGCCGGCGCGATGAAGGCCAACCTCAGCAAGGCGGCGGCGACCTGTTCCAGGCGCCGCTGTGCCAGACCGTCCGCCTGGCGGCGGCCTTGCAGGAAAAGCGCGAGGGCCAATCGGCGGCCTAAGTAGCGCGCACCACAGACCACACATTCAATTCGGTATGAAGAGGAAGCCACGCCACCATGGCGAAGCTCAGCACCGACGACCTGCTCGACGCGTTCAAAGGAGATGACGCTGATCGAGCTGTCCGAGTTCGTGAAGCAGTTCGAGGAGACCTTCGACGTCACCGCCGCCGCCCCGGTCGCCATGGGCGCGGTCGCCGCCGCGGCGGCGCTGCGCCGGCCGAGGCCGCCGAGGAGCAGGACGAGTTCGACGTCATCCTCGAGACCGCCGGCGGCAAGAAGATCCAGGTCATCAAGGTCGTCCGCGAGCTGACCGGCCTGGGCCTCAAGGAGGCCAAGGACCTCGTCGACGGCCGCGCCGAAGGCGGTCGCTCGAGAAGGTCAACAAGGAGACCGCCGACAAGGCGAAGGCCAAGCTCGAGGCCGAAGGCGCCAAGGTCACCCTCAAGATAGGACCGACGCAACACCGCGCCGGCCGCGCCCGTAGGGCGGCCGGCGCTGCTTCGCCGGTGGTGCGCAGTTTCGTCGCCGCGGCGAGCGGTGGGAACCAGGGAGGATCGGCCAAGTCGCTCATAAGCGGCGAGCCCGGGGCAAATCCCTTCACCGCCGGCTTCACGGCGAGTACTTAAATGTGGCCTTTCGAAGTATTTATGGCCGGTCGAGTCCCTGTTCGTGCCGCAAGGGCTTGACTGGTCGCGTACCGCCAGGCACGCTGAATCCGCACAGCGTTGCTAATCCAGGTTGCCAAGACCGGTGAAAACACGCTCGTGCGACGGTCCTTCTGAGGTGCACGGCCGATCACCGCGAAGGGGCTGAACGCCCCAGGTGGCTGGCCTGGATCGGCGTTTGAGCCCACATGCGGTGAGGTCTTGCGCGCGGGTAGCCGTGCGGCTACACTGCTGGTTTGCGCTGTCTTCCGACCCAATCTCTGTCAGCTAGTGTCCATTTGTGGGCGTTTTTGACGGGGACCAATCGGGCTGCGCGCAACCCGGCCGTCCGCACCACAGGTCCTCGGAAGGACGCATCTTGGCAGCTTCCCGCCCTGCGAAGACCAGTCACTCGTCGAGCGCATATGCTCCCCGCCGAATTTCATTCGGACGGATCACCGAACACCTTGAGGTGCCCAACCTCCTTGCCATTCAGACCGAGTCGTTCGACTGGCTGATCGGTAACGAGGCGTGGGCAAATCGGTGGGCGGACGACCCGCACGCGCGAAGCGGGCTGGCTGAGATCCTCGATGAAATCAGTCCCATTGAGGACTTCTCTGGCACCATGTCGCTGTCGTTCTCGGCACCGCGATTCGACGAGGTCAAGGCCTCCATCGAGGAGTGCAAGGAGAAGGACCTCACCTACTGCGCCCCGCTGTTCGTGACGGCGGAGTTCACCAACCACTCGACTGGCGAGATCAAGAGCCAGACGGTGTTCATGGGTGACTTCCCGATCATGACGCCGAAGGGGCACGTTCATCATCAACGGCACCGAGCGGGTCGTGGTGAGTCAGCTCGTCCGCTCGCCGGGCGTCTACTTCGCCAAGGAGCCGGACAAGACCTCCGACCGCGACCTGTCGTCGGTCAAGGTCATCCCGAGCCGCGGTGCGTGGCTCGAGTTCGACGTCGACAAGCGCGACACCGTCGGCGTGCGCATCGACCGCAAGCGCCGGCAGGCCGTCACCGTCCTGCTCAAGGCCATCGGCTGGAGCAACGACCAGATCCGCGAGCAGTTCGGCTGGTCGGAGCTGATGATGACCACGCTCGAGAAGGACCACATCGGCAGCCAGGACGAGGCCCTGCTCGACATCTACCGCAAGCTGCGGCCGGGCGAGCCGCCGACGCGGGAGAACGCGCAGACGTTGCTCGACAACCTGTTCTTCAACTCCAAGCGGTACGACGTCGCGCGGGTCGGCCGGTACAAGTTCAACAAGAAGCTCGCGCTCGATCGTGCCGATCACCACCGGCACGCTGACCGAGCAGGACATCGTCGCCACCGTCGAGTACCTGTGCCGACTGCACGCCGGTGAGGAGGGCTACGAGCCCGACGACATCGACCACTTCGGCAACCGCCGGCTGCGCACGGTGGGCGAGCTCATCCAGAACCAGGTCCGGGTGGGCCTGTCCCGGATGGAGCGGGTCGTCCGGGAGCGGATGACGACTCAGGACGTCGAGGCGATCACGCCGCAGACCCTGATCAACATTCGACCGGTGGTCGCCGCGATCAAGGAGTTCTTCGGGACCTCGCAGCTGTCGCAGTTCATGGACCAGACCAACCCGCTGGCGGGCCTGACCCACCGGCGGCGGCTGTCGCGCGCTCGGACCGGGTGGTCTGTCCCGCGAGCGGGCCGGCTTCGAGGTCAGGACGTGCACCCGTCGCACTACGGCCGGATGTGCCCGATCGAGACGCCCGGAAGGCCCGAACATCGGCCTGATCGGCGCCCTGTCGACGTTCGCGCGGGTCAACCCGTTCGGCTTCATCGAGACGCCGTACCGCAAGGTCGACCGCGGGCAAGGTGTCAGCGACAAGATCGACTACCTGACCGCGGACGAGGAAGACCGGCACGTCATCGCCCAGGCGAACGAGCCGCTGAAGGGCGACGGCACGTTCGCCAACGACCGCGTGCTGGTCCGGCGCAAGGGTGGCGAGGTCGACTTCGTGACCCCCGACGGCGTCGACTACATGGACGTCTCGCCGCGCCAGATGGTCTCGGTCGCGACCGCGATGATCCCGTTCCTCGAGCACGACGACGCCAACCGGGCGCTGATGGGCGCCAACATGCAGCGTCAGGCGGTGCCGCTGGTCAGGGCGGAGGCGCCGCTGGTCGGCACCGGCATGGAGTACCGCGCCGCGGTCGACGCCGGCGACGTGGTCGTCGCCGAGGTGCGCCGGTGTCGTCGAGGACCTGTGTGCGGACTACGTCACCGTGCACCAGGACGACGGTCACCGCCGTACCTACCTGCTGCACAAGTTCCGCCGGTCCAACGCCGGCTCGTGCGTGAACCAGAAGCCGATCGTCTTCGAGGGCGACCGGGTCGAGGCCAGGTCAGGTCATCGCCGACGGTCCGTGCACCGACGACGGCGAGATGGCGCTCGGACGCAACCTGCTGGTCGCGTTCATGCCGTGGGAGGGCCACAACTACGAGGACGCGATCATCCTGTCCCAGCGTCTGGTGCAGGAGGACGTGCTCACCTCGATCCACATCGAGGAGCACGAGGTGGACGCCCGGGACACGAAGCTGGGTCCCGAGGAGATCACCCGCGACATCCCCAACGTCAGCGAGGAGATGCTGGCCGACCTCGACGAGCGCGGGATCATCCGCATCGGCGCCGAGGTCGTACCCGGCGACATCCTGGTCGGCAAGGTCACGCCCGAAGGGCGAGACCGAGCTGACCCCGGAGGAGCGGCTGCTGCGCGCGATCTTCGGCGAGAAGGCCCGCGAGGTCCGCGACACCAGCCTCGAAGGTGCCGCACGGCGAGACCGGCACGGTCATCGGCGTCCGCACGTTCTCGCGCGAGGACGGCGACGAGCTGCCGCCGGGCGTCAACGAGCTGGTCCGCGTCTACGTGGCCCAGAAGCGCAAGATTCAGGACGGCGACAAGCTAGCCGGCCGGCACGGCAACAAGGGCGTCATCTCGAAGATCCTGCCCGTGGAGGACATGCCGTTCCTCGAGGACGGCACGCCGGTCGACATCGTGCTCAACCCGCTCGGCGTGCCGAGCCGGATGAACATCGGCCAGGTGCTCGAGACGCACCTCGGCTGGGTCGCCAAGACGGGCTGGAAGGTCCGACGGCGACGACACCACCTGGAAGAAGGCGCTGAAGGCGATCAACGCGGCTGAGTCCGCGCCGGACTCGAACGTGGCGACGCCGGTCTTCGACGGGGCCAAGGAGGAGGAGATCGCGGGCCTGCTCGAGTCGACTCTGCCCAACCGCGACGGCGTGCGCATCGTCGGCGCGAGCGGCAAGGCGCGGATGTTCGACGGCCGCTCCGGTGAGCCGTTGCCCGACGACGGTCGCGATCGGCTACATCTACATCCTCAAGCTCAACCACCTGGTCGACGACAAGATCCACGCTCGGTCGACCGGCCCGTACTCGATGATCACCCAGCAGCCGCTCGGTGGTAAGGCGCAGTTCGGTGGCCAGCGGTTCGGCGAGATGGAGTGCTGGGCCATGCAGGCCTACGGCGCGGCGTACGCGCTGCAGGAGCTGCTCACCATCAAGTCCGACGACGTGCTGCGGCCGGGTCAAGGTGTACGAGGCCATCGTCAAGGGCGAGAACATCCCCGGAGCCGGGTATCCCCGAGTCGTTCAAGGTGCTGCTCAAGGAGCTGCAGTCGCTGCTGCCTCAACGTCGAGGTGCTCTCCAGCGACGGTGTTGCCGTGGAGATGCGCGAGACCGACGACGAGGTGTTCCGGGCGGCCGAGGAGCTGGGCATCGACCTGTCCCGGCGCCCAATGAAGGTGCGATGAGCGTCGACGAGGTGTGACGTTGCGGTTCCGGGGCGGTCATCGTAGAACCGCCCCGGACCTCGAACTCCTGAAAACGAGCCGACTTTGTAGAGGACGTACAAGTGCTCGATGTGAACTTCTTCGACGAGCTCCGGATCGGTCTCGCCGCGGCTGACGACATCCGTCGTTGGTCGCACGGTGAGGTCAAGAAGCCGGAGACCATCAACTACCGCACGCTCAAGCCGGAGAAGGACGGCCTCTTCTGCGAGAAGATCTTCGGCCCGACCCGGGACTGGGAGTGCTACTGCGGCAAGTACAAGCGGGTCCGCTTCAAGGGCATCATCTGTGAGCGCTGCGGCGTCGAGGTGACTCGGGCGAAGGTACGCCGCGAGCGGATGGGCCACATCGAGCTCGCCGCGCCGGTGACCCACATCTGGTACTTCAAGGGTGTGCCGAGTCGGCTGGGCTACCTGCTCGACCTGGCGCCCGAAGGACCTCGAGAAGATCATCTACTTCGCGTCGTACGTGATCGCCAGTGTGGACGAGGAGGCCCGCCACCGCGACATGTCCACGGTGGAGGCCGAGATCGCGGCGAGAAGCGGCACGCCGAGAGCGGCCGTGACGCCGAGATCGAGAAGCGTGCGTCGAAGCTCGAGGCCGACCTGGCCGAGCTCGAGGCCGAGGGCGCGAAGAGCGACGTGCGCCGCAAGGTCAAGGAGGGCGGCGAGCGCGAGATGCGCCAGATCCGCGACCGGGCGCAGCGCGAGATCGACCGCCTCGACGAGGTGCTGCGACACGTTCCGCAAGCTCGATCGCAAGCAGCTCATCACCGACGAGCTGCTCTACCGCGAGCTGCGCGACCGGTTCGGCGAGTACTTCACCGGGCGCCATGGGCGCCGAGGCGATCAAGGCGCTGGTCGCAGAACCTCGACCTCGATGCCGAGGCTGAGTACCTGCGCGAGACCATCCGTACCGGCAAGGGCCAGCGGAAGATCCGGCGCGCTCAAGCGGCTCAAGGTGGTCGCGGCGTTCCTCAACACCACCAACTCGCCGCTGGGCATGGTGCTCGACTGCATCCCGGTCATCCCGCCGGACCTGCGCCCGATGGTGCAGCTCGACGGTGGCCGGTTCGCGACCAGCGACCTGAACGACCTGTACCGGCGGGTGATCAACCGGAACAACCGGCTCAAGCGGCTGATCGACCTCGGCGCGCCCGAGATCATCGTCAACAACGAGAAGCGGATGCTGCAGGAGGCCGTCGACGCGCTGTTCGACAACGGCCGCCGCGGCCGGCCGGTCACCGGCCCGGGCAACCGTCCGCTCAAGTCGCTGTCCGACATGCTCAAGGGCAAGCAGGGCCGGTTCCGCCAGAACCTGCTCGGCAAGCGCGTCGACTACTCCGGCCGTTCGGTCATCGTGGTCGGCCCGCAGCTCAAGCTGCACCAGTGCGGCCTGCCCAAGCAGATGGCGCTGGAGCTGTTCAAGCCGTTCGTGATGAAGCGGCTGGTCGACCTCAACCACGCGCAGAACATCAAGTCGGCCAAGCGGATGGTCGAGCGTCAGCGGCCGGTCGTGTGGGACGTGCTGGAAGAGGTCATCGGGGAGCACCCGGTGCTGCTCAACCGGGCGCCGACCCTGCACCGCCTGGGCATCCAGGCCTTCGAGCCGCAGCTGGTCGAGGGCAAGGCGATCCAGATCCACCCGCTCGTCTGCACCGCGTTCAACGCCGACTTCGACGGCGACCAGATGGCCGTGCACGTGCCGCTGTCGGCCGAGGCGCAGGCCGAGGCCCGCATCCTGATGCTGTCGAGCGAACAACATCCTCAAGCCGGCCGACGGCAAGCCGGTGACCATGCCCACCCAGGACATGATCATCGGCCTGCTACTACCTGACCCACCGCAAGCCGGGTGAGACAGGGCGAGGGCCGCGTGTTCAGCTCGCGACGCCGAGGCGCGGATGGCCTTCGACGACAGGCGAGCTGCACCTGCAGGCGCCGATCCGGGTCCGGCTCGACGGGCGTGGCCGGCAGTGACAACGGAGTCGCCGAACGACCCGCGCGGGAGGCGCCGGAGGAACGCTCGAGGTCGCCGCTGCATGGAGACCACGCTCGGCCGGGTGATGTTCAACGAGACCCTGCCGCCGGGTTACCCGTTCGTCAACTACGAGATCCGCAAGGGCCAGCTCTCGGCGATCGTCAACGACCTGGCCGAGCGCTTCCCGAAGGTGCAGCTGGCGGCGACGCTGGACGCGCTCAAGGAGCGCCGGCTTCCACTGGGCCACCTGGTCCGGCGTGACCATCGGTATCGAGGACGTGGTCCAGCCGCCGCGCAAGCGCGAGATCCTCGAGCGGTACGAGAAGGAGGCCGAGCGGATCGACAAGCAGTACCAGCGCGGCCTCATGACCGCCGAGGAGCGCCGGGGCGAGCTGATCGAGATCTGGACCAAGGCGACCAACGAGGTGGCCAAGGAGCTGGAGACGCGCGCTGCCGCAGGGCGAACCCGCTGTGGGTGATGATCCACTCGGGCGCCCGCGGCAACATGCTGCAGCTGCGCCAGATCTCGGCGATCCGTGGCCTGGTGGCCAACCCGAAGGGTGAGATCATCCCGCGGCCGATCAAGTCCTCGTTCCGTGAGGGCCTGTCGGTGCTGGAGTACTTCATCTCCACCCACGGCGCCCGCGAAGGGTCTCGCGGACACCGCGCTGCGGACCGCCGACTCGGGCTACCTGACCCGGCGTCTGGTGGACGTCTCGCAGGACGTGATCATCCGCGAGGAGGACTGCGGCACCGAGCGCGGCATCACGATGACGGTGTGCCGAGCACGGCGAGGACGGCGCGCTGCCGCATGCACGAGCATGCGGAGATCCGGCGTGCTTCGGCCGCACGCGTCGCCGGACGACGTCAAGGACGGCAACGGAGCATCGTCGTGCCGCGACTCAACGACCGCGCGGCCACCGACCTGACGTCGATCCTGGTCGGTGACATGGTCGCGGCCGGCATCGAGACGGTCCGGGTGCGCAGCGTGCTGACCTGCGAGTCGAAGCTCGGCGTCTGCGCGGCCTGCTATGGCCGGTCCGCTGCCGACCGGCAAGCGTCGTCGACGTTGGCGAGGCGGTCGGCATCGTCGCGCGCAGTCCGATCGGTGGAGCCCGGCACGCAGCTGACTATGCGTACGTTCCACCACCGGTGGCGTCGCCGGGTGAGCGACATCACCGGTGGTCTGCCGCGCGTGCAGGAGACTGTCGAGGCCCGAGTGCCCGAGGGACAAGGCGCCCGATCGCCGACGCCCTGCGGGTCGCGTGCACCTCGAGGAGGGCGAGCGTTCTCGCAAGATCACCATCGTCCCCGACGATGGCGGCGAAGAGATCGTGTCTACGACAAGATCTCGCCAAGCGCCTGAAGCTCCGGCTCGACGACGGCAACGAGCGGCTGCTCGCGGACGGCGATCACGTCGAAGTCGGCCAGCAGCTGATGGAAGGCTACCGCCGACCCGCACGAGGTGCTGCGTGGTTCATGGGTCCCCGCGCGAGGTCCAGGTCCACCTCGACCCAGGAGGTCCAGGAGGTCTACCGCGCGCAGGGTGTGCTCGATCCACGACAAGCACATCGAGGTAATCGTCCGGCAGATTGCGTCAAGCGCGTCACGGTCATCGATTCGGGCGCGACTGGAGTTCCTGCCCGGCGTCGCTGACCGAACGTGGCGAGTTCGAGACCGGAGAACCGTCGCGCTCGTCGTTGCCGAGAGCGGCGAGCCCGCGCCGGCCGCCCGTGCTGCATGGGCATCACCAAGGCGCCTCGCTGGCCACGCGACTTCGTGGCTCGCCGGCGGCCTCGCTTCAGGAGACCACCCGAGTGTGCTGACCGATGCGGCGATCAACTGCCGCAGCGACTCGACTCAGCTGCGGGCTGAAGGAGAACGTGATCATCGGCAAGCTCGATCCCGGCCGGTACCGGCATCAACCGGTACCGCAACGATCCCAGGCTGCAGCCGACCGAGGAGGCTCCTGGGGCCCCGCCGGGGCGTACACGATCCCGTCCTACGAGGATCAGTACTACAGCTGACTTCGGCCAGGCCACCGGTGCCGCGGTTCCGCTGGACGACTACGGCTACTCGGACTATCGCTAGTCACAACGGAGAAGCCCCCGGTATCCCAGGGGCTTTTTCGTGAGGCGAGGGTCGGGTACGGCACGCGCATGGGCGGATTCGCGTGACACAACCCGATCCTCGACGACCGGCGTAGCCTTTCGCCTATGAACCGCCGTGATCGCGGTGGTCTGTTGCTGGTGGTCGCTTTCGTGGATCGCGGCCGTCCTTCTGCTCCGCAGTGTCGGTGCCTCCCCGAAACGGCAATACGGCCCGCCATCTGAGAAGCATCCGGAGGATCCGCAAGGACATTCGCGCTGGGGACCCCAACGACACGACGATCGGCCCGACTCCTGGCACATTCGCCGCGGGACCTAGGCGGGTAAGCCACACAACTGCTGTCGGGCCGGCTCATTAGACTGGCGGCGTGCTTATTGGTTCGCACGTCCACCAAGACGATCCCATGGCCGCGGCCGAGGCCGACGGCGCCGATGTGGTGCAGTTCTTCCTCGGCAACCCGCAGAGCTGGAAGAAGCCCAAACCACGCGAGCGACGCCGAGGTGCTGAAGGCGTCGAGCATGCCGCTGTACGTCCATGCGCCGTACCTGATCAACGTGGCGTCGGCCAACAACCGCGTGCGCATCCCGTCGCGCAAGATCCTGCAGGACAGCCTGCGATGCGGCGTCGGAGATCAACGCGACCGCGGTGATCGTGCACGGCGGCCATGCCGACGACAACGACATGGAGGCCGGCTTCGAGCGGTGGCGTCAAGGCGCTGGAGTACCTCGAGACCGACGTGGCCGTGTACCTGGAGAACACCGCGGGCGGCGACCATGCGATGGCCCGGCACTTCGACACCATCGCCCGCCTGTGGGATCACATCGGCGACAAGCGGCATTGGCTTCTGCCTCGACACCTGCCATGCCTGGGCCGCCGGGCGAGGACGCTCGATCGACGCCGTCGAGCGCATCATGGCGCATCACCGGCCGCATCGACCTGGTGCACTGCAACGACTCGAGAGACGCCGCAGGCTCGGGTGCCGGACCGGCACGCCAACTTCGGCACCGGCCAGATCGATCCCGAGCTGTTGGTTGCGGTCGTCAAGGCCGCCGACGCGCCGGTGATCTGCGAAACCGCCGACGAGGGTCGTAAGGACGACATCGCCTTCCTCCGCGAGCACGCCCGCTGAAGCACGGTTCGATAAACGAACGGTTACCGAACCCTCGGTGAGCGCCGGGGTGAACTACGCTGCATCAGAGTGTCCGCAGTTGACGAGCTCGTCAATTGCGTTGACGCATGCCGCACGATCACGGTCGCAACGCGCGAACGTCGGCTCACCATCGCCCGGCGGGTGGCCGTCGCGGTGTGGGCCGCCATCGTGGTCTATCGAACGGTCGACAACGGGTTTCGCGTTCAACCGCGAGTTGTTGCTGCTCTACATCTGCACCGGACTGCTGGCGGCCAGCATCGGTCAGGGCCGCCGCATGCTCTATGTCATCCGGGACTGGCTGCCGTTCGCGTTGGTGCTCGTCGCCTACGACCTCAGCAGGGGAGCGGCGAGGATGATCGGGCGGCCGACGATGTGGCACTGGCAGGTCGACGCGCAGATCGCTGGATGTTCTTCGGCACGATCCCGACGGTGTGGCTGCAGGAACGACTGAAGCTGCCCTCCCGCCGTGGTGGGAGATCGTCATCAGCACCGTTTACATGTCGTTCTTCATCCTTCCGTACGTCGTCGCCGCGGTGCTGTGGCTGCGCGATCGCAGACGAGTGGAAAGCGTTCGCCCGAGCTGTTCGTCGGGCTGTCCTTCGCGGCGCTGATCATCTATGCGCTGCTGCCCGCCGCGCCGCCATGGGCCGCCGCTCGCTGCACCGCCGCAGATGTCGCACGGCGGTCCGTCGGACCCGCGGTGCATGTTCCGCCCTGCCCGCGGGGTCCCCGACGGCGGACTGCTCGGCGCGCTATGCAGACCACCCAGGACGGCGCCAACGGCTGGGTCGAGCGGATCGTCGGTCGGGGCTGGGGCAAGCTGAACCTCCATTCGGCGAGTGCGCTGATCGACCAGGGCCAGGCGAGCGTCAACCTGGTGGCGGCGATCCCCTCGCTGCACGCCGGCCTGACCGCTGCGGTCGCGGCGTTCCTGTGGACGCGCGGTTCAGCGGAAGTGGCGGCCCCTGCTGGTGGCGTACGTCCTCGTGATGGCGTTCACGCTCGGTATACACGGCGGAGCATTACGTCGTCGACATCCTCCTCGGATGGGTGCTGGCCGCCGCGGTGCTACTCGTCAACAGGTGTTTCGAGTCGTGGCGAAGACAGAGGGTCGAGGCTGAAAATTAGCTGAATTCTGTTTCACCTGGCGGCATTCGCGACCCATAGCCCTACCGTGGAGTCGTGGCCGCCCGAATCACCGCGCTCTTCGGTGTGCTCCTCGCGGTGGCGGGCTGCGCCGTGCCGGGTTCGGCTGCCCACAAGGCTTCATCGAGGGGCTCGACATTGCACACCATGAACTCCGGTGGACTGGATCGATCCTACCGGCTCTACATTCCCGTCGGACTGGCATCGCCGGCGCCGCTCGTCGTCATGATGCACGGCGGTTTCGGCAGCGCTCAGCAGGCCGAAAGAGCTTATGGCTGGCAGAACGAATTGGCCGACAGCGCGAAGTTCGTCGTCGCGTATCCCGATGGTGTCGGCAGGGCCTGGAACGTCAACTGGCAGTTGTTGTGGCAGACCCGGCCAGCAGAACTATCGACGACGTCGGGTTCGTCTCCGCCGGCATCAGCACGGCGGCATCGCTGGCCATGCACTCGCGTGCAACACCGGCACCTTCGCCGCGACCGGTCCCGACTCGGCGACCCAACTCGGCGAAGTGCGCTGCGCCGCATCCGACTTCGGTGATGCAATCCACCGGCACCTCGCCGATCCCGGCTCGGTGTGGCGACGCCCGACGGCGGCGTCAATGCCCGACCCGAACTGCGGTTTGCGCGCAACGTCGTCCTGGTCACCGCGGACGGCGGGGCCACCGTGGCCGCCGTTCGCCACGCAGACGCAATGGCAGTTCTTCGCACCCACTAGCTAGCAATTTGTGAGGCGCGAGTGACCGCAAAAAATGACCGACAGTTCGGCGGCGTGTTGCGTGCAGACATGTTCGCTGGCGCAGGTCTATTACAGCCTATTGTGCGACTGTCGAGGAAATCTGTAACATGAGTGGCTATGCCAGACACGCATGTCGTCACCAACCAGGTCCCGCCGCTGGAGAACTACAACCCGGCGACATCACCGGTCCTGACCGAGGCGCTGATCCGCGAGGGCGGCGAGTGGGGCCTCGACGAGGTCACCGAACTCGGGGCGCTCTCCGGCAGCCGGCAGGCGCAGCGCTGGGGCGAGCTGCGCCGACCGCAACCAGCCGATCCTGCGCACCCACGACCGCTACGGCCACCGCGTCGACGAGGTCGAGTACGACCCGGCCTACCACGAGCTGATGAAGGTCGCGGTCGGCCACGGCCTGCATGCCGCGCCGTGGGCAGACGACCGTCCGGGCGCGCACGTCGTCCGCGCCGCCAAGACCTCCGGTGTGGACGCCCGAGCCCGGCCACATCTGCCCGATCTCGATGACGTATGCCGTCGTGCCCGCGCTGCGCAACAATCCCGAGCTGGCGGCCGTTTACGAGCCGCTGCTCGACCAGCCGCGAGCTACGACCCCGAACTCAAGGTGCCCGCCACGAAGGTGCGGCATCACCGCGGGCATGTCGATGACCGAGAAGCAGGGCGGCTCCGACGTCCGCGCCGGCACCACGCAAGCCACGCCGAATGGCGACGGCAGCTACAGCCTCACCGGCCACAAGTGGTTCACCTCGGCGCCGATGTGCGACGTCTTCCTGGTGCTGGCCCAGGCGCCGGGCGGACTGATCTGCTTCTTCCTGCCGCGGATCCTGCCCGACGGCAGCCGCAATCGGATGTTCCTGCAGCGGCTCAAGGACAAGCTCGGCAACCACGCCAACGCCTCGCAGCGAGGTCGAGTACGACAGCGCCACCGCGCTGGCTGGTCGGCGAGGAGGGCCGCGGCGTGCCGACCATCATCGAGATGGTCAACCTCACCCGGCTGGACTGCACGCTGGGCAGCGCCACCAGCATGCGCAGCGGCCTGACCCGCGCCATCCATCACGCACAGCACCGAAAGGCGTTCGGCGACTATCTGATTGACCAGCCGCTGATGCGCAACGTGCTCGCCGATCTCGCCGTCGAAGCCGAGGCCGCCACCATCGTCGCGATGCGGATGGCAGGCGCCACCGACGCCGCGGTGCGCGGCGACGAACGCGAGACGCTGCTGCGCCGCATCGGCCTGGCGGCCAGCAAGTACTGGGTGTGCAAGCGCGCCACCCCGCATGCCGCCGAGGCGATGGAATGCCTTGGCGGCAACGGCTACGTCGAGGAGTCCGGCATGCCGCGGCTGTATCGCGAGGCGCCGCTGATGGGCATCTGGGAGGGCTCGGGCAACGTCAGCGCGCTGGACACGTTGCGCGCCATGGCAACTCGGCCCGAATGCGTCGACGTGCTGTTCGACGAGCTGGCCAAGACAACGGGCCAGGATCCGCGGCTGGACGCCCACGTCGACGCGCTCAAGCCGGCGCTGGAGAGATCTCGAGACCATCCAGTACCGCGCCCGCAAGATCGCCGAGGACATCAGCCTCGCGCTGCAGGGCTCGCTGCTGGTGCGCCACGGCCACCCCGCGGTCGCCGAGGCGTTCCTGGCCACCCGCATGGGCGGTGCAGTGGGGCGGCGCGTTCGGAACCATGCCCACCGGGCTGGATCTCGCGCCGATCCTCGAACGTGCGATGGTCAAGGATGACTTGCAGCGGAAGCGAGCGGATCGCGCACGCTCAGGCCCGTCGACTTCGACAACCTGAAAACGATGACCTACGAGGTCACCGATCGGGTTGCGCGCATCACCTTCAACCGCCCTGAGAAGGGCAACGCGATCGTCGCCGACACCCCGCTGGAGCTGTCGGCGCTCGTCGAACGGGCCGATCTCGACCCCAATGTGCACGTCATCCTGGTATCCGGTCGCGGCGAAGGCTTTTGCGCCGGTTTCGACCTGTCCGCCTACGCCGAGGGCTCGTCGTCGGCGGGCGGCGGCAGTCCCTACAAGGACACCGTGCTGTCGGGCAAGACGCAGGCCATCAACCATCTGCCCGATCAGCCGTGGGACCCGATGATCGACTACCAGATGATGAGCCGGTTCGTCCGCGGCTTCTCCAGCCTGATGCACGCCGACAAGCCGACGGTCGTCAAGATCCACGGCTACTGCGTGGCAGGCGGCACGGACATCGCCCTGCACGCCGACCAGGTGATCGCGGCGGCCGACGCCAAGATCGGCTACCCGCCCACGCGGGTGTGGGGTGTGCCCGCAGCGGGATGTGGGCGCACCGCCTCGGCGACCAACGCGCCAAACGCCTTCTGCTGACCGGTGATTGCATCACCGGCGCGCAGACCGCCGAATGGGGACTCGCTGTCCGAGGCGCCCGACCCAGCCGACCTCGACGAACGCACCGAGCGCCTCGTCGAGCGGATCGCAGCGCTGCCGGTCAACCAGCTCATCATGGTCAAGCTGGCGATGAACAGCGCGCTGTACAACCAGGGCAGTGGCCAACAGCGCGATGATCACGACGATCTTCGACGGCGTCGCCCGCCACACCCCGGAGGGCCACGCGTTCGTCGCGCAGGCACGGGAGCACGGCTTCCGCGAAGCCGTCCGCCAGCGCGACGAGCCGTTCGGCGACCACGGCCGCAAGGCGTCCGAGGGTGTGGCCGATGTCAGCGCAGCGCTCGTCGCGGATGACGGCCCGCTCGGTCGTGCTGAGCGTGCTGCTCGGCGCGCACCCGGCCTGGGCCACCGCGAGCGAACTCATCAGGCTCACAGCCGATTTCGACATCAGGGAGCCGACGGTTCGGGTGGCGCTGACCCGGATGGTGAGCGCGGGCGACCTGGTGCGCTCCGAGGACGGCTACCGGCTTTCCGATCGGCTGCTGGCCCGGCAGCGCCGCCAGGACGACGCGATCAACCCCGGGCTGCGGAAGTGGGACGGCACCTGGACCACGCTGGTGATCACCAGCGTCGGCACCGACGCCCGCACCCGCGCGGCGCTGCGAACCACGCTGCAGGACAAGCGGTTCGCCGAACTGCGCGAGGGGGTCTGGCTGCGGCCCGACAACCTGGACGTGGAGCTGACGGCCGATGTGCTGGACCGGGTGCGGGTGCTGCACTCCCGCGACGACGACCCCGCAGAGCTCGCCGCCCGGCTGTGGGATCTGCCGGGATGGGTGCGCACCGGCCGCGAACTACTCGACGAAATGGCAACGGCCACCGACATTCCCGGCCGGTTCGTCGCCGCGGCCGCCATGGTGCGCCACCTGCTGACCGACCCGGTGCTGCCCGACGAACTGCTGCCTGACGACTGGCCTGGTGACGCGTTGCGGACGGCCTACACGAACTTCGCCGCGGAACTGGTCGCGCGGCGCGACGAGTGCCGAACTGATGGAGGCAACATGACGAGTGGTGGAGTGCGGGTCGAGCGCAGCGGCCCGGTGACGACCGTGATCATGAATCGGCCCGAGGCGCGCAACGCCGTCAACGGGCCCGCGGCGGCGGGGTTGTACGAAGCGTTCGACGAATTCGACAAGGATGACTCGGCATCCGTCGCGGTGCTGTGGGGCGACAACGGAACATTCTGTGCCGGAGCCGATCTCAAGGCGTTTGGCACACCGGATGCCAACCCGGTGCATCGCACGGGCCCGGGTCCGATGGGGCCCGAGCCGGATGGTGTTGTCCAAGCCGGTGATCGCCGCCGTCAGCGGTTACGCGGTCGCGGGCGGTCTCGAGCTGGCGCTGTGGTGCGACATGCGCGTCGTCGAGGAGGACGCCGATCATGGGCGTGTTCTGCCGTCGCTGGGGCGTGCCGCTGATCGACGGCGGCACGGTGCGGCTGCCGCGGCTCGATCGGTCACAGCCGCGCGATGGACATGATCCTGACCGGGCGCGGCGTCGACGCCGCCGAAGCGCTGGCGATGGGGCTGGCCAATCGCGTCGTGCCCAAAGGCCAAGCGCGCCAACAGGCTGAGGAACTCGCCGCCGAACTCGCCAAGCTGCCGCAAGAGTGCATGCGGTCGGATCGGCTATCGGCGCTCCATCAGTGGGGGAGCCGTCGAGGCCGATGCACTGGACCTACGAGCTGTGAGCATCTCACGGGTCACAGGACGAGTGCGCTTGAAGGCGCGGGCCGGTTCGCCGCCGGCGCGGGCCGCCTACGGCGCCGGCGTGTGACGAGCCGGACGGCCACTTCACGTCCGCCAGCGTTCCCGCGCGGCCTGGCTGCTGAGGTCCCGGACACCCGGGCAGCCTGGCTCCGCGAATCCGACGCCGCCAACATGCGCGCGGCGTCACCAACCCGTTCGCCGACGTACGCCACCACGCGGAGCAAGTTCGGCGAAGGCCTCACGGGTGCCGCGCGTGCTGAGCTTCATCGGCTATCCGGTAGATGAGCGCCGCCATCTCACCTCACTCAAACCGCCGAGAGGGAAGTCGGGGTCTGCCGTCATGCGGGAATCTTACGGCCGTTATGAAGCCGGAACGTCAAGTCGCAGTTCGGCGTCCGTCGAGTCGAACGACCGGGTCCAGGTGGTGCCCGGCCATCGATAGTGAACTTCGCCGGAGTCGGGGCGGTAGTCGGCGGTGTACAGCGTGCCGAACCCGTTGGCGTAGTCGCGCTGCGCAGCGGCTCCCGGAGGAACTCCTGGCAAGGACGTCCGGGTGCGGCTCGTCATCGAGCAATACGAGGAGGTGTTCCTGCCGCTCGAGGCTGCGGAATCGCTGTGCCTGCACCGTAGGTCGTCCGGTCGATCGAAACGATGGTTGGTCGCCAACGGAAATGCCGCACCTCCATCGGCTGACCCGGTGCAAGGTAGGCCGTGCGTGATACAGCCGCCGCGGTCGGTGAAGGTCAAGTTGTAAGGACATGGAAACCGGGATCAGCTCAGCGCGGTCAGGGCCTCCGACACCGTCCCCGCGACTTCCAGCAGATAGCGGACAACCAAGGGAATGCCGAACCTCGCCCATAGACTTTGGCGCCGCCGAAGGTCAGCGAGACGGCCAATCCGTCGGAGTTCATGCCGTCCAGCAGCCCCCACAGGCAATCGCTGGTGCCGACCACCTCACGGTCGGTGAACCGCGTCGGACATCACCACCTGCTCGAACAGCTCGGGGTGGTAGTCGTAGTTGCGGATCAGCGCCCGCGTGCGGTTGTCCACGACGACCCGTGAACACGCGCGGGGCGAACGCCGGCATGTTCCAGTGCGTGAGCATCGCCGCAGCGGTGGAATCACCGCCGGCCAGTGCGACGAGTCGCCGCCACATCGGATGCAGTTCCGGCATGTACCGCAGCAGCGCCGCCTCCGCTTGCGTGGCGGTGGGTCGCCGGCCAGTGTACCCGGACGGAGATACCACGATCGGTAACCCGGACCACGTCGTCGCGTACAGGGCGCGCCACCGCGGACCGGGGTGTTCTTCACGAAACGCGTGCAGGCTGATCGACTGAACCATCATGCGTCAAGATTTCACTTGACGTGCAAAGCGCGGCTCGTCAGGTTGAACCTGACGAAGGCGCTTTTTGTGCGCTGCTGAACCGCGCGGGGAGCGCTGTAGCGAAGTTGTCGCTCGCTAAGTGCGGCGCGGAAGACAGACAAAGTGTCCTCGGGGGTGTACGCCCGAGAACCCTTAGCCTTTCGTGATCTTGTTGCCCGAGCCGAGGTCGTCGACCTTCGGGTCACCGCTCTTGTAGGTGACGATGTTGTTCAGGCCGACGACGGACAGCTCCTTGTCGACCGTCTCGAAGGTGATCTTGTTGTCGGCGCCGCCGATGTTCACGCTGGCGCAGGTGCCCGCTTGACGGTCAGCGTGTTGTTGGAACCGCCTACGTTGAGCGACTTTCCGTCGGCGCAATCGATGTCGGCGGTCGTGCCGAACGACCCGTAGTTGATGGTGTTGCCGATCTCGACCTGCGGCGCCCGGACGTCCCCGCAGTCGCGGTCGGCGCGCTGGTCTCTTTGCTTTCCGAGCCGCAGCCGACCAGCCCGAGTGCGCGATTGCACAGCGAGGCGATGAAGGACTGTGTCGCATGTCAGGCGGGTACCAGGTCGATGCGGTTGGTCATGCCCAGATTCACGGCCGCGATCCCACACGACAGCTCGCCGCTCTTGTAGAAGACGGTCTGGTCGTTTCCCGTACACGATGACATTGTCGACGATGTTGTCGGTGACGACGACGTTTGACGAACCCTGCATGGTCACCGCCCAGCAGCTGCCCAATGCGTAGGCCGTGTTGGCTGTGCCGTTGACCAACAGTGTCGACTTGTTGCAGTCGATCGTCTGCATCGATGCCCTGCCCGGTGATGTCGGTGTCGCCGTTCTTCGCCTGAGCCGAGGGCACTCCCAGGCCGAGCGCGGCCGGGAGCGTGATCGCGCATGCCGCCAGCGAACGACCCACAGCCTTCGATGTCATGCAAGGGGCGTACGTCGGTCACCGGTCGTCGTGGCAGTGGTTCGTACGAGTCGCCTTCGTCGACCGCGCTAGGGTACCGTGATGAGCGATGCGTTGGCGTGTCAACCCGGTTTGCTCGTCGAGGCGGTCATGCGCGTGGTGACCGTCGCAGGGTGTTCGCAGACCGTCAGCGGGACCCGCGCGACGGGCGCAGTCCGGCCGTCCCCGATCCCAACCCGCAGCTACGGATACGTCGACGACCGGTGTGGGCTGCTGGTCGACGGCTCGATACAGCGAGGCGATCGGCGCCGACCACATCGTGCGGCCCTACCCCAGCGGTGCGGGTCTGCCAGTACGTGTTGGCCCGTGGCTCGGCGATGGTCGTACGTCACCTTCTCCTGGTGTCGAGACCGGCGAGCCTCGGCCGCGAACGCGCGCTTGCCACCAGAGCGCGGCGCGACGGTCACCGAGAAGGACGTCGAACGGCATCAGAGCGTTTCTGGCGCGTCGCGACACCACCGGCGCGGCCTGTTCGGCCACCGCGGCGGCGGGCACCGGGTGCTCAGCTGGTGGGTGCAATTCCGCGGCCAGCGCAACGGCGATCCCTGCAAGGACGCCGAGAAGCTGCTCACCGCCACCCTGCAGTCGGACATGTGATCATGGCCGTCCCGAGATCGCTGTCGACGTGCCTGGGCCGCGCTTGCCGCAGTGGCGGCGCCTGCTGGTCGGTTGCGGCCCGTCGGACCAACAGGCGACACCCACCGCACCGGTGCCACCACCGGGCGGCGGTTTCCGCAGCGCCGACTGCAACGGGATCACCGACGCCGACGTGACCAAGGCCGTCGGATCGTCGATGTTCACCAAGGCCGTCGTCAGCGACGCCGGGTGCTTCTGGCAGGAGAACACGGTGCTGGGCACCGTTCGGCGCGGGGCATGGGGATCTCGACCGTGGTGGTACCGCGGCAGCGACATGGACACCGAACGGCACGCTTGAACAGCAAGCCGGCCGTACGCTCACCGAACTGTCGATCGACGGCAACAAGGGGCTTCAAGGCCTACGACGCCAACGCGTGCAGCATCTCACGTGGCCAAGGGCGCCGATGTCATCACCTGGTCGATCCAGACCGATGAATCCGGCAATGCTGCCCGATCTGTGCACGATCACCGGGCAACTCGCCGAGCTCAGTCAGAGCGCGTCAACTGACCCAGCGCGAAACTAGAGGTGTCAGTTTTTCGCTGACCCGATCCCGTGGCCCAGCCGACGACCGAAGGGCGAATCTGCAGATGGCAGCTCCAGGTCCGGCGGCACGTCGCGACCAGAGTTGAGCCGCGATTCCATCGTCAACGCCGCGCTGACGTTCCTCGACCGTGAGGGCTGGGACGCGCTGACGATCAACAGCTGGCCACCCAGCTCGGCACCGGGGCCGTCGCTGTACAACCACGTCGAGCAGCCTGCGAAGACCTGCGCCGCACCGTGCGGATGCGGTGGTCGGCGACATCATCGACATGCTGCACCACCGTCGGCCGACGGCCGCACCCGCGACGACGCGGTGAGCGGCGATGGCCAGCGCCTACCGCAGCTACGCCCGATCGAACCATCCCGGCCGCTATTCGGCGTCTCACCCGGATGCCGCTCGGCGGCGATGATCCTGAGTTCAATGAGGCCACCCGGGCGGCCGCCGCGCCGGTCATCTGCGCGTGCTCGCGCTCCTACGGGCTGGACGGCGATGAGCGCGTTCTACGCCGCGCTGGAGTTCTGGTCGGCGATGCACGGTTTCGTGCTGCTGGAGATGACCGGGGCGATGAACGGCATCGACACCGATGCGGTGTTCACGCGACATGGTGATGCGGCTGGCCTCCGGGATGGAGCGGCGATGAGCGCTATTAGCAGCGAAGAGCATCGGGTCCGATGAGCGCTTGCGCGAAGAGCAGAGTCCGAAGCTAGCGCCGACCTGGGTTGACGGGCCTCTGAGCATGGGCTCCGAAGCGTCGCTGCCTGCCCTGGTATTGTGGACGATCGTGCCTGGCAGATAAGGCGCTCGCGGCGTGAATTCGCAAGCATGCCTGCACGCCGGGCCAATTCGCGTGTCCACGAAGCCTAGAGAAAATCTCGCGGCGGCCGCATGCGACACTCCCGGTCGCGGGGTACGCGAGCGGGACATAACCGCAGTACAGTGACTTAGAAGACCGAGACGACAGAACACAGAAAGCCGGTAGATGCCAACCATCCAGCAGCTGGTCCGCAAGGGCCGCCAGCGACAAGGTCGCCAAGATCAAGACCGCCGGCCCTCAAGGGCAGCCCGCAGCGCCGCGGCGTGTGCACCCGCGTGTACACCACCACCCCGAAGAAGCCGAACTCGGCGCTGCGCAAGGTCGCGCGCGTCACGCCTGACCAGCCGGCATCGAGGTCACCGCCTACATCCCGGGCGAGGGCCACAACCTGCAGGAGCACTCGATCGTGCTCGTGCGCGGCGGCCGCGTGAAGGACCTGCCGGGTGTGCGCTACAAGATCATCCGCGGCTCGCTGGACACCCAGGGTGTGAAGAACCGCAAGCAGGCCCGCAGCCGCTACGGCGCGAAGAAGGAGAAGAGCTGATGCCTCGCAAGGGCCCTGCGCCCAAGCGTCCGCTGGTCATCACGACCCGGTCTACGGCTCGCCGCTGGTCACCCAGCTGGTCAACAAGGTCCTGCTGGACGGCAAGCAGATCGCTGGCCGAGCGCATCGTCTACGCCGCGCTCGAGGCAGCTCGCGACAAGACCGGCACCGACCCGGTCGTCACGCTCAAGCGGGCGCTGGACAACGTCAAGCCGGCCACTCGAGGTCAAGAGCCGCCGCGTCGGTGGCGCGACCTACCAGGTCCCGGTCGAGGTGCGCGCCGACCGGTCGACCACGCTGGCCCTGCGCTGGCTGGTCGGCTACTCGCAGCAGCGCCGCGAGAAGACCATGATCGAGCGCCTGATGAACGAGCTGCTCGACGCCAGCAACGGCCTCGGGTGCCGCCGTCAAGCGGCGCGAGGACACCCACAAGATGGCGGAGTCGAACAAGGCCTTCGCCCACTACCGCTGGTGACATAGCCTGGCGGTGCCGTCCGCGGCGCAATGCCGACAGCAGCACCAGCAAGCGAAAGAGAAGAACTCCGTGGCACAGGACGTGCTGACCGACCTGACCAAGGTCCGCAACATCGGCATCATGGCGCACATCGATGCCGGCAAGACCACCACGACCGAGCGCATCCTCTACTACACCGGCATCAGCTACAAGATCGGTGAGGTGCACGACGGCGCCGCCACGATGGACTGGATGGAGCAGGAGCAGGAGCGCGGCATCACCATCACCTCCGCCGCCACGACCTGCTTCTGGAACAGACCACCAGATCAACATCATCGACACCCCGGGGCACGTCGACTTCACCGTCGAGGTGGAGCGCAGTCGCTGCGGGTGCTCGACGGCGCCGTCGCCGGTGCTTCGACGGCAAGGCAGGGCGTCGAGCCGCAGTCCGAGACAGGTCTGGCGGCAGGCCGACAAGTACGACGTGCCGCGCATCTGCTTCGTCAACAAGATGGACAAGCTCGGCGCGGACTTCTACTTCACCGTGCCGCACGATCGAGGAGCGGCTCGGCGCCAACGCCGCTGCCGATCCAGCTGCCGATCGGCGCCGAGAGCGACTTCGTCGGCGTCGTCGACCTGGTCGAGATGCGCGCGCATGGCGTGGCGCGGCGAGATCCAGAAGCTCGGTGAGGACTACGACGCGATCGAGGAGATCCCGGCCGACCTGCGCCGAGAGCGCCGCGGAGTACCGCGACCAAGCTGCTCGAGACCGTCGCCGAGACCGACGAGGCGACTGCTGGAGAAGTACCTCGGCGGCGAGGAGCTGACCGTCGAGCAGATCAAGGCGCGCGCATCCGCAAGCTGACGATCGCGCGTCGAGACCTACCCGGTGCTGTGCGGCACGCGCGTTCAAGAACAAGGGCGTGCAGCCCATGCTCGACGCGGTCGATCGACTACCTGCCGTCGCCGCTGGACGTGCCGCGCCGTCGACGGGCACGCTGCCGGGCAAGGCGAGACGGTCGGTCATCCGCAAGCCGACGACCGACGAGCCGTTCTCGGCGCTGGCGTTCAAGATCGCCGCGCACCCGTTCTTCGGCAAGCTGACCTACATCCGGGTGTACTCGGGCACGCGTCGAGTCCGGCGCCCAGGTCATCAACGCCACCAAGGGCAAGAAGGAGCGGCATCGGGCAAGCTGTTCCAGATGCACTCCAACAAGGAGAACCCGGTCGAGCGGGCCTCCGGCGGGCACATCTACGCGGTGATCGGCCTGAAGGACACCACCACCGGTGACACCCTCTGCGACCCGAACCAGCCAGGTCGTGCTCGAGTCGATGACGTTCCCGGATCCGGTCATCGAGGTCGCCATCGAGCCCGAAGACCAAGAGCGACCAGGAGAAGCTGGGCACTCGCGATCCAGAAGCTCGCCGAGGAGGATCCCGACCTTCAAGGTGCATCAGGACCAGCGAGACCGGCCAGACCGTCATCGGCGGCATGGGCGAGCTCCACCTCGACATCCTCGTCGACCGCATGAAGCGCGAGTTCAAGGTCGAGGCCAACGTCGGCAAGCCGCAGGTCGCCTACACGCGAGACCATCCAGCGCGACGGTCGAGAAGGTCGAGTACACCCACAAGAAGCAGACCGGTGGTTCGGGCCAGTTCGCGCAAGGTCATCATCAGCGATCGAGCCGTTCGACCGGCGAGGACGGTGCGACCTACGAGTTCGAGAACAAGGTCACCGGTGGCCGCATCCCGCGCGAGTACATCCCGTCGGTGGACGCCGGTGCGCAGGACGCCATGCAGTACGGCGTGCTGGCCGGCTACCCGCTGGTGGACCTCAAGGTCGACGCTGCTCGACGGCGCGTACCACGAGGTCGACTCGTCGGAGATGGCGTTCAAGATCGCCGGCTCGCATGGCGCTGCAAAGAGGCTGCGCGCAAGGCAGAGCCGGTCATCCTCGAGCCGATCATGGCCGTCGAGGTCACCACGCCCGAGGACTACATGGGCGACGTGATCGGCGACCTGAACTCCCGCCGTGGTCAGATCCAGGCCATGGAGGAGCGGGCCGGTGCACGCGTCGTCAAGGCGCATGGTGCCGCTGTCGGAGATGTTCGGCTACGTCGGCGACCTGCGGTCGAAGACCCAGGGCCGGGCGAATCTACTCGATGGTGTTCGACTCGCTACGCCGAGGTTCCGACGAACGTGGTCGAAGGAGATCATCGCGAAGGCAACGGCGAGTGAGCCCAATGCCGCGAGCCCCGAGTAGGTGCTTCTGCGGCAGACACCACAACTGCAACACGACTCAACTGCAGACCTGCCGTCAGCACGGCGAAGCACCAACACAGTCCAGGAGGACACACAGTGGCGAAGGCGAAGTTCGAGCGGACCAAGCCGCACGTCAACATCGGGACCATCGGTCACGTCGACCACGGCAAGACCACGCTGACCGCGGCGATCACCAAGGTTCTGCACGACAAGTACCCGACGCTGAACGAGCGCGTCGGCGTTCGACCAGATCGACAAGGCGCCCGAGGAGCGTCAGCGCGGCATCACGATCAACATCGCGCACGTCGAGTACCAGACCGAGAAGCGGCACTACGCGCACGTCGACTGCCCGGGTCACGCCGACTACATCAAGAACATGATCACCGGTGCCGCCCAGATGGACGGCGCGATCCTGGTGGTCGCCGCCACCGACGGCCCGATGCCGCAGACCCGCGAGCACGTGCTGCTGGCCCGCCAGGTCGGCGTGCCCTACATCCTGGTCGCGCTGAACAAGGCCGACATGGTCGACGACGAGGAGATCCTCGAGCTCGTCGAGCTGGAGGTCCGCGAGCTGCTCGCGGCCCAGGAGTTCGACGGTGACGACGCCCCGGTCATCCGGGTCTCGGCGCTCAAGGCGCTCGAGGGCGACGCCGAAGTGGAGTCGAGAGCGTCGCTCGAGCTGATGGACGCCGTCGACGAGTCGATCCCGGACCCGGTCCGCGAGACCGACAAGCCGTTCCTGATGCCCGTCGAGGACGTCTTCACGATCACCGGCCGCGGCACCGTGGTCACCGGTCGCGTCGAGCGCGGCATCGTCAAGCGTCAACGAGGAAGTCGAGATCGTCGGCATCCGCCGGACGACCACCAAGACCACCGTCACCGGCGTCGAGATGTTCCGCAAGCTGCTCGACGAGGGCCAGGCCGGCGACAACGTCGGTCTGCTGCTGCGCGGCATCAAGCGCGAGGACGTCGAGCGCGGCCAGGTCGTCGTGCAAGCCCGGCACCGATCACGCCGCACACCGAGTTCGAGGGCCAGCGTCTACATCCTGTCCAAGGACGAGGGCGGCCGGCACACGCCGTTCTTCAACAACTACCGTCCGCAGTTCTACTTCCGCACCACCGACGTGACCGGTGTGGTGACGCTGCCGGAGGGCACCGAGATGGTCATGCCCGGTGACAACACCGACATGTCGGTCGAGCTGATCCAGCCCGATCGCCATGGACGAGGGCCTGCGCTTCGCCATCCGCGAGGGCGGCCGTACCGTCTGGCGCCGGCCGGGTCACCAAGATCAGTAAGTAGGCTCGGCCTACGTGATCATCAAGTGACTCTGAGCAGTTCGCAAAGCGGCGCTCACCCTTCGGGTGGGCGCCGCTTTCGTTTGCTCCCTTTCGCCCAAACCAACAAACGGGCGCAAAGAGTGCGAGCAGATCACGCCATTTCGTCGATCTCGGCGGACATGCTGCTGTGAGCGGTGTAACGCGTGCGACGGCTGAGGCGATGAACATCGCAACGGGCTTGTGGTCGCTGAGAGGGTAGGGGGTCCGGTGTTACGATCGTTTCGGTGCGCTGGCGTGTGCCGCCGCTGTCGGCTGGTGCCGCATTCGTTGGTCTGACGGCCGGTACTGCTCAAGCGGATCCCGGCTGCCCCGACGTCCATTGGATCGGAGCCGCCGGCTCGGGTGAGCGGGTGGATCCGACCTGCGGACGGCGGTATGGGCCTAGTGACGTTCCAGGTCCTACCGCGACCTCTGCGCGGCTGTTGCAACAGTGATGGCCGCACCATCACCGCTGAAGCGGTCGAGTACCCCGCGGTGGCGGTGCCCGCCGACGGTGACCTGCTGGGCTGGGGCGGCTTCATGAGCAGCGTCGACGCCGGGACGGCCGCGCTGGGTGCGCAGTACGCATCGTTCGCAGCGCTGCCCGGCCACCAAGGTGGTGTTGGCGGGTTACTCACAGGGCGCGATGGTGGTGCACCGCAACTTGCAGGCGCTCGCCGACAGCCCCAACGTGGCTGCGGCGCTGTTGATCGCCGGACGGCGACCGGCTACCTGACGACAACGTGATCAGCATGGGTTCGGCCTCACCGCGGTGCCAGGCAAGGGACAGGGTGTCGCGCAGGACTGGCCCATCCTGGCGCATGCTCCGGCGAAGCTGCCGTTGGTCCATCGGCAGCCGCACGATCAGCGTGTGCGATCTCGGCGACGCGGTCTGCGACTACGACGCCGATGCCGAAGAGGTGACGCCGGCGCGCGGTCGCCATCCATACGAGCTACGCCCGTCGGCACCAGCGCCGGCGTATGCCTGGACGACGCCGGTCTACCAACCTCCTCGGGCCAGTCACCGACGGCACCATCAGGTCCCGGTGCCCGAGTTGGATGCCCGCGCGATCAACAGCACCACCACACCGGCGGGCAGCAGCAGCGCCGCCAGCACCACGACGATGGCGTCGACCGCACCCGGCCGGCGACATCCCGGCGCGCTGAAGCATCTCGAGCGCCGTTCGGTTCCGCGACTCCGACACCGGCAAAGGTGACCGCTGGCTAACCGGCCCGCTCGGTGCGCACGACAGCCCCTGCGTTGCGACCGCGTCGTAAACGCGTAGACCGACCCCAGCGTTAATCCGCACGCCGGTGCGCCCAGCCATCAGGAGGTGATCGCTCTACGGTCATGACCTGGTCGAAAGCTCGTCGTCGCCTGCCGGTGGGAGTCCGGTCCGGGTAGCTGCCAGGAGGCCCGGTAGCAGGCTGGCGGCTTGGTCTGGAAACGGGCCGGGTCGAAGCCCAGCGTCGAAAGCCCCGTTGGGGAAGCAACTGAGCGGTCCGTAGCGCGAAGCGAAGCCTGCCGCGTCGTTAGATATTGAGGGAGAGCCGAGCCGGGCGGTTCACGGTGAAGGCCATGGAAGCGGTGAAGATCCTGGAGATGCAGCCGCGAAGGACTCCTCGGCGTAAGAGGGCGCGGAACGTTCAGACGGTGACGGCGGGAACTGGGGAGGCCCTCCCCGGCCGAAACGCACTGCGAATTGCGTGGAACAGCTTGTCCTATAACCGGTGTGGAGCCGGGAAGTGGATCGGGCGCCGGGTGGGAGTCGGAGGCGGTCGTAGTACCGATCGAGCCGTGTGGACAACATAACCGCCGGTGAGGGAAGGGCCGCTGCTTCGTTCACGCGTGATGTCTGGGAAGGAGGTGCCCGGTGAGTGCCGATCAGGCTAGTTCCGCCGCTTCGGGGTCCGTGTTGGATCCGGTTCGTGCCTTGCAGCACACGCTTTACCGGTCGGCCAAGGCCGATCCGGGGCGACGGTTTCATGCGTTGCGGGACAAGGTCTATCGCAGAGATGTCCTGTGGCGGGCGTGGGTCGCGGTGCGCCGCAACGGCGGCGCGCCCGGCGTTGACGGGACCACATTGGCCGAAGTCGAGGAATACGGTGTCGACCGGTTCCTCGATGAGCTGGCCGAGGACTTGAGGGCCGATCGGTGGCGTCCGTTGCCCGCGCGGCGGGTGCTCATCCCCAAACCGGGGACGAGCGAACAGCGTCCGCTGTCGATTCCTTCGGTCCGTGACCGTGTCGTGGCGGCCGCGGTGAAGATCGTGCTCGAGCCGATCTTCGAGGCCGGGTTTCTGTCGTGCAGTTTCGGGTTCCGCCCGAAGCGGTCGACACACGATGCGCTGCAAGTGCTCATCGACGAGTCCTGGCAGGGCAAACGGTGGGTGGTCGAGACGGACATCGCCAATTGTTTTTCGGCGATTCCGCATGAGAAGTTGATGCAAGCGATCGAGGAACGGGTCAGTGACCAGGGCGTGTTGAAGCTGCTGCGCGCGATGCTGCGCGCGGGAGTGATGCAGGACGGGTCCGTGCGTCGTGAGGCGTCGGGAACCGCGCAGGGCGGTCCGCTGTCGCCGTTGTTGTGCAACGTGTACCTGCACCGGCTGGACCGGGTGTGGGACACCAGTGCGCACGGTGTGCTGGTGCGCTACTGCGACGACCTGGTGGTGATGTGTCGGTCGCGGGACCAGGCCCGAGGCCGCTCTGGAGCGGTTGACGGTCCTGCTGGGTGATCTCGGGTTGGAGCCCAAGGCATCCAAGACCCGCATCGTGCATCTGGTCGAAGGCGGTCAGGGAGTGGATTTCCTGGGCTTCCACAATCGGCTGGTGCGCGGGCGGACTCCCGGTCGGCGCACTTGGTGTTCCTCGGTCGTTGGCCTTCGCGTAAGGCGAGTACCAACACGCGCGGGCATCGGATTCGGTCGATCACCGCCCGATCCCGTCTGCTGGTGCCGGTCGAGCGGATCGTGGAGGAACTCAACTTGTTCCTGCGCGGATGGGCGGGGTATTTCCGCTTCGGCAACTCCGCACTGATGCTCGGCCAGATCAGGAACTATGCCTTGACCCGGCTCGCGCTGTGGCTGTCCAAACGGGGCAAACGCCGCCGAGCTCGGGGTTGGGGGATGACCCAGGTGTTGAGACTCGGAGAACCATCTGGGCCTGATCAGCCTTGATGGGATCGTCGTCCCGCCCAGGCCGTTTCGGGCCTGAAAGCCGAACGCCGCCGGTGAAGAACGTCGGTAAGCCGTGTGCGGGAGGGAGCAGCCGACAAGGCTGCGACCCAGCTGGTGAGAGTCCAGCCGTGTCAGTTGTCCGTGTCGGACACGAAGCGACGCCACTGCCCGGATCGGGTAACCGGCCGGGTTCTGCGTGGTGTGAAAGGCCTGGCGGCTCAGCGCCTTTGGGCGCCGCGGTCGGAGCAATCTGGAGGTCGAGCGAGCGTAGGAGCCCGAAGGTAATCGAATGACTGCAGCCTCGATATACGGCTCCCCACCGAAGTTGCTGTGTGGGGGTAAATCCGCGCGTCGAACCCGTTTCCCGTGGGGTGAGACCGGTGTCCTCGGTCGAAGCAACGGACAAAAGCAGCCGAGGAGCGTGGCGGGGTATGGGTCCGAGCACCTACGCAAGGGTCGCAGAGATAACGTCGGGAAGGGCCATCTCCCAGCAGGGGCTGACAGCAACCTGCAAAGACCGCGTGCACAAGGAGGAAGCCGAGGCGCGCGGAGGGTTTTGGTCTGGCGCATGGGCTCGTAGGAGCGATGAAGGAGGGGTAACGCCCTCCGAGGCGACCCGCGAGGTCGTCCCGACCCGGGGTAACACCCCGGGCGGGCAAAGGAGCCCTGGGCACTGGGTGGCCAACGAGCCGGGACCGTGGGAGGACATGACCGGGATCGCCCGGTCCAACCTCCCGCCAGGCGGACGATCATGGTGGCGAACGTCGAGGCCAGAAGGGAAACCGACTGGCCGGTGCACTACCCACCTACCGTCGCCCATCACCTGGGATGTGTCCTGGTCTTCGCGGCGAGGAGGCAGGCAAACCACCGGCGCGAGGGTGTATGCGGGTCAGCGCTTAAGCTTCCGCACCGGTGGGCAGGCCTGTTCTCTGATAAATGGTGTGCAGAGCCCAGGTCAGAACCGGACTCGGGAAATCCGACCGTCCGGGATCGTAGGGCGGCTTTGAGAACCGTGACCAGTCACGCCAACGGCGTTCTGGTGCGCGCGCTCAATTTCGAGCCCGACAACCGCACGCACGGTTTGACGGGGGGGAGCTGGAAACGGAAGCGATACCGGCCAAGGTTGAAGCGAAAAGCTGCCTGCGGGGAAACCCCGGCAGGAGCGCCAGACCTACAGCCGAACCATTCGCCACCGCGCCAGCCCCGACCCTCCTCAGCGCCGGCATGGAGCCGCCCAGGTGCGCGATGCCGCCCCAGCGCCGCCAACGACACCGCCGCCACCACAGCTGGTCAGACCCATCACCGAGCACGGGCGGCCGACTGGCCGCGAGGCCGCCCGCCAGCACGCGCGCCCTGGCGCCGCGCTCCGCCGATCGGCCCAGGACACACCAGGCCCGCCGTCAACGGGTCAGAGGCGCGCGCACCTCCGCCTGCGGGTACACCGTCGACAGGAAGATCGTCACGCCGTAGGCAGTGGTGGCGATGGTGCCCGCGACGACCAGCACCGTGAACCGCGGGTTCGTGCGACCAGCGACAGGTCCACGAGGGGCCACCACCCGCTTCTCGACGGCGACGAACACCGCGAGCGCCGCACCAGCGAGCCGGCCGAACGCGATGACCGTCGGTCGCCGACAACCAGCCCTTGCAGGTCGGCGCCCGATCAAACGTCAACGTGAATCAAGCCAATTCCGACGGTGATCAGCGCCAGCCCGGTGACGTCGATGCGGCGCGGCACGGATCTCGCCGAAGGATTCCGTGATGCTCCGCGCCCAGATGGCCGGCGCGACGAGCGTGAGCGGTACGTTCAGCCAGAATATCCACCGCCAGGCCGACCGTCTCGGTGAGCAGGCCCGCGATCAGCGCGGCCGGCCGCATTGCCCAATCCCGCTATGCCGTAAGCCAACCCGATCGCCGTGACTGGCACGCACGGACGGAAAGGCGTGTGTCAGCTTTACGCTCACAGAAACCGGACGACAGATCCGCCGCACTCGACGACTACTGCAGGCGCGCGAAGCGCGACGCCAGTGTCGCCGACGTCAACCTGAACCAACGCGACTCCCGGCTAGCGGTGCGCGCGGCGGGTCGAAGATATCGCCGATGCGGCCGCGGCACCGTGAATGCGCCCAGCGCGCGAGATTCATGGCGAAGTAGTCGATTTGCACGCAGAACAGCGCCATCGACGACGGCCGCCAGGATCCACCGGAAACGCACGGGTTCTTCCGTCGCGGTCACCGCCCGACGATACGGACTCACAACCGCCGGATTGGCGCTAACTCTGACACGCGAAGCGGGCAAACGACAGGAGCGTGGCGAATGTTAGAGGGCGTTACATCAAGTCTCAGATCATGGTGCTCATCTGTGGCGGCCTCGTCGGTCCCATCTTTTTGGCGGTCTACTTCGCGACGGGCCAGAGCGGCCTGTTGAAGTGGATGTTCTGGGTCGGCCTGCTCATCACCGCTGCCGACGTGCTGATCGCGCTGGCGCTGGCGAACTTCGGCGCAAAGTCGGACCGCCAAGACCCAGGCCCTGGAACAGAGCGGTGTCCTGGCGCTGGCGCAGGTCGTCGGCATCCACGAGACAGGCACCCGCATCAACGAGCAGCCGTTGGTGAAGCTCGACCTGCAGATCTCCGGGCCCGGCATCACGCCGTTCGCCACGCCAGGACCGGGTAATCGCGTCCATCACCCGGCTGCCCATGATCACCAACCGCAAACTGGTCGCGCTCGTCGATCCCGCCACGAACGAGTACCAAATCGACTGGGAGCGAAGCGCTTTGGTCAGTGGCGTGATGCCGCGCGAACTTCACCATCGCCGAGGACAACAAGACCTACGACCTCAGCGGGCAGGCCGGTCCGCTGATGGAGATCCTGCAGATCCTCAAGGCCAACGGGATCGGCCTGAACAACAATGATCGATCTGCGCTCCAACCCGGCGGCGCGTGCAGCAGGTGCAGGCCGTGGTCCGGCGCGCCGCGGCGGCACCAGCCGGCAGCCGGCGGCTGCCGCCCCGGCGGCAGCACCGCCGCGCCGCTCATCGTGGCACCGCCTGAGCCGACCACCGCGCAGCGGCTGCAGGAACTGGAGACGCTGCGCGCCACCGGCGCGATCTCCGACGACGAGTACAACGCCAAGCGTCAGCAGATCCTGGCCGATCTCTAGCCGGATTCCGGGCTCATCGCGCGCGCGGGCCGATACGGTCGAGCCGTTGTCGGACGGTGCCAACCGGGGAACCGTGACGGCGGAATCGCTGGAGAGGCAGGCGGTTCGAGCGCCGTCGATGGCTGATAGCACCATCCGGCCCGAACGACCGATGACCTCCACCGAACCGCGCACCGAGCAGGCCGAACGAGAAAGTCAGCCTGCCGACACTGACCGCGATGGTCGTCGGGCTCGATGATCGGGTCCGGGGTTTTCCTGCTGCCGCGCCGGTTCGGCACCGAGACGGGTGTGCTCGGGGCGATCATCGCCTGGACCATCGCCGGCACCGGAATGTTGATGCTGGCCTTCGTCTTTCAGCGGCTGGCGATCCGCAAGCCGGACCTGGACGCAGGCATCTTCGCCTACGCCAAGGCTGGGATTCGGCGACTACGTCGGGTTCAATTCGGCGATCGGGTACTGGGCGTCGGCCTGCGCGGGCAACACCTCGTACTGGGTGCTCATCACGGCCACGATGAGCGCGCGTGGTGCCCGCGTTCGGCGCGGGCGACACGGTGCTCGCGGTGATCGTGTCGTCGATCGGTGTGTGGCTGTTCGTCTTCCTCGTGTTGCGCGGCGTCAAGGATGCAGCGGTCATCAATTACATCGTCACCATCGCCAAGGTGGTGCCGATCCTGGTCTTCATCGTGATCGCGATCATCGCGTTCAAGGCCGACGTGTCTTCGCCGACAACTTCTGGGGCGGCGACGAGTATTCGTCTCCGTCGGTCTGGGACCAGGCCACCGGCACGATGCTGATCACGGTGTTCGTGTTCCTGGGCATCGAGGGCGCGAGCGTTTACTCGCGGATGGCACGCAAGCGCGAGGACGTCGGGCGCGCCACCGTCATCGGATTCCTCAGTGTGCTTTAGTGTTTTCGCGCTGCGTGACACTGGTGTCGTATGGCGTCATGCCGCAGGAGCGAACTCGCGGGCGTCAGCCAGCCGTCGATGGCGGCGGTGCTCGGAATCCATTGTCGGACCGTGGGGATCGATCTTCATCCGCGTCGGTGTCGATCGTGTCGGTGCTCGGGGCCTATCTCGCGTGGACCTTGATGGCCGCCGAGGTCCTCTACATTCCGGCGAAGACGGACGACATGCCGCGATTCCTGGCCCGCACCAACCGCCACGGCGCGCCGATGCCGGCGCTGGTCATGGCCGCCGGGTCTGATCTCACTGCTGCTCGTCGCCTGCTGTTCGCCGCGGACGCGCTCGATTTCATGCTGGACCTCACCGCCGCGCTGTCCCTGATTCCCTACCTCCTCGCGGCGGCCTACGCGCTGAAGCTGGCGGCCACTCGCGAGACCTACAGCTGACGGCAAATCGCTCGTGCGCAGACATGGTCGATCGCCGCGGTGGCGACGGTGTACACGCTGTTCTCTGATCTATGCCGGCGGGATGTCGACAAGCTTCTCCTGTCGTGCATCTTGTACGCGCCGGCCGCCGCCCTCTACTTCAAGGCGCGCCGCGAACGCGGTCTGACGCGTCTTCCGGCCCGCAGAGGCGGTGCTGTTCGGCGTGATCGTCCTCGGCGCCGTCGCGGGTGTGGTGTCCTTGGCAACTGGGGCGATCGAGATCAGCCGCCCACGGCGTGAAAGGAGCTGACGATGACGAACCCGTCCGCCGAATTACGGCGTTCACTCCGAGGTCGGCAAGCTGCGCAAGGTGTTGGTGTGCTCGCCGGGCCTGGCGCATGAGCGGCTGACCCCGACCAACTGCGACGACCTGCTGTTCGACGATGTGCTGTGGGTGCAGAACGCCCGGCGTGACCACTTCGACTTCATGGACAAGATGCGCGACCGCGGCGTGGAAGTCGTTGAACTGCACAACCTGCTCACCGAGACGATGGCCATCCCCGAGGCCAAGGCGTGGCTGCTGGACCGCAAGATCGTGCCGAACGAAGTCGGTCTCGGCCTGGTCGACGACACCCGGGGCTTCCTGGACTCGCTGGAGCCGCGCCGGCTGGCCGAGCTGCTTGATCGGCGGCCTGTCGACCCGGGACCTGCCCGCCGACATCCAGTCCGGGTACCGCGCATTGGCCCGCGAGGCGGCGGGCGTCACAGAGTATCTGATGCCGCCGCTGCCCAACACGCTCTACACCCGCGACACCACCTGCTGGATCTACGGCGGTCGTCACGCTCAATCCGCTGTTCTGGCCGGCCCGGCACGACGAGACGCTGCTGATGAAGGCGATCTACCAGTTCCATCCCGACTATCGTCGGGTTCGACGGGTGTGGTGGGGCGATCCGGAACAGGCCTGGGGCATGGTCGACGATCGAGGGTGGCGACGTGCTGGTGCCCGGCAACGGCGTCGTTCTGATCGGCATGAGCGAGCGCACGTCGCGGCAGGCCATCACCCAGGTGGCGGCCAGGCTGTTCGAGCAGAGCGCGGCGAGCAAGGTGATTGTCGCCGGCATGCCCGAAGCTGCGCGCCGCGATGCACCTGGACACCGTGTTCACGTTCGCCGACCGCGACGTGGTGACGATCTACCCGGACATCGTCGATGCGATGCAGACGTTCGTCCTGCATCCCAGCGACACCGACCCCAGGCGTGGAGGTCGAGGAGGCGACCAAGCCGTTCGTCGAGGTGGTCGCCGCGGCACTGGGCCTGGATGCGCTGCGCGTGGTGGAAACCGGTGGCACGCAATACGATTACGAGCGCCAGCAGTGGGACAGCGGCAACAACCTCGTCGCCGTCGAGCCCGGTGTGGTGTTCGCCTATGACCGCAACACGCACACCAACTCGCTGCTGCGCAAGGCCGGCGTCGAGGTCATCACGATCGTCGGCGCCGAACTCGGCCGCGGCCGCGGCGGCGGCCACTGCATGACCTGCCCGATCATCCGCGATGCGATCGACTGAGTGAGGCGGCTAGAACACGTTCCAGTTCGGCTGTTAGCCTGGTCCGCAGCCTCACGAAAGGAGCAGCGGTGACGGCATCTGGCGGCACCCTCGAAGGGCGAGTGGCATTCATTACCGGGGCCGCGCGCGGCCAGGGCCGGGCGCACGCGATCCGGCTGGCCAACGAGGGCGCCGACATCATCGCGATCGACATCTGCGCGCCCGATCTCGGAGACCATCACCTATCCGCTGGCGACCTCCGAGGACCTGGCGGAGACGGTTCAGGCGGTGGAGGCCACCGGCCGCAAGGTGCTGGCCCGCGAGGTCGACATCCGCGACCTGGCCGCGCTGCAACAGGTGGTGGCCGACGGTGTCGAAGCAGTTCGGCCGGCTGGACATCGTGGTGGCCAACGCCGGGGTGCTGAGCTGGGGCCGGATGTTCGAGATGTCCGAAGAGCAGTGGGACACCGTCATCGACGTCAACTTGAACGGGACGTGGCGGACCATCCGCGCGGCGGTGCCCGCGATGATCGAAGCCGGCAACGGCGGGTCGATCATCATCGTCAGCTCGTCGGCCGGGTCTGAAGGCCACTCCCGGCAACGGCCACTACTCGGCGTCCAAGCATGGTCTGGTGGCGCTCACCAACGCGCTGGCGATCGAGGTGGGGGAGTTCGGGATTCGGGTCAACTCGATCCACCCGTACTCGATCGAGACGCCGATGGTGGAGAAGGAAGCGATGATGGCCATCTTCGCCAAGTATCCGCAGCTATCTGCACAGCTTCGCGCCGATGCCGTTACCACCCGGTCAACCACCAGAGGCAAGAAGGGGCTGCAGGAATTCATGACGCCCGAGGAGGTTTCCGACGTGGTCGCCTGGCTGGCCGGCGACGGGTCGGCGACGATCTCGGGCAGCCAGATCGCCGTCGACCGCGGCACGGCGAAGTGACTCCAGCTCGGCAGCAGCGACCAGCGACCGGGACGAGGGCTGTGCCGCAGGATCTTTGAGCCGCGCGAGCCCAGGAACACGCGCGCGATTCCGCCCACCGGCGATGTGCCGATGGCCAGCAGGTCGCCGTCCAGCCAGTCCGCGGCGTCCAGTCGCCTCATCCCAGCCATTGCCGGTGGCCACCTGCAACACCACGTCGTCACCGACGACTCCGTCGGTCTTCAACTGCGCCAACGTCTCTCGTGCTTGCGACGCCAACTGCTCGAGGATGGAGTCCTCGGCACGCAGCCCGACCTCGGGCGGATACATCGTGCGGCCATCAGCCAACGCACCCGTGATGCCTTGGCGGCCAAGCGCGCCGGGGAGAGCGACTGGGCGCAGCGCCGGCCACTGCCGATGCAGATCACCCGCCGCACCATCGCCGAGCGTGGCAACGGACGGACGTTCCAGGCGATCGCCGAGGGGCTGATGGCCGACGGTGTCCCCACCGCCCGTGGCAAGACCCGCTGGTATGCGGCCACGATCTACGCCGTGGTGACCAGCGACAACGCCGCGGCACTGGCGTAGCGCGTGGGATCCGTTCCTGGACTCGCCCTAAAGGAGCGAATCGCGGCGAGCCGGCAACGGGAGGTCCTAGATTTAGCCCAAACCTCTACGTGGAGGCCCGGCCGCGCGCAGGTGCCGGTGGATCGACACCGGCGACACCCTCAGGCCGTAGTAATGCTGCAGATGCCAGGCAATGGTCGCTGGCCCGTGGTCAAGCCCTTGTCGGCATGGTCGTATGGCGCACTGACTTAGACCACGTCGATCTCGACCACTGGCAACCCGAGCCATTCCGCCGTGCTGGGGTCGGAAGGCCGCAATCATTGTGCCCATCCACACCCAGTTTGCGGCCTGTCCACTATATGCATGGCTTGCGAGATCGGAGGCATTCCCAGATGAGCGACACGCAGCCCAGCACCACCTTCTTGCCATCCCTTTCGCGGGAGGACATGCCGTATGTCGAGGCCGTTCGCGCCTATGCAGCGAAGAGACTTCCTCCGGCTCGACGTCCCAGGCCACACAGGTTCGGCGGCCACCAGCCGGAGCTAGTCCAACCTGTTTGGCGAGTCGGTATTGGCGCTCGACGTACCGCCGCTGGTGGATGGCATTGATCAGGGGTCCGTTCCCACCCCTATGCAACAGTCGGCCCAACTGGCCGCGGAGGCCTGGGGCGCCCACCGCACCTGGCTGCTCACGAACGGCGCGTCGAAGGGCAACCTGGTCACCTGCCTCGCGCGCTGCGTCATGTCGGGGAGCTGATCGTGGCCCAGCGGAGCATGCATTCGAGCGTTATGGATGGCATGGTGCTTGGCGGCCTTCAGTGCCATTTCGTCCAGCCGGTAATCGATGTCGAACTAGGGGCCGCGCACGGGATCACGCCCGAATCACTGGCCGAGGCACTGGACACGTTTCCCGGGGCGTCGGCGGTGTACGTCGTGTCTCGCCGAGCTATTTCGGCGCGGAATCGGACCTTCAGGCGCTGGCCGATGTCGCCCACTCGAGAGCCTGCGCCCTGAGTCGTGGACGGCGCCTGGGGATCACACTTCGGTTTCCACCCTGACCTACCGCAGAACGCACTGGCGAAGGGGTGCCGACATTATGATCTCGAGCACCCACAAGTTGGGGGGTAGCCTCACCCAGTCGGCCATGCTTCACCTCGGCAAGGGCCCATTCGTGGATCTGTTTGAGCCCCTTGTGAATCGGGCCTTCCGCTCGATGCAGTCCACCAGCGCCAGCTCCATCCTGATGATGTCACTAGACGTGGCCCGCAGGAACCTGGCGGTGCACGGCAAGGAGCGGATAAGCCGGTCGATCGAAGCCGCAAACAAGCTGCGGCAGGGTGTGCGGGACGCGGGCCGTTTCGAGGAACTCTCGGACCGATTCCTGGCCTCTCCCGGAATCGTCGCCGTCGACCCGCTTCGCGTGGTGATCGATACCCGCCGCGGGGGAATCAGCGGTCATGAGGCCCGCAAGATCCTATTCGACGAGCACCGCATCCACGTCGAGATGGCCACCGACAGCGCTATCGTCGCCGTGATCGGTGCGGGATCGGCGCCCGACATGGACAGGATGCTCCAGGCGCTCCATGCGCTGCCCGATGCTGGCGCGGCCGGTATCCCGCCCATCACGCTTCCTATGCCCGGCGAGGCGGTGATATCGCTGCGCGAGGCATACTTCTCGCCCTCTCAGCTGGTGCCCACCTCGGAGTGCATCGGCCGAGTGTCCGCCGAGTCGCTCGCCGCCTACCCACCTGGTATCCCCAACCTGTTGCCTGGCGAGATCATCACCGAGGAGGTCATCGACTTCCTGCTCCGCACGGCGCGTTCGCCGTTCGGACATGTCCGAGGCGCGGCCAAGCCCGACCTGAGCCGCATGCGAGTGCTTATGAAGTGATCGAGCGGATGCATTGGTCGCGAGTTCTGTCCCCAGGGGCGACGAAAGAGCTGAGTAGGACCGACCAACTCGGGGTAGAGCTAACGACCTCAAGGAGTTCCGAATTGAGCGTGCCCAGAGCTACCGATTCCGGGCGACCAGATCTGAAGGAAGCAGGACTAAGCCCCGATATCGCGGGTCCGTCTTGCCCCGCGAATACAACGACCGCACCATCGAATTGATCACCGGAGTTGTAGCCAAGATAAAAGCGTCATCTCCGCCTGCAGCGACCGTTTCCAGCACCGCCGTGCGTCAATGCGTTGAGCTGTTCATCAGGGTCACGGACCGCTCACCGTCGGCGCGTCGAATGCCCTTTGGGTTTCGCGCGGTCACGAATGGATCGGCCTCGGTTCACCCGTTAGCGAGTTCTTCCGCCTGCCCGTGCGGCACTACCACCACCGGAACGGGTGAGCTGCGCAGGATTTTGGCCCCCTGGACCCGAGAAACACCTGCGCGATCGGGCCGACTGGGCTCGAGCCGACCACCAGCACGTCGTCGTCGTCCCAGCCGACGTCGTCGATCGCCTCCTCCAGCTCTCGCCGTGTCCGACCACGGTCTCCACTTGCCGTGGCACCTTCGCCAGCTCCTCGACCTGCTCGAGTGCGGCGTGCGCGCTCTTCTCGAGGTCAGTGATCCACTCCTGCAGCACCAGGTCCTCGGAGTCGGTGCCGAGCCTGGTCGTATATGCGGGGCGCGACCACACCGCGAACGACGCGATCCGCAGCGAAGCGCCGACCCGTGCCGCCACCCTGGCCGCGGCAAGCAGCGAGGCTCCCCGCGCTCGCCGACCCGTCGTACGCCGCGGTCACCCGCTTCACCTTCGCCCCCGGCTGGCTCCGGAACCCGCGCGGCGCCAGGGCGATGGCGACCGGCGAGCTGTGCAGCAGCCGGTTGGTGACACTGCCGAGCGAGATATGCCCGAACACGCCGGCCGACGACGTACCGACCACGATCATGTATGCCGTCGTACTGCTTGGCCACCTCGAGCAGGCCCGCGGGCGCGGACCGCGCGCTGTGCCGTTCGAACCTCGCCGATACGTCACCCGGCAGGTTCTTGCGGGCTAATGCCAGTGCCTGGTCGGCGATCTCGTCGAGCTCCTTGCGGTACTCCGCGTCAATCCGGGCCATGCCGGGGACCCACGGCGCCGGAATGACCGAGCAGACCACCAGCTCGTCGCCGATGGACCGCGCCAGCATGCTGGCCAGGTGAAGTGCCGTCTTGCCACGTTCGTCGGGTGCGTAAGCCACGGTCAGCGTCATTGCGCCGCGCCTAGTCGTGGATCAGGCCGACATGTTCGTGCCGGCCGAGATGAGAGTGCCTGAAGCCGTACACGGCATACCAGACCATCGCCACCGCAACCCAGATCAGGAACACGTAGATGGTCACGGGACGCAGGTCCTTGATGATCCAGATGCAGCCGAGGATGGCAAGGATCGGCGTGACCGGATACCCCGGCACCTTGAACCCGCGCGGCAGCTCGGGATGAGTACGCCGCAGCACCATCACGCCGATCGACACCACGCAGGAACGCGACCAGCGTGCCGATGCTCGTCATTTCGGCGAGGAAGTTGATCGGAATCAGGCCGGCCAGCAGCGCGATCACGACCGCGACGATGATCGTGTTCGGCACCGGGGTGAGGGTGCGCCGGTTCACCCTGTGGAACAACTCGGGCAGCATGCCGTCGCGCGACATCGCGAAGAGGATGCGGGTCTGGCCATACAGCGTCACCAGGGTCACGCTGAAGATCGAGATCACCGCGCCCGCGGCGAGTACGGTGCCCGGCCACGACGCGCCGACGACCTTCTCCAGGATTGCCGCCAGCCCGGCCTCCTGGCCCTCGAACTCGGTGTACGGCTGGGCGGCCACCGCGACGACGGCGACCAGGATGTACAGGGTGGTGACCGTGATGAGTGCGATCAAGATCGCCAGCGGCATTGTCCGGCGCGGGTTCTTCACCTCCTCGCCCGCGGTCGAGACGGCGTCCAGACCGATGTAGGAGAAGAAGATGATGCCGGAAGCCGCGGTGATGCCGGCGAAGCCGAACGGCGCAAAGGCTGACAGGTTGTCGGCGTTCCAGCCCATCACGCCGATGAACGATGAACAGCACCAGCACGAGCGATCTTGATCAGCACCATCACGGCGTTTGTCTTGGCGGACTCGCTCACGCCCCTGATCAGCAGCAGCGCGCACAGGAACACCAGGATGACCGCGGGCAGGTTGAACACCCCGCCCTGCTCGGGCGCCTGCGACAGGCTGTCCGGAATCCTGAAGCCAAACAGGTTGTCGAAAAGCTGGTTCAGGTATTGCGACCAGCCGACGGCGACGGCCGCGGTGGACACGCCGTACTCCAGCAGCAGGCAGGCGGCGACACCGACGGCCGTCAGCTCGCCGAGCGTCGCGTACGCGTAGGAGTACGACGACCCCGACACCGGTACGGCGCTGGCCAGCTCGGCGTAGCAGATCGCGGTGAGCCCGGCGACCACGCCGGCGATCGCGAACGACACGATCACCGCGGGGCCCGGCGACGGGGACGGCCACCGAGAGCACGAAGAAGATCCCGGTGCCGATGGTGGCGCCGACGCCGAACATCGACAACTGGAACAAGCCGATCGTGCGGGCCAGTTCACTGCGGCCGGTGTCGGCGCCTGTCTCCTCGGACATCTCCGGAACGGGCTTGCGACGGAATAATTGTTGGAGCGTCGGCATGATTCCTCCTACCAAAGGGCGCTGGGAAGCGTCTCCACTCATGGAGTTTGACACCGAAGACGGTGAGTGTCAGCGAGTCGGACGTTCTGGATACGCAAACAGCGGTTTTCGCCGGTTCAGACGTCGTATCTTCCCATTCGTCAGTGCGTTTCCCGGCGGTTGCGCACAGCCTTGAGCGCAACCCAATTCAGTCATGTCGGGTCAAGTCCAGGGGCGTGGTGTGACGACGTTGTCGCGTGATTCTTCGATGGGGGTGATTTAGGCGGTCGAGTGCCGCCGGGTGGGCCTCCTGTTCTGATGGTGGGTGTTGGTCGTTGCGGGATTTGCCGAGGACGTCGACGTCGAGGCGGCGGCGTGATTCGGCCCATTCGTCGTGTTGTTCAGCGAGCACGGCGCCGACGAGGCGCGACTGCTGCGCCGACACCGAGCACACGCTCAGCGATGCTCGACGCTGGCACGTTCGACCTGCACCTGACGGCGGCGGCCCGGCAGCGGCTGTCTGCGCCTGGCCGCGCTGCGCCCTCGACCGCGTCGCCGATGTGGTCGCGGTCGGCGTCACCCGCCGCGGGGATCGCGTTGTGACGGTGTGGTGCCCGGCCTGCGGCAAGCGCCATGTGCACGGATGGCCTTGGGACAGTGTCGAGCCCGGCGCGCGCGCCCGCACTGCCGGTTCTTGTCGCCCCACGACTACTACATACCGCGCCCGGCCCGGAAGCTGTTGGCGCACCTTGATGCTGGGCCGCGGAGCCCGGCGACCACCGATGCGGCCCAGGAGCCCGTCCCACCTGGGCGAGGGTGACGCGCCACCGGTTGCCGCCAGGGCACCGTCGGCGGGCCGTGCTCGAAAGCCGCCCGCGCCAATACCTTTCGTGCGCGCCAGCATGCGCGAATTCTCACGCTTGATGAATCTTCAAGGAGTACAACAACATGTCTTTGACAACCACCGGCGGCGCGTCGATGCCGGTGAAAACGCTCAGAACCCGATCGACTCGAACGCCCGCTCGCGCCCCGGGTCCTCGTCGTAGCGGAACCGGTCCGGGTTCGTGCCGCGGGCCTCGGCGAGGTCGAGCGCGATGCACTGGACCACTGCGGTGAGCGCGAAGATCGACAGGGGTTCGCCCAGGTCGCGCTCGGCGAACCTCACGACTTGGGCGCCGCCGACCTCGACCGCCGCGGCGATGGCCTCGACCCGCTCGGCCATCGGCCCGCCGCCGTCGAGCACCACCAGCGTGTCACGCCCGTCGAGGGCCACGCTGGGGCCGTGGAAGAACTGCTCGGCCGACAGCCCTCCGCCGCAACGTATGAGGCCTCGCGGACCTTGAGCGCTCCTTCCTGCGCGGTCCACCCGTTCGGGCCGGCGCCGGTGAGCTCCAGCAGGCGCTGGGGCTCGGCAACGATCGGCGCGGGCCGCCCGAGGACGTCCTCGACGCGGTCGGGCACCGCGTCCAGGTCGCCGAGCTCGGCGCCGAGCGCCGTCGCGATCTGGGCGAGGCGCAGCAGCGCCGCCGTGTGGCTCGCCGTGTAGGCGTACAGAGCGCTCCGGCTCGACGGTCTCCACGTCGCCGCCGGCGCCGATCGCGGAGATCCCGACGGCCGGACCGCCCGTCTCGCGGGCGCGGCGCAGCATCTCGGCGCTGTAGCCGGTGGAGCCCGTGTGGCTGAGGACGATCACGGCCTCGCCGTCTGCGAACCCGCGCCCGTACGGCGCGAGGTCGGCGGCGTGCTCCGCGCGGGCGTCGACGCCGGCCCGGCGAGCAGCCAGGCGCCGTGCTGGGCGGCGTGCCAGCTGGTCCCGATCCCGACCAGCCTCACCGGGCGGCCGCGCAGCTTCCCGGCGGCCGCCCGGGCCGGCTCGAGGTCGGCCAGCAGCCGGCGCAGCTCCGCGGGCTGCGCCCAAATCGCGGCGCGCATCGCCGACCCGCCGCTGCCGGCTCCGCCCTCGGCCACGATCTTCAGTCGCCGATCGCGATCATGACGTCGGACACCTTGACCACGGCGCTCACATCGCTGCGCTCGGGGATGCCGAGATCGCTGACCGCCTCGACGCGTGATCGAGGAGGCGATCCGCTGGCCGCCGGCGCCGAGCTCGCCTCGCCCTGGCGAATGCGGACGACCTTCGCAGGCACCAGGTTACAAGCGCTGAGCTTCATTTTCGTTCGCTCCTTTTCGGCTTGTGTCGTTGGGCGAAAGCGTATCCGCTGGCCACCGGCGATCCGCTCGCGACCCGCATAGACGGGATCGCGGCGGTCAACCGGGACCTGGATTCTTACGAAAGTGGAAGTGTTACGGCTCGTTCCCGAAGAGCTGCGCGAAAGGGTTCGGCGGCACCTCTACGAGGCTCGCGTCCGCGCTGCCGCTGCTGGTCGGCGAGTGCACTGCTTATGGCGTCCCTGGACATCGCTCGCCAGCAACTCGTCACTGGCGGATCGAAGGCGATCAGCGAGTCCTCAGCGCGGCAGCCCATCTGCGGAGCGGCGTGACTACAGAGGGCGGTTCCGTGCCACATCCTCTCGCCTCAGCGCATCAGGGCGCGATCGCACTGATCGGACACCCGGCCAGGTGGTCCGGCCACGAGGCTCGCGCACAGCTCTTCACAGACCACCGAGTCCACCTCGAGATGTCGACGGCGTCCGTCATCGTGGCGGTCATCGGTGCAGGAGCCTCGCCCGACGTCGAGCGGTTCCTCGATGTGCTGCACGCACTGCCCGACATCCGACATCGAGTCGGGTCCGGTCGCCTTGCCGTCGCCGGACCACGAGCCATGAGCATCAGGGGGCCCTTCTTCTCCGGTACGGAGGTGGTGCCCGCCGGGGATGCGATCGGCCGCGTATCGGCCGACACCCTCAGCGCCTATCCGCCGGGGATCCCGAACCTGATGGCAGGAGAGGTCGTCACCCCAGAGGCGATCGAATTCCTGCAGGCAACGATCCGTGTGCCTTTCGGACATGTACTGAGGTGGCGTGCGCAGCGACTGTGTCTCACATCCGGGTCACGATCTGAGCCAGGCCATCGATGCGATGACCCTGCCCGACTCGTGTCGGCTACCTGGACGGGATGTCCCGTAGCCGCACCGACAAGCACGTCACGCAGCCCTCGAGCTTCTCGAACTCCGAGATGTCCACCCGCACGGGGTATAGCCGAGATCCGAAAGCAGGTCAGCACTGCGCGGAGCGTTGTCGGCCATCAACACCAAGTCTCCGCCGAGAAGCACCACATGCGCGCCGGACTCCTCAGGCATCGGCATGAAATGCGGGAAGAACCCGGGGTCGTCGAGGGCGGGCGGCCAGCCGATGATCGTGCCGTCCGGCAGGGCCGTGACGGCGGTCTTCAGGTGCAAGACCTTCGTCAGCGGCACGCGCGATGACACGCACGCCGAGCGGCGAGAACACCGCCCTCAGCTGTCGGATGCCCTCGCCGTTCGTGCGTCCTCCGCGCGCGACGTACATGATGTCGCCGACCTTGAGGACGTCGCCGCCGTCGAGAGTGCCGGGCGCGGTGATGCGATGCACGTCGTAGCCGAACGTAGACACCGTCTGCTCTGCGGCGGTGGTTTCAGGCTGGCGGGTCGGCGTACCCGGTCGCGAAATGACCACCGTCCCGCCGAACACGACCATCGTGTCTTCGACAAAGACGCTATCCGGGCAGTTGTCCGCGGGCGGCACCTCGACCGTGCGCCAACCCGAAGTTCGCAAGCGCCTGCGACCGTAGGCCTCCCACTGCTCGACCGCTCGCGCGACGTCGACCGGCTCGCGCTCGATGTGCGAGACGATTCCTTCGTCGAGGTGCGAGCTCGGGCGGCGGATCAATGCGGTCGCGCTCATCTGTCCTCCTGTGGATTAGCTCGCTGTCGGATCCTCGACGGCGACCGCGCGAACGACGACGACGGGCACCGGGAGTGGCCAGGATCTTGGTCGCGCGCGAGCCGAGGAACACCCGCGAGACCGGCTCGAGGCTGCTCGACCCGACCCCGAGCACGTCGCCGTCGCTCCAGGCGATGTCGTCGACCGCCTCGCCCCAGGTGCTTCCTTTGCCGATCTGCGCGGACAGCGGCTGGGAAGCCTTGGCCGGCATCGGCGCCCGTCTCGGCGATCTCGCGATCGGCGACGCCGCGGAGGCTAACGCAATCCGCGGGTTTGCGTCGCAATAGCTGGCTTCGCAGGTGAACTCACGATTCCTCCCAGCCCCCGGCCGGTCTGCCAGGCCTCACGCGCTATACCCGCGCGCCGACCCGCTGGCACGAGATCCAGCCGTCACTGGCCACCTCTGGCGGCACCGCCGCCAGCAGCGATAACACCTGTCTACGGGCTGCTGATACGCCCGTTGCCTTCTGGACTGCAGTGGACTCCCGTACCCTCGAAGGGACCCGGTACATAGCGCGCCAGATAGCACGAGGGGAGCTCCGATGGCAGGTAGGCCGAACAGGCGCGGCGCTGGGGCTGGATACGCAAGCTGCCCGGTAAGCGGTACCAGGCATCGTATGTCGGCCCGGATGACAAGCGGCACAACGCGCCAAGCACCTACACCGTCCGGATGGACGCGCGAGGCGTGGCTGGCCGCCGAGCGGCGGCTGATCGAGGCTGGACCACCTGGACGCCACCGGCTGCCCGGATGGCGGTGCGCAAAGGCTCAAGAACCGTCACGCTGGCCAGTACGCGCAGAGGTGGATCGACCACCGCACGCTCAGCCACGCGCACCCGCAACGGCTACCGGGCGCTGCTGGACCGTCACGCATCGCCAGCTCGACGATCGGCACTGGCGCCGCTGAAGGACCTGACGCCGGAGACGGATTGCGGTCCTGGCGCTCGTCGCTGGGGCCGTCATCCGACCATCAACGCGCACGCCTACGGTCTGCTGCACTTTGCCGTCTGCGTCACCGCCGTGACCGACGGAGCGCGCTGCTGTGGCCAACCCGTGTGTGCCATCCGGCGGGCGATCAGGGCTGCGCGGCAGCGTGAGCCGGTCTCTGACGACGTGCCCGAGGTGGCCGCGCTGGCCGACAAAGATCGAGCCGCAGCGGCTGCGGGCCCTGGTGCCACGATCAGCGCCTGGTTGTGGGCTGCGCTGGGGGTGAAGTCAGCGAGTTGCGCCGCAAAGGACATCGGCCAGGGCGCCGAGGTGATCACCGTGGCCCGTGGCGTCACCCATCGCCGGGGCTGCCGCATCGACACCCCGAAGTCGGGCAAGGGCCGCGCTGCGGTGGTGCCCCCACACATCCGCGCCGACATCGAGGCGCACCTGGACGCCCACGTCCTCGGGGACGCCGAGGCGCTGTCTCTCTCGGCTCCTCGAGGAGAGGTGTCACCTGGACGGCAGAGATCGTTCCGGGGGGCACTTCAACACCGCACTGAAAAGCATTGGGCGAGAGAGGTGTTTCGGTGCGCACGACCTACGACACCTTTCGCCGGAACTCTCAGACGCGGCAGAGTCGGGAATTTGGTGGCGTCGATGGCCCGCCTGGGGCGCTCCACCGTGATCGGCCAGCTCTGTCTCTATCAGCGGCAGATCGTCGGTCGCGATGCCGAGATCGCCGAGGCGCGCTGTCGAAGCTGGCCGAAGATCCGGCGACACCGCGAACCCGGCGTATTACCCAACCAGGGTGACATGACGTCGCTCGACCGGCTGGATCCGGACTCGACCGGTGACCAGGCCGCTGTGGATGACCGTGTTACGGTCGCAATGTTGCGACCCCGGTTGGTGCATACCCCACTCTACACCGTCTGGAAGTCGGACGCATCAGGAACCGCCTCAGTGGGCAACGAAGGTACTGAGGGTGCGATCCACCGGAGACGAAACTCCCATTTCTCCGATGTTTTCCGAGGCGTTCGGGTCCTACCCCTCCGCCGCTGTTAACGCACGGTCAAAGAAACCGCCCGGATTGAGCCGCGACTGACGCGCAGACCGTTCGCCGATGGCTGCGGTCCGAAGGAGCTGACCGAGTACCGCGCCGGTCGCGGGGTCAGATCCTCCTCACCGAACTCGAAGAGTTTTTGCGTGCTTCGGCCCGGTCGGCGTGGAGCCAGCTCTCCGGCGTCTTGCCGGACGTCGCCCCACGTCACGTGAACGGCGAGCTGGCGTGCCCCGGCTCGCCGCGCCCTGCTGAGTGCGCGAAGCCGGCGCCGCAAGATCACGCTGAACGAGGCCTCCGAGCGCGCTCGGGGCTGAGCACCAAGATACGCTGCCGCAGGTGGATCGCCAGCGGCGGGCTGCGGGCCTACCGCGTCGGCACCGCCACGCCGCGTCCGGGTGGACCGCCGCCGTCGACGCCCTGTTCCGGGAGAGTCTGAGATCTGGGTCCGCCGAAAGAGCCGCCCCGGCGGCTCAAACCTCTGCCAGGACGGCCCGATTCTCCAGCTCGCGAAAGCTACGGCCAGCGTAATCCACTGCCGCGCCTGCGCGGCACCCGTTGAGGCGGTGGCGTGATGATCGCCGACCACCCACCTCGACATACTCGCCGCGTCGGGCATCACCCCCGAACACGCGGTGCTCGCGGGTACGAGACCATCACCGTCAGACCCGGCGGCTGGAGGAGCTGGGCTTCGTCAAGGCCGCCTGCAAGTGCGTTCCCGGCCTGCTGATCCCGATGCTGCGTACCGACGGTTCCACGGGGCACCAGTACCGGCCCGATATCCGCGCTGGCTCAGCGACAGGCAGGTGAAGTACGAGACGCCGTATCCACAGCGCAACGGGCTGGACATCCCGCCGGCATGGAGGACCTGATCGGCGACCCGAGTGTGGAGCTAGTGGGTGACCGAGGGCGTGAAGAAGGCCGACTGCGCCGCGCACTACCAGGTGCCCGCACATCGCCGCTGTCCGGGGTGTGGAACTGGCGGGGAACCAACGACATGGGCGGAAGACCGCCGTTGGTGACTGGAACGAGATCGCGCTCAACGGGCGGCGGGTGATCCCTGGCGTTCGACGGCGACGTGGCCCACGGGAAAGCGTCGCAAGGCGCTGTGCGCTAGCCGACTTCCTGAAGTCCAGGGCGCGAAAGTCGAGTACCTGCACCTGCCGACACCGACGAGAGACCGGTCTGGACGACTACCTGGTGGCCGGAGCACCATCGAGACCTGCGTAAGCTGGTCAAGCCGAACCAACGCGCCAGTACGCCGCCGACGGAGGAGACAGCACCCGGGCGCCGGGAGGAGACCACCGCCCTATCGGCGGGGCCGCCGCTCACTGGAAGACCTGCGCGCCTGGTTCGCGCGGCGCATCGTGGTGGCCCCCAGACCGACCTGGACCTGCTGGCACTGTGGGCCGCCCACACGTTCCTCTGCCACGAGCTGCACCACCCCGGCTGCTGATCGACTCCATCGCACCCGGCGGCGGCAAGTCCACCCTGTTGGAGCACCTGGACCACCTGTGCCGCAACGCGATGCTGGCGATGTCGGTTTCCTCAGCCGCGCTGATCCCCAGAATCCTCGAGGAGCCACGCACCCTCCTCCTGGACGAGAGTCCAGCGGACGCTGGTCGAAGGCAAGCCCGGAGCCGATGAGGTCATCGCGGTGGTCAACTCCAGCTACCGGGTCGGGGCCACCCGCCCGGTGCTGGTGCCCGAGGGACGTGACTGGGTGCTCAGGGACCTGCCACCTTCGCTCCGCTGGCGATGGCGGGCGCTCTCCATACCTGCCCCAGGACACCATCGACCGGTCAATCCGCATCCTGCTGATGCCCGACCTCGACGGCCAAGCGGCGGACTCCGATTGGGAGGCCCTCGACGCGCAGGTCAGGAGCTGCACCAGCGGGTATCGCTGTGGGCCGACTCGGTGCGCGCGACGTGAAAGAGGCTCGGGCGATTTGCCGCCCGGATGCGTGGGCCCGGTTCAGGGAGAAGTGGCGTCCGCTCGTGCAGGTCGCCGAGCTGGCCGACAGGACACCGGACATTCCTGGAAGGACATGGTGCGCGCGATGGCGGAGGGCGATCTTGCGGATGCGGAGGCCCAGCGCGAGGCGGGTCTGCGCCAGCAGACGCCGGGAGCTAGTCCTGCTCAGGACCTCGCCCAGGTCTGGCCGACCAGCGAGGCTGTTCGCGTGGCGACCGGAGTTGATCGAGCTGGTCGTCGACACAATCACGACTACTGGGGGCGGGGCAGGGTTGTCCTTCGGCGGCATCCCCGCGAAGCTCGAACGCCACCCGGCTCGGGCGGATGGTCAAGCAGGCCGCAACACCACGTCGAGGCGACCGGGTGGTGGCGGCACACCACAGAGGCTGACGCGAGCAGTTCGACCGGGCCTGGCGGTCCATGCGGATCGAGCCGCCGGGCAGCGACTGGCAGAAGCGGTGGCACGTGATGCAGAATGCGACCGGGTAGGCCGGGTTGAACCGTGATGACCGCCTTACACATCCGGCCACGGGGGATCAGAGGGGGTCGAAGGGATCGTCCCCCTGCTCATATCTGTTGCTCTTTTATATCGGAAAAGGGGTTGTTAGAGGAGGCCCAGACCCCTAGACCCCGCTCTGACCCCCTCCAGATAGCTCAGACAGCGGTCAGCCCGGTCTACGCGGTCCAGCCCGGTCTCATCCACCGCAGCACCCGGCACCCGCCCGGTGGGCCAGACCGCGCCGCCGCGGACGCCAGGACCGACTCGTGACCGCTTCGAGGGTGAACTTCCAGCCCGAGCGGCCACCGGTACGTCGTCGGGTTCGCGACGCCGCGCTGGTCGGGCTCGTCCAGCGGCCCCGTCCTTTGCCCACACGTGGCGGCCTGAGCAAAGTCGGCTGGTCGGCGGCCACTGTCACCAGAGCGCATCGCCCTATGAATGGACGCACTGCGGCCTACCCTGGCGTCACCGGCGCAGGACCGAACCAGGCGCAAGCAACAGCGCAGCGGCGGCATTAACGGCTTGTCGCAGCGCCATTGTGACCTACTACCAGCGCACCGTGGCGGAAGGGCGTAAGTGACCGGCACCAGCCCACCGTGAAGCGCACCGTGTTCTCCACGCCGCGATCCGCCGAGTTCCTGAGGCTGCGAGCGCTGCGAGTCGCAGACCTGGCCAGCCCGCCCCGGGGACTGCCGCCGCCGTCGGCGAGGCTGCTCGACAACGCGCTCGCTCGACGCCGCCGAGACCGCCGGCAGGGCACCGGTCGTCGACATCGCCACCGTCACCGGCGAATACGACGAGATCGCGTTCGTCACCGCGACGACAACGGTTGCCGGTATCACGCACGCCACCGTCGCCGGTCTGCGCGATTTCACCATGCTGTAGTGGAGCGACAAGGCCTGCTCACCGTGGCCCGACGCGCGGCGCGCAGGGCGGCGCGCTCGAAGGCGCGCTGCTCCGGCATCCCGTTCGCGCTCGGCCTCGCCGAGCGTACGGTGGTCATCGAGTCCGCTGACGTGCGCCACGAGCTCCGGGTGACGGTCGACCCAGCTCGGCGGCGTCGACGTCACCCACGACGAGACCTGCCAGCGACCGCGCGTGTGGGCACCTCGGTGACCGTGCCCCTGCCCGCCGAACCTCGACGTCGACGCCGGGCGGCGGGCGTATCGGCGCGGCGGCTCAGCAAATCCGCACGCCGACCATCAGCGCGATCGAGCGGGATCACTCCGGCGGCGAACCCGGCGAGCGAAAATCGCCGGTTTGTATAAATCCGCAGGTCAGGCATGGTCTAAGTGGACGCCGTCGATGCCCGTCGTCGCCGCACCTGGTACGACCGGGCCGCGCTCTCCGCGCTGGTCCCACAGCCACATCCGGCACCGGGCGTCGCCGAGCCGCTCCCAGGCGGCTTCATCGGCGAGCCCGAGGGCCTGGCGGGCACCCCGAAGCAGAGAGGCCGTCCGCGCAGCCGTGCCCGGCGTCATCACCACCTGTCCGGCCTCCAGGGGCCGCGACGACCTGATGCATCGCGCTGCGCCAGGCCGCCACCACGCACAAAGCCCGCCCCGCCCGAAGCGGCTCGAGCCCGTCGGGCGCGACCACCTCACCACCGTGCTCCTGCGACGAGCGGAAATGCAGGGCTGCGGCGACCGGTGGTGCCTTTCGGGGCCGGCAGTGCGATCGTCTGGCGGCGTGCCGTGGATCGTCGAGGTCGCCGTCGCCGACACCGCTCAGCCGGGCCGCATCTTGGATCGCGTTGCAACCACGCCCCCGCGTTCGGCGACCAGCTGGGCCGCGCGCCGCTCGACCCGGGCAGGGTCTACACGTCACGCGGCGCGGAGTCGATCCTCGGGGCGGACGCTGGACGACGAGGCGCGCAGTCACCACGCCGCCGTCGTCCAACGTCATCTGCGCCGCGCCGCGGTTCGCGGACAAGGGCAAGGTCGCGCTCGTCGTCCCCGCCAGCCGTCGCGGACTGCCCGGGTGGCGGCGCTGCGACGAGGCCACCAAGACGCTGCGGCAGGAGGCCCAGAGGCAGCGGCGCAAGGACGCCAGTCAGGGCCGAGCGGGCCGAGCAGCGGGCACGCGACGGAGCCGCCCGCGGGCAGCGGCAGGAGCCAGGTGGACCGCATCAAGGAGGCCGTCTTCGAGTGCGATGGCCGGAGGCCAAGGAGGCTGCCGGTCACACCGTCGCCGCCCGCACCCTGTACTACAAGGTGCGCCCCCTGGTTTCCAGGGAGTACACCGGACGAGGAGCTGAAGTACTCCCGACTACTCTCAGACGCTGCTGCCCGAGTACCAGCGCGACCGTCGCGTGCCGCTGCCCGCCGGCTGCTACGAGGCGTCAGCGGCGAGCTGCACCACCGACACGACGACACGGTGACCCACTCGGCACCCAAGGCGGGGTGGGAGCATGACACGCTGCCGCCGTGGCAGTTCGACAAGGTCCTCTACGTCGAGAAAGATGGGCCTGCAGGCCCCAGCTCGCGCCCTACCGGCTCGGGCAGCGAGTACGACATGGCCATCATGTACGGGAAGGGGCTACGCGGTCACCGCGTGCCGGGATCTGCTGGCGCGCTCGGAGTTCCGCGACATGACGGTCCTGGTCCTGCACGACGCCGACATCGCACGGCTACGACATCGCCCGCACCTCGGTGAGGCGACCGAATCACGCCCGACCACAACGTCGACATCATCGACCTGGGCCTGACGGTGCCGCAGGCCATCGACCACAGCCTGGAGACCGGGCAGGTTCACCACCCGCAAGGTCGAGCCTGCCCGCCGACCTGGACCTCGACGAGGACGCGCTCCGAGAAATGGTTCACCGGCACAGCCGGTGCGGGCCGGGTGCGGCAAGACCCACTACGATCTGCACCCGGTGCGAGCTGAACGCGTTCTCCAGCGACGAGCTGGCCGCGTTCATCGAGGACGGCCGATGCTGCACGGAACACGGCGTCGACCGCGAAACTCGTGGCCACCGCCGGATGTGCTGGCCGGGCATGTGCGCGGATCGGTGCGCGCACTGAGGCGCTCACCGAGAGCGGTCTTGGGGGCCGAGATCGATCGGACAAGGCCAACATCGACGCCGTGGTGCGCCGAGCTGGTCGCCGACCACCCAGACTGGCCGACATCGCTGGAGGCCCGCATCCGCGACACGTTCACCGCCCACCCGACCCGGTCATGGCGGTCGTCGGCGCGGCAGCTCGTGAACGACGACATCAGACGCCACCCGACTGGCCTCCGCCAGGGATCGCGCTCCGCGCACGACTCTGCAGAGCAACTGGCCACGCCGCAGGACCACGAGGAGTAGCACCTTCACCGGTTTGGCCTCGGTCGTCGACAACCTCGACCACGACGGGTGAGCATTTGCTCGTCAGCGAGGTTGCCTTCAGCAAGTCACTGGGTAGCGGCGTCGACCGCTGGCACCCTGGATGCAGCGACACCGATGACCCCGCCGCAGGTCGAACAGCGTGGTGAGGACCTCGGGTCCTGTTCGTGCACGGGTGTGTCTCGGGCGGGTCGACGACCTGGAAGGCCCAGTACCCGCTTGCCGACCGCTGGACACTGCTTGTACTGGATCGGCGCGGGTTTGGCGAGTCCGCCAGCCGACGGGGATGATTTCGAAGTTGACGCTCGCGACATCGCCGAGGCGCTAGGCGATGGCGCGCACCTCGTCGCTCATTCGTATGGCGGCGTCGGTGCCCTACTGGCCGCGGCGGCGCGCCCACAAGCCGGTTCACTCTCTTACGCTGCGTTGAGCCGATGGCGTACTCGGTCGCTGTTGATCAGGGCACGTCCGTCGGTCTGTGGATCAGGTAGCGGCATACTTCGCGGGCCACCTTGCGTGTGCGCGCGAGTTCGCCTCGAAGGTTTCTTCGAACTCATGGGGCTTCAGGCAAAGCTGCCTGATCCCCTGCCTCCAGCGCTCGACACATCGACCCGCCTTCTCATGCGATGCCGCTACCCGTGGACCGCCCCTAATCCCTCTCGTTGATCTCGCCAAGGCTGAATTTCGCAGCTTGGTGGTCTCAGGTGGGCACTCGCCGGTGTTCGAATCAATCTGCGATGTGCTCGCCGCTTCGCTGGGAGCCGAGCGATCCGTTATCGCAGGAGCCGGGCATTCTGTGCCTCGGAGCCGGCATTGCCATTCAATGAGAAGCTGGAAGCTTTCTTGCGCGCTAGCCCCGCCTGCCACGCCAGCCAAGTGTTACTGCAACCCGCCGGGCTTGCCCAAGGGATCGTGCGTCCACCGAGGTTCCCCGCTGTCGAGAATTGCTCGCCGGGAGTCGGCGCCGTCGGGCCGGACCGCGATATCGATGGCGCCATCGCCGCCGACCGACCTTTCATCACGAACGGGCTCCCAGTGAGGCCAGCCTCGGACCGCCGAGGTGGGTGGCCGGGTTGGGTGGGATCGTTGCGGTTGGCTGCTGGTTGAGAAGCGGTCCGAGCCTGCCCTCGGATGGTCGCGGCGCCGCCGCGAGGCTGGGCGCTGGTCAGCACCGGCTTGGCCGACCAGGCTGGCGGTCATGGCTGCGGTGGTGACGGTAAACGATGTGCTTGACGGGCATGTGGGCTTGGATGTGGAGTGTCTGGATCGGATCTATCTGAACGGCTACGTGCCGAACCTGCAGGTGGGCGGGCAGGTGGTGTCGTTTATGACCGCGCATCTGGGCAATCCGATCCCGTCGCCGGCGATCATGGAGAAGATCGGCACCGCGTTCCGCACGGCGGTGGACCGGTTCGCCACCGATAACAAGATCGCGGTGGTGCGGTTCGGTAAGGACGACCGCAAAATCGAGGTGATGCGCCCGTATCTGGCTCGGCAGGCGCGCACCGGCCGGCCCGGGGTGGCCGCGATCGGGATCGCCCAGGAGTTCCAGAACGTGTTCGCCGCGACGAAACGCGTGGGCCACAACGGGGTTCCGTGGTTTTCGTTTTTCAAGGCCGACCGGCGGGTGACGTGTTTTTATGTCTATCTCTGGGACGCCGATTTCGGGCCGGCGTTCGTTAAGATCTGCGCCTACTTCCCGTACCCGATCAAGGTGTGGCTCAACGGCCACGAGTGGGCCAAACGTCAGGCCGTCAAGGCGGGGATCGGGTTTTCCGAGCTGTCCAATGGGTTTGCCAGCTGTGCGGATCCCGCCGCGCTGCAGGCCATCTGTGATCGGCTGGGCCCGGGCACCATCGGGGTGTTCTTCCAACGCTGGATGAGCCGGCTGCCGCTGCCGCTGACCGAACACGACCGCGCCGCGGGCTACTGGTGGGAGCTGTCCATGCGCCAGGTCGAGGTGTCTCGCACCCTGGTCTTCGACGCGCCGCGCCACGCCCGCTCCTTCTTCGAGGCGCTGGTCGCCGACAATCTCGACATCGGCCGACCCGACACTGTGGAACTGATCTTCCACGGGCCCCGACACCCGGGCAGGCCCCGCAGTTGGACTGCGTGCCGAAGACGAAGATCGTCACTCGCGGCACCGAGGTGACCGTCAACGCCTTCTATAAGAACTCCCGCATCAAGCAGTATCTGAAGGACCGGCGGGCGTTGCGGATCGAGACGTGCTCGTCTGCGTTCGCATGGACCAGAATTCAAGGAGCGCAAAGCGCTGATTCGCGCGCGTGAGTCAGGTCCCTTTTGGCCGACCAGTTCGCGGAGGCGACCGTTGCCACCGTGCCCCAGCGAATCGACGTACTGACAGGGAAGCGCGCCCAGATCCCGGTGTCGCCGCAGGCCAGGCCGACGTAGGAGCTCGCCCGGTTTCCACCTGGTCGTGAATGACGTAGACACCCTTCATGTGCTGGAGAGCACCGCGCCGAGCATGCCAGTCCTGCTTGACGGCGACCTCTAGCACCCAGAGCGTGTGATTGGTCTGATCGTGGCCCGGGAATGTCTCTCTCCGGCGTAGGGCTGAAGGATGGACACGACCTCTGATCTGATCTAGGTGCGTCTCCCACGTGAAAGGTGCTGGAGAAACAAACCCCGCCAGAGGGAAGGGTGGCGGGCGATGCCGCGTATCCAAGGTTAACGGTGCCGGAACTGGAAGTGCGGAGAGGGGTTCGGGGCAGCCTGTCGTGTTTATCCACGGCAGCATGGGTGATGAATGCGCTGCTGTGGTTAAGGGACGGGTTCTCGCCGACCACTACGTGTGATCGACTATCACCGTCGGGGTTGGGGAACAGCTCGCGCGCCGGGGATGTGGTGAGTATTTCCCAGCAAGCCGTGGATTGCCGAGCGGTCATCGAGCATATTGGAGTTCAACGGGCGCACTTCGTTGGTCCATCCTGGCGGCATCATTCTCCTGCAGCCAGCTGGCCCTCCCGATGCCCCTGGGGCGGGGTGCGGTCTCTTGCCCTCCCGGGAGCCTCGCGGGTGCCATCTGTGCTACAGCTCGCCTGCGTTTTGGTGCGTTGTTGCGGAAAGAGCGGGAGCCCATGTATGGGTCGGGCGACAAGGCGGGTGCGATCGAAGGGCTTTCGCCACGGAGATGGGCGGTGATGACTTCCGCGCGGCGCATTCGATCAGACGCTGCCTCCTGGCTACTGAACGGTGGGTAGAGGCTGCCGACACGCTGTTTCCAGAGACGAAATCCCGTCCCTGCAAGGGTGGGTATTCACTCGCGACGATGCCGCCCGTATCACTGTCAGCCGGTGCCTAAGCATGGTGGGCGCCAATACGCGGGCCTACTTTCCGGGAGGTTCACGACACGATAGGGGCGCCGGCTGCCACCGCCGGGAACCTGGAGTGCCTGATGCCACGCATGCGGCGCTCCAGACCGAACCCAAGAGGCGCGGCGGCGGAGCGCTTGGCCGCCTTTTCTCGAGCCACTCGATGGAAGGCGACTGACGGGGCGGGCCGGGTTGAGCGTTCCGAGCTCACACGGAGTCCCGCCCAACGACTAGCATCGTTGACGCTTGGCATTCATGCCAGTCTCGCCTCGGGCGGGACCGGGCCGCAACCAAGCGGCACGGTCCGTGTGGCGGCCCGTGCCAGGTCAGCCCGGCGTCCACCCTGTGTGCTTTCGAGCAATACGTAACT
>ERZ1370068.8282-contig-715_pt1 | contig 58962 bp, 90 predicted proteins | sample MGYA00561227_ERZ1370068 | MGnify/ENA primary metagenome ERZ1370068 (study PRJEB38410, sample SAMEA6850437) | metagenome | study: Metagenomic assessment of the ecological functions of the soil: analysis of the soil microbiota associated with the... | reverse complement strand
CAGCTTCTTCACGTATTGCTCCGTCCGCATGCCGGCGGCGGCGAGGATGGTCGTCATGATGATGTCGATCTGGCGCTCGCTGACCTCCTTGGTGGCGTCGCTGAATTCGTCGAGGGCGTGCGCGCGGCCACTGACGCCCGGCGCCATGGTGATCGCCGGAATGCCGATGTTCATGGCGACATTGGCGTCGGTGCTGCCAGCTTCGAATTCCGGCTTCAGTCCGTGCGCGGCGATGGCGTCGGCAACGGTAGTGACAAGCTGTTTTCCGTCCTTGACCGTGACAGGCAGATTCTCTTCGCCCGGCTGTTTCACGCCTGAGAGCGGCTGACCATCGATCCGGCCGGACGGTCGCCGACGAGATCCATCTTGAGCGTGATCATGCCGTTGGCTGTCGAGCGCGCGCGGTTCTCCGTCGCGACCGAGGCCATGGCAAGATCCTTCATGCGGCTCTCGAGCTTGGAGAGCTCCTCGGGCGAAGCCGAGCGCATGTCGATCTCGACCCAACTGTCGTTTGGAATTGCGTTGACCGGTGCCGCCGCCGATGACGCCCGCGCTGTGGCTGGTGCGCGGCGGAACCTTCGTCGTGGCGAACTGGGTCAGGAAGCCGCCCATGGCGGTACATCCGGGTTGACCGTTGCCGAAGGCGCCGTAGGAGTGACCGCCCGGGCCGCTGAAGGTCAGGACGATAGCGCTGGCTGCCAGAGCGCAGTGGTGGTGACGGCGCGCGGGCGTGCCGCCATCCAGCCCGATGAAGGCCTTGATTTTGTCCTTGTACGGACCTTTCAGGAAAAAGATATTTCATGCCGCGCAGATCGCCCAAGCCTTCTTTCGCCGACAGAGGCGACGAACAGGATGTCGCTCGCCGTCTCGACCTTGGCCGCATCGAATGCGCGGATCACCGCGAGCATGACGGCAAGTCCGCGGGTGTCGTCGCCGACGCCGGGCGCGAACAGCCTGTTGCCTTCGCGCTTGACCTTCACGGCCGTGCCTTCGGGGGAAGACGGTGTCGAGATGGGCGCTGACGACGAGCAGCGCCCCCCGGCGCGCTTTTTGCGCGAGCCGATGACGTTGCCTTCCTGGTCGATATGGACGTCCGCGAGACCGTATTGGCCGCATCGAGCGCAAGATAGGCGCGCGCCTTGCCGCTTCCTTGAGAGGGAGGCGCCGGAATCTCGGTCAAGCGAGATCGTTTCCTGCACGATGCGGTCGGTCGTCGCGCCACAAATGCGGCCGCATCCCTGTACTTCGCGCTGGTGATGACTTTCTGCACAGCCGAAGGCGGCGGCGTTTGCGCGGTCGCCCGGGTTCGGCAAGCAGCAACGCTGCGAAAGCAAGCGCGAGGAACCGATCATCTCGATGCTCCCATAAGAGATCTCGATTATCCGCGATTTCTCTGCACAAAGAAATGGGCGGATCCATCGAGGAATCCGCCCATCTGTGCCGTTCTGAACCGGTTTACTTCGCCAGCGGATCGGGTCGATCTGGAAGTGCACGACCTTGCTGGTCTGGCCCTTGCCGCCTTCGATATGCGGTTGGCGAACGCGCTCGGAGTAGGTCGAGAACAGGCCCCTGCCCTTCCAGCCGGTGCTCGCGTCGTCGATGCGGCCGTCCATGCCCTTGGCGTAAGTAGCTCATCGGATACGGCACGCGCATGACGATCCACTTGCCGTTCACCAGCGCCTCAAGCGCAGTCGGATTGGCTTGCCGTGGCGATGGGCGTGTTCTTGCCGAAGCCCAAGCGTGTCCTGCTGATCGACCCAGATCGCAATAGGGCGCTTCGGCGCTCGCGCCGACCGTGCCCTTGGGCAGGTTTTCGAATGCCGGGCCCAGGCATCTGATAGAGCTTCCAGCCTTCCGGGCAGACATTCTGCGCGATCCGCCGCGATCGGCCCGTTGAGCTGGCCCTTGCACAGACGTGCGGTCGAAGCTCGCCGCGATGGCCGCTCGACAGCGCGAGCCAGACGACGCCATCGCTGGCGATGCCCGATGCCGCGCGGGCTGAAGCCGGACATCGTGGTCTTCGCGTTCTTGTACGGGAACTCGTAATATTCCGTCAGCTGGGTCTTCGGATCGAAGCGAACGACGCCCGCCCGGGAAGCCCGAGGATCGAGCCCTAGATGCTGCCGTCCGCCGGATCGGTGTTGATCCCGTACGGAGCGCCGCGATGATCTGCTTGTCCTTGCCCTGCATCCATCGGCTGATTGAGCTCGGTCCAACCGATGTCGCGCTTGCCGTTGCCGTTGGTGTCGATGATGAAGGGCGACCAGCCCTGGCTCGCTGCGTCGTCATGGGTGGCGTCCCATTTCTTCACGTCGAGCCAGCCGATGACGTCGTAAGTGCCGCCGGCGCTGAACCACAGCGTCCCATTGTCGTCGAACTTCAGATGATGCGTGTTGAAGCAGAGATCGATCATGGTGATCTTCTGCGTCTTCGGATCGTAGACCTCGGCCTGACCGGTTGGACGTCTGCTTTCGGATAGACCTTCGCGGAGGGATGGTTCGAGCCCTCCTTGCAGAACGCCGGATTGTCGCGTTCGGACGAGTCCGCGCCGTCAGCCACAGCCGTCCCTTCTCGTCGAACATCGGATTGTGGACGTTGGTGTGGCGTGTCCCAGATCGCCTCGTCGCCCCAATAGGGCGACGGCATCAGGATCGCCGTCGGTCTTGGTCGTCGGCGTCTTGGGATCGCGATATTCCGACTTGATCACGCCCGACTTGTTGTCGACCGGATCGAGCCACGGAAGAAGCTCCGAGCTCGCTTCCGGTCGCGCCGTAGATCAGGCCCGTGGCGTTGACGCGTCGGATTGCGCTTGTCGGTGGAAATCGTCGTCATGCAGATAAGTCGTCGGCGTGTTCCAATCCCATTCGGTGACGACGATGTTGCGCTCCATGCCGGTGGGCGCGTGCGGTTCGGTCTTCGGCAGCTCGCCCTTGGCGACGCGGTCGCGTCCAGTCGCCGAGCAGCGCCAAGCTGGCGCGGCGCGTCGAACATGCCGATCGCGTCCACCATGCTGCGGCCGGCCTGGCCGGATTGCATGCGGCGCTCCCAGGCTTCGGCGCTGGTGTTGAAATGGCCGAGCTGTGCGGGGATCGTGCGCGTCGCGAGATCGCCGAGCTGGTGGCAATGGATGCAGCCGTCGGTCTTCGTGAAGCGCAGCCACTGGCCCTGATCCTTCAGCGCGACGGGCATGCCGTTGCCGTTCGGGCCCGTGCCGGGAAGATATTCGCCGGCGGGATCTTCAGCATCGAGTACCAATAGATGCCGGGATAATACTGCGCGGCGGCCGCGCGGTTCGGCGCTGCAACGGCTTTGAGATCGAGATTCTTGCCGGGCTGCGATTTCACCTTCGGTGAATCGACGAGACCGTAGCCGCGCACCCAGATGTCGTAATTCGCCTTCGGCAGATCGGGAAGAAGATAGCGGCCCTGATCATCGGTGGCGACGATCTTGACGTAATTTCGTCGGCAGGTCGCGCGGTTTCCGCGATCACCCAGACGCCGGCCTCGGGCCCTTCGGCGCTGGTCACGACGCCGCCGATGTCGTCGGCATCGATGCGCACTTGTTGGGCTGCCGGTTGCGCGGCGGCACTCGTGACCGCGGCTGCACTCAGCAGGCACGCAAAACTGACGCTCAGCATTCCGATGGAGCAGGTCTTCATTTTTCCTCCTTCACGACTTGGTGAGTGCGACCTGTATAGCCCGGATGGCGGCGGGCGCTAAGCCCGCCGGAGGCGAATTTTGGGCTTTTTCGCAGGGACGAGCTCAGGCTCCCGGATCAGCGGAACAGGTCCTTCTCGGCCGGGCGGATAAGGTCGGCGCCCGAGCCTGACCGTGCGCCGAGGCGGGCGCCGCGGACGATGGCGACGGGGACCCGCTCGGCCTTGCCCATGGCCAGCTCGGCGGCGAGGGCGATCTCGTCCGCGATGGCGATGATCGTCGCCTGGATAATCTTTGCCGCTGGAGTCCGGTAAGGCCGCGGTAATCGATCAGCGGCGCCAAACCCGCGACGCCCAACGCCACATTGACGAGGCCCGCGCCAGGCGCGGCCGAACGTGTCCGGGAGACGATGACGCCGACATGAGCGGCGAATGCTGTCGCAAGTTGCGCTTGAAGTTGTCGCGCCGACGCGTCCGGATTCTTCGGGAAGGAGAATGGCTGTGCCCTCCTCCGCGTTGGAAACATCGACTCCTGGCATTGGCGCAGACGAAGCCGTGGACGGTTTCGGCGATGATGATACGCCGCGCTCCATCTTGACGATGCGCTTGGCTTCGCGGAGCACGAGCTCGACGACGCGCGCATCTTTTGCCCACTCTCGTGCCCAGTCACGCGCACGCTCGGACGGCGTGATGGAATCGAGCCGAACCACGCGGCCTTCCGCCTTGGAGACGATCTTCTGCGCGACGACGAAAACATCGCCGTCGGCGACCTCGATGTCGCTGTCGTGCACGAGATCCACGATGAGATGCGCGAGATCATCGCCCTCACTGATCTCGGGCAGTCCAGGAATCGGAAAGATTTGGACCTGTGTCATCAGCGTTTTGTTGTGGCGCAGTTTGAACCTTGCCGCAAATTTGAGCCCGTGACACAACGCGGCGGTTCTAATGGAGACGGCGCATGGCGCAGGAGAAAGATCGCCATCATCGGCGGCACGGGAGATCTCGGCTTCGGGCTCGGCTTGCGCTGGGCACAAGCGGGACAGAGCGTGCTGATCGGCTCGCGTGACGCGGAAGAAGGCGCAAGAGGCGGCGGAGCGCATCAGAAGCGCAGTTCCAGGCGCCACGGTTTCAGGCGTCGAAAATGCGCAAGCCGCGGCGGACGCGAGCACCGTCGCTTTGGCAGTGCCGTTTTCGGCGCAGGGCGGCGATCCTGAAGAGCCTCAAGCCGGTCGCGAAAACCGGCATCCTGATCGATGCGACGGTCGCCGCTGGCGGCAAGTGTCGGCGGCAAGCCGACGCGGATGCTCGCGCGTGTGGGAGGGCTCGGCGGCACAGGCCGCGCGCGAGCTCGTGCTCCCCGGCGTGGCGGTGGTGTCGGCGTTCCATAATGTCTCGGCCGACGCGCTGCAGGATTTGCCGTCGCCGCTCGATTGCGACGTGCTCGTGTTGCGGCGACAACGCGGACGCGAAAGGAGCGCGCCTCGGCGCTGATCAAGCTTCATCCCGGGACTGCGCCCGCTCGACGCCGGGCCGCTGGAGATGTCGCGTGTGGTGGAAAGCATCACCGCGCTGCTGGTGGCGCTCAACCGCCGCTACAAGGTGAAACATTCCGGCATCCGGATCGCGGGATTGGATTGACGCTTCTCTCATGCGCGATGTCTGGCGCATTTACGACAAGGTCGTCCCGGAGTGGGCGAAGGTGCGGCGGCTGGCTTCGCCGGCGAGCAGCCCTATCTCGATGCGGATCGTCGAGGGCTGCCGCAGGGCGCTCACGTCCTCGACCTCGGCTGCGGCACTGGCGTGCCGCATTGCGCGCTTCTTCATCGAGCGCGGCTACGCCGGTGACCGGCGTCGACGCGGCTCCGGAGATGCTGGCGCTCTGCCGCGCCGCGTTTCCGGCCGCCGAGTGGATCGAGCAGGATATGCGGACGCTTGCGCTCAACCGGCGGTTCGACGCGCATCATCGCCTGGGACAGTTTCTTTCACCTGCCGCCGGACGATCAGCGGGCGATGTTTCCCGTTTTTGGGAGCCATGCAGCTCCCCAGGGCCTGCTTCTCTTCACGAGCGGACCGGCGGAAGGCGGCAGCCATCGGCGATCTCTTCGGCCACGAGCTGTATCACGCGAGTCTCGGGCCCGAGGAATACCGCCGATTGCTGGCCGAGCAGGTTTTTCCGTTCTCTTGCAGCGCAGCGAAGACCCCAAATGCGGCGGCCATACGGTCTGGCTTGCACAGCACAGCCGGTTGAGTTAAGGGAATTCTCATTGGCCGCCGATTCCATCAGAGTCGCGCGCCGATGGAGATCCGCTTGAGACTGAAGACAACTGCCGCAGTGCTGATTGCGCTTGCCGCCTTGGCCGGACCGGCCATCGCGCGGCAAGGGACCGCAGGACGATCTCGACGACCGTGAAAGGCCTGCTCAAGGAAATCCGCATCAATCCTATCCGCCGCCGCGCGACCACGTTCGGCGCAGCTCGTCGTCGCGTGGGTGCGGCGCATGGACATCTCCACCATCGATCAAATGACGATCGATGAAATGGTCAGCCTGCTCGACGACAAGAGCGACTCGGTGCGCGGCCGTATGGCGATCGCGCTCGGCATCATCGGGCCCGCGGCAAAGGGGCTCGATACCGGCGCTGCAGAAAGCGTTCGCGAAGGGCAAGGAATTCGTCGTCCGATCCGGCGTACAAGCCTCAGGGGCCGCGGCCGAACGCGCTCTTTCCGGGCAAGCAGCTCGGCGGACAGCATCTGCTTTGCGCTGGCGAAGCTCGAAGCAACGGCGCGCCGCCGGAATGCGTCGACGGGCACTACACGAGGCGCCGACAGCCGGCGGCAGCAGAATTAGCCTTCGTTGCAAGTGAAAAAGGCCCGGATGTGAGTCCGGGCCTTTTAGTCGGTCGCCTGAAACTCAGTTGATCGCGAAGCAGTAAGAATTTGCCGGCGCCGCCGGTGTTGATCGAGCGCCTGCTTCGAGCATCCCTGGCTCATATGCGCCATGTTCCACGAGGTGTTGCCCAAACCGTTACCGCCGCGGTCCGAATGGCCGAGCATCGCGCGCGCCCGATCCGCCGGCACTTCTGCGGGTGCGTTTGCCGCCCGCGGCAAGGTCATGGCGTCCGACGTCCAGTTGTTGCACGTGTGATCGATGCCGTCGTTGAACGCGCGACCGCCGGGAGTCTGAGCCGGTCATGATGTCGTGCTGATTTGTGCCCGGCGCTCCGCCGCCGCCCGTAACCATCTCGCCTTTTTCCGTCAGCGCGGTCGACTGCTTCAGCGTGCTGCGATCGCGCTCATTGTCGCCGTGCAGGTCGCCAACAGTATTGGCCGATCAGCTGCCCCTTGGCATTGTACCAAGGCCCTGGTCCAATACGGCCACGCGCATTGACCGCGCGCGCGCCGGGACGAGCTTCCTGGCTGAGGTACGCGTGCCATGTACGATTGCCGGCGCCGGCTCCGGCGGCGAGATTCTGGCAGATTTGATCCGCGCCCGTGAGCCCGCCGAGATTGCCCGTGCCCGGAGGCGCGCTGGTAACGAAGAAACTCATCGGCTGCTGCGGTTGCTGGCCTTGAGCCAACACGGCAGCGGAACCGAGCAAGTGTCATGACCGATAGCCGAAAGAACGATTGCCTTGTTCATGAACTTCCTCCCTTTGGACCCCAAGCATGGGGGTTGCGGGCATTCTATCGCAGCGGTCGAAAGCGTCGCAGAGCTCTGCCGGCCTCGCTTTGCTCACCACTGCGTGATCCGGGCGCGGCATTGATCACGAGGTCGTGCAAAAGAAAATTTGCCCTCAGATCACGCGCGTGCGGCGGAAAGATTCTGATTTCCGCGTCGCTGTAGCCGACCTCACGCAGGATGGACTCATTGTCGCCGCCGAGCTCTGGGACGGGATCGAGACGCTGCGGCGAGATCGGAAAGCCGCAACGGTGTCGCCAGCACGGGGACGCGGCCCACGGGTGAATCGATGTCCTGGATCATGCCGCGCGCGGCGAGCTGCGGATGAGCGAGCACTTCGCCGATGCTGTTGACGGAGCCGTAGGGCAGACGTGCGGCTTCGAGCCGCTTCAGCCAGACGGCGGCGGCGTGCTCCTTGAACAACGCCGCGATGATGTCTTCGAGCACATCGCGGTGCTTGCGGCGTGCTTCCGTAAGTTTGTGAAGCGCGCATCGGTCAGCAGTTCCGGATGCTGCACGACGTCGCGGCAGAACGTGACCCAATCGGCTTCGCTGGCATGCGACGCTGATATATTTGTCGTCGCCCGCGACATAGAGGGCCATAGGGCGTGATGTATTGATGGCGGAGGCCGAGGCGCTCGGGTTCTTCGCCGCGATGCCAGTAATGATGCGGGAAATAGCCGGAGCCAGGAGACGGCGGATCTGAACATGGAGATGTCGATCACCTGGCCGCGGCCGGTCTTCTCGCGTTGATAGAGCGCCAGCAGGATTGCCGACTGCGGCATACATCGATGAAATGAGATCGGTGACCGAAACACCGACGCGCGCGGGCGCATCGGGATAGCCCGTGGTCGCGATCAACCCGGATCTCGCCCTGGATCAGCGCGTCGTACGCCTTGGCGTCGCGATAGGGTCCGTCCTGGCCGTAGCCGGAGAGCGAGCAGTAGATCAGCGCGCGGATTGGCGGTGGTGAGATCGGTGGCGCCCAAGCCCATGCGCGCGGCAACGCCGGGGCGAAATTTTCCAGGAACACGTCGGCGCGTGACGCCAGGCGCTTCAGGATGTCGAGGCCGGCCTGTTGTTTCAAATCGATGGCGAGGCTGCGCTTGCTGGCGATCACCCAAACCGTGCCAGACGACAAGCCTTTCACCGCGGTGTCCCAGGTGCGGATGACGTCGCCGGTGCCGGGCCGCTCGACCTTGATCACGTCGGCGCCCATGTCGGCGAGAATCTTGGTCGCGTGCGGGCCGGAGAGCGGAGTCTCCAGCGCCAGCACGCGCACGCCGTCGAGCGCGCGCCGCGGTTGGGCAGTATCCGCCATCAGGATTGACCTTGGGGAAGATGTCCTTCTGCGGCGCGTGCGCCTTCTTCCACACCATGACGCTGCGCACGTAATCGATGACGATCTTGCCGTCCTGCTGGACGCCGCGCGTGCGCACTTTGACGATGCCCCATTGCGGCTTGGACTTGGACTCGCGCGTCTCCAGCACTTCGGATTCTGAATAGAGCGTGTCGCCGGCGAAGAGCGGATTGGGCAGCTTGATCTCGTCCCAGCCGAGCGCGAAGCCGTTCTCGCTGACATCGGCGACGCCCATGCCGGCGACGATCGCGAGCGTCAGCGCGCTGTTGATCAGGCATTTGCCGAATTCGGTTTTCTTGCCGTACTCGTTGTTGAAATGGATCTGGTTGGTGTTGTTGGTGAGCAGCGTGAACCAGATGTTGTCGGCTTCGGTGACCGTGCGGCCGAGGCGGCAGCGATAGATGTCGCCGACTTCGAAATCCTCGAAGTAGCGGCCTTCCCAACCTTGTTTGACGGCCATGACGGAGTCTCCGTTATGAATGCAATCGTGCCGGCGTGAGCGCAGCGCCTGCTTCAGCGCTCGCTGCGGATGCGCTTCTGTAAGCGGTCCAGCGCGAGGCAGGCAATCGCGACGATGATGTAAGGCGCGGCGATGAGGCTGAGCACCTGCTGGAGCGGCAATTGCGCCGCGAACAATTGTCCGGCGATGTACGGGCCGATGATGGCGGCCGCCCTGCCCCAACCCGAGGCGATACCGACGCCGTTGCTTCGGATTACGGTCGGATAAATCTGCCGACGATGCCGTTCAGCGATTGATGCGTGGCCGAGGAAAAGCGCGAGCGCGACGATTGCGACAGGAATCACGGCAGCGGCGCTCAAGCCTCGGCGTGCCGAGATAGATCAGGCAGACGAACGAGATCGCAGCGGAGAAGACCGCGGCTTTCGGGCCGAAGGCATCGACAGACGCGCGAGGATGAGGATCGCCGCCATCGCTCCGAGATAAGCATACGAGAAGGTGAGCGACGCCTGCGTCGGCATCAGTCCCGTGTCCTCGAGAATGACCGAGAACCAGGCGGCGAGCGTCATATAGGTGAGGAATTCCGCAGAAATAGGCGATCCAGAGCAGCGGCGTCGCGATACGGCGCGATCCCGTGAAGAGAAGGTTCAGGCTGAAGCGCTGCTCATCGGCGGGGCGATGCAGGACGAAACGCGTGTCTTGGTCGATGGAAATTTCGGGCGCGGCGAAGCGCACTTGCCGCGCGAGCTCCGGTGCGTCGGGCTTCTTCACGGCGAGATAGGCGATCGATTCCGGCAGCAGCAGGATCAGCACGCCGCAGAGCGCAAGACCGACGGCCCCCGCGACGAAGAAGACCACAGACCAGCCATAGACCGGCGTCAGCCACGCTGCGACTTGCGCGATGATCGCGTTGCCGAGCGAGTAGCCGATGTAGCCGACCATGACGAAGGTGACGCGGTATTTCTTCGGCGCGCTTTCGGTCAGCAGGGCGATGACATTGGGCACGACACCGCCCATGCCGAGGCCGGTGAGGAACCGCAGCACAGCGAGCTGATCGAGTGAGGTGACGAAGACCGTGAGTACGCCGGGATGCTGTAGGCGAGCACGCCCAAGACGGCGCCGACGCGGCGGCCGTAGCGATCGCCGATGGCGCCGAAGGACGAGACTGCCGACGAGGATACCGGCAAAGCCCGAGACGCAGAACCATGGTCACGCCGGAGCGCTCGACGTTGAAGGCTGCATGATTGCCGGCGCACCGACATTGGAGGCGCTGAAATCGAGACCGTCGACAAAGAGGATGAGCACGCCGAGAAGGAGGATCAGCCAATGGAAGGCGCCGAGACGGCGCTGTTCCAGCGGTGACCCGACGTCGACCTCCCGCATCACGGTTTGTCTTTCTTCAGCACGACGCCATCATATTCGCGGCTGTCGATCACCGCTTCGACGATCGCAGAGGAATCGGAAGCGAACGCCCATTCCAGGGCTTTGCGGAATTCGACCGGGTCGTGGGCGGTGCGTACCGGCACGCCGAAAATGTGCGTCGCTGCCGATCGTGCCCGTTCGTCGCGCACGGGCGTGCCGTAGATCGGATTGTGCTTTTTCTCCTGCTTGATGCGGATGAGCGCGAGATCGTTGTCGGTCAAGAGCACGACGACGATCTTGGCGTTGCAGCGGAGAGCGGTTGCGAGCTCGCCCGCCGTCATCAGGAAGCCGCCGTCGCCGACGACCGTGCAGACGTGTTTCCCGGATGGACCAGCTTCGCCGCGATGGCGGCGGGAATGCCGAAGCCCATGGTCGACCAGCCATTGGTCATGATCTGGAGACCCGGTGCGGGCGTCGCGCCAGAGCTGGCCGATAAGATGCGTGTGCGCGCCGACATCGCAGGTCATGATGCCGTCTTGCGGCAGCACTTCGCGCAAGACTGTCAGTGCGGCCTTGCGGACCGAAGCCGATCGCTGGACGGCGCGCAGCTTTTCGAACATCGCGGAACTTTGCCGTTCGGCCAGCGCGGTCAAGTCCCAATCGTTTGCGACCGGCGCGAGCTGACGAGTAGCGCGGCGAGCGAGGACGCTGATGTCGCCGACCGCGTCGACGGCCACCGTGTAGGTCTGCGGTCGATATCCGCGGGCTCGATGTCGAAGCTGATGAGCGGCGCGCTTCGGCATCCAGGATTCTGTAATTGAACTCGACCGGATCGTAGCCGATGCCGACCACGAGATCGGCCTGCTGATGCGTTTCGCCGACCATGTCGCTCAGCGCGTGGAAGACGATACGCCGGCGTAGCAGCGGATGATCTTCGGCGAGCATGCCCTTGGCCATCGGCGTCAGCACGACGGGAATGTTGTGCTTCTCGGCGAGCGTGCGGATTTCGTCTTGCACGCGCGCTTGCACGGCGCCGAGGCCGACCGCGAGCAGCGGCTTCTTCGCTGCGGCAAATAGCTCGGCCGCTTTTTCAGCAACGCAGGATCAGCGGGCTTGGCGGGCGACGGCGGCGAGAACGCGACGTTCTTCCTTCACCGCTTCCAGCGCCGACATGCCGACCGGCAGGCCGACATGAACCGGACCCGGGCCGCGCCTTCGAGCGCAACGCGCGCGGCGTCGAACAGAATCGACTTCACCGCGTCGGCGCGCAGACGCGTCGTCTTCTTGGTCAGCGGGCGGAACAGCGCCTGATGGTCGATGCCCATCTGCGTGGTGCGGCCCGCGCATCGCTGCCGGCATCTCGTCGGTGAAGGCGATCACCGGCGAACGGTCGAGCAGCGCCTCGCCGACGCCGGTGGCAAGATTGGTCGCGCCGGGACCGAAGGTGCCGAAGCAGGCGCCGGGCTTGCCGGTAAGGCGGCCGCAGACGTCGGCCATCATGCCGGCGCCGCCTTCATGCGTGGTCAGCACGAATTCGATGCCGTCGGCCTTGCGCAGCGCTTCCATGTAATCGACCCAGCCGCCGCTCGGCACGCCGAAGACATATTTGACGCCCATCTCCTTGAGCGCTTCGACGACCGACTCGGCGACAGTGCCGTTGCCGCGCCATCCCCTACTCCGGCACCCCGAGCGATCTCGCGAGCTCGACGGTCTGGCGCGCGCGATCGACGATGGGGAAATCGAGCAATTGGCCGCGGAAGGCGACGGCGCCCGCGCCGCGCGCGCGCGCGTCATCGAAGGCCTTCAGCACTTCGCGCGCGTAGTCGATGTCTTCCTTGGCCGGCGTGAAGGCGGCGTTGGCGATATCGATCTGGTTCGGATGGATGATCGAGATCGCGCTCATGCCGAGAGCGCGCGCCTGGCGGGCGAAGCGCTTGCAGCCTTCGGGATCGTTCAGATCGACCCAGACGCCGTCGACGGCCTGAATATGCGCGGCGCCGCGGCGACGGTCGCGATGATGCGAGCGCGCATAGATGAGATCGACCGCCTCCTTTTCGCGCCGCACCGGAAGATTCATCTCGCGCGTGAAGTCCTCCGCGCCGAAAGTAGGCCCATGATGCGCGGCGAGGAGGTCGCGATCGCCAACGCATTGAACAGCCCGATCGGGCTTTCGATGGCGATCAGCAATCTCACCGAGCCGCCCGGGCATGTGCTGCGCGACTTCGGCGCGGCCGAGCATCGTCCTCGACGATGCGCACCTGCTCGACGGTGTCGCACTTTGGGGATGACGAGGCCTTCGAGACCCGGACGCACGGCGGCCTTGAAGTCCTCGATCATGCGCGTGCGTGCCGACGGCGTTGGTGCGAACGAAGCGCGCCGGCGTGCGGTAGTCAGGATTGCGCATGAGCTCCTCGCGCCGCCCGATCGAGCGTGAAGGCGATCTGGCGGCGCGCGTTCCTTTTCCGTCGGCGCCGACGCCGTCCTCGATGTCCAGCATGATCGCATCGACATTGGAGCCCGAGCGCCTTGTCGATCATGCGCTGGCGGTCGCCCGGCACGAACATCCAGGAGCGGTAGAGTTTCTTTGCTGTTCCATGGAAGTCCTCAACGCGGTCAGTAGGATTTCGGCATGCCGAGCACGTTCTGGCCGAGAACGCCAGCACCAGATTGTTGATGATCGGCGCGGTCATATAGAGCCGCGTCTCGCGGAACTTGCGCTCGACGTCGTATTCCGCGCGCGAAGCCGTAGCCGCCGTGCGTCGTCGAGACAGGCGTTCGCCGCTTCCCACGCCGCTTCGGAGGCGAGCAGCTTCGCCATGTTCGCCTCGGCGCCGCACTTCTCGCCGCGGTCGAACTGCTCAGCGGCCGTCGAAGCGCATGCGGTCGGCGGCTTCGACATGCGCGGTAGGCGCGGGCGATCGGAAACTGCACGCCCTGATTGGCGCCGATCGGGCTTGCCGAAGACGACGCGCTCGCTCGCATATTTCGCGGCCCGCTCGACGAACCAGCGGCCGTCGCCGATCGCCTCGGACGGCGATCAGGATGCGCTCGGCGTTCCAGCCGTCGATGATGTGGCGGAAGCCCTTGCCTTCCTCGCCGACGAGATTCTCCGCCGGCACTCGACATTCTCGAAGAAGAGCATGTTGGTGTGGTGGTTGATCATCGTATCGAGCGGCTTGACGTCGAGCTTGCCCTTGATGTTCGCGCAGATCGACGAGAAAGACCGACAGACCCTCGGTCTTGTCCTTCAGCTCGTCGTAGGGCGTCGTGCGCGCGAGCAGCAGCATCAGATCGGACTGCTTGACGCGCGAGATGAAAATCTTCTGGCCGTTGACGATGTACTTGTCGCCTTGGCGCACGGCGCGTAGTCTCGATCTCGGTCGATCCCGGAGCCGGCGTTCGGCTCGGTGACGCCGAAGGCCTGACAGGCGCAATTCGCCGGCGGCGATCTTGGGCAAATATCTGCCGCTTCTGCTCTTCGCTGCCGTGCTTGCAGCAGCGTGCCCATCGTGTACATCTGGGCGTGACAGGCGAGCGCGTTGCCGGCCGAGCGGTTGATCTCTTCCAGGATGATGCCGGCCTCGGTGATGCCGAGACCGGCGCCGCCATACGCTTCCGGGATCAGCGCGGCGAGATAGCCGCTCGCCGTCAGCGCATCGACGAAAGGCTTGCGGATAAGCGCTCGCCTTGTCGATGTCGCGCCAATAGGGATCGGGAAGCCGGCGCAGATCTTGCGATAACTTCCCGGATCGCCCAGCGCTCTTCTCGCTGACCGACGCCATGTGTGCGCTAAGCCTGTGACGCGCGTGGCGCGCGGCCAAGGAAGGCAACCACAGATCCTCTGGCGCGAGCCACTTTTTCATCGAGCCACATCAGTTTCGCCGGATTGTCTTTCAGCATCACCTTGACTTCCTCCGGCTTGATGCCGAAGCCAAGCAGCGCGCGGATGAAAGACGCGCATGCCGTCGATCGGCGTCCATGTGCAGCACCTGGCCGAAGTCGCTGCCGATGATGCAGCGGTCCGGGCCGATCGCTTTGATCGTGCGGATCGTCTCCATCGGATCGGCGACCGGCTGGTACAAGCTCGGGATCATCGGCTGGCAATAGGTGCCGACGTAGACGCCGAGATCGCGGAGCTGCTTCATCTCGTCGAGCAGCAGCTTGTTTAGCTTCAAGCAGCGGATGATCGAGCGTCGCGCGCACGCCGATGTCTTTGGCCAGCTCGCGCCAGCGGCAACAATTCCTCGAAAGTCGGTGTGGCCGAAGCCGATGCCGACTTTCTTCTCCGCCGCCATTTCCATGATCTCTTTCACCTCCGGCAACACTTTGCCGTCTTCGCCGCGACCAGGCGCACGCCGCCTTCTTCCGGCTGGCCGGCGCCGCGCCAGAAGCCGTAGCGAGGTGAAGGTCGGAAACCAGATCATCTTGAAGTTGGGGTACTGTAGCGCGACGCGGATGTAGCTCCGGCCGCATGCCGTGACACATGCCGGCGCCGCCGTAGACTTCGACGCGATGGGTGAGCTCGCCGCGGGCGATCATGTCGTCGATGTGGCGCTGGGTCAAATAGGCCGAGGTCGCGCTCACGTTCCAGTGGTCCTTGAAGGCGATCGCGCGCATGCCGCACTTCGACGCCTCGATCGCGATCTGGATCATGTCCTGCGAGCGGTGGACGAAATCGGGATAGGCGTGGATGTGGCAGTCGATCGCGCCCTCGAGCAGCTCGTTTTCGATCCCCGGATAGATTTTCAGCATCTCCGGGTTGTCTTTGAGCATCTGATAGAAATAATCCTTGGCGTTGAGCTCGCTTGCACCCGCTCCACGCTCAGCGTGCGCCCCACCATCAAGCTCTCCGCCGCAGCCGCATCTGCAGCAAAATCACACATGCTCTCTCCTTCGGTCGATCAGTTCAAGGTAAAATCAAAAGTCGACGTTTTGGTCGATCTGATTCTCGGTTTATGCTTTAGCATCGACGTTTGACGATCCCGTTATGCCTTACCTTTTGCTCCCCACGCTTCGAGAAACGCCGCGCATCCTCGACCACCGGCTCGGTCGACCGGCACGTAGGGCATGACCAGTCGCGTCACGCCGGCTTCCTTGAACGGCATGCAGCCGTTCCTTGATCTCCTTGATCGACGTGCCGGGAACGACGGGCAGCTTGTCCATGTATTCGTCGGTCAGCGCCGCCATCGCGGCTTTGAAGCCGCCGCTTTGAAACGCCTCCTGGATCGCGCGTGACTTCCGGCTCGAAGCCCGATGCCGCATCAGCATGTCGCTTGTAATGATCGGCGATGTTGTAGAAGGTCAGCACCTGGCGCGAGCTTTCGAGCGCGCCATGGCGCGGTCGGGATTGAGCGAGCACGCGCACCTTGGCGATGATTTCGAGCTTGTTCGGGATCGCGCCCGGCTTCGATGGCGCCCTCGCGCACGCGCGCGGCGATCTCGCGGATTGTCGCCGGCGTCGCCATGTTGATGAACACGCCGTCGGAGATTTTGCCGACGAGCTTGGTCATCTGCGGCCCGAGGCCGGCGAGATAGATCGGAAATTCGGATGCGACGGCTTCCAGGAAAGCTGGAAGCGCTTGCCGGTGTTGATAGATCTCGCCTTCGTATTCGACGCGCTCGCCGGCGGCGACTTTCCGCACGATGTCGATATATTCGCGCGCGCGCCGGCAGCGGGCGGTCGAAGACGCCGCCGTGCCAGCCGGCGATCGCTTTTGTTGGCGACGCCGAGACCCAGCAGCAGCCGGCCGCCGGAGAGGTCCTGCAGCGTGGCGGACTGGATGCCGAGCGTCACCGCGCTGCGGCCGTAGATGTGATAGATCGCCGTGCCGAGCTTGAGTGTCTTGGTCCGGCGCGCCGCGATCGCCGAAAGCAGCACGAACGGATCGGTGCTGTTGGATTCGCCTTTCCAGAAGGCGCCGAAGCCGGCCTGCTCGATCAGCGGCGACAGCTCGACGATACCGCGGACGGGATAATGGGCGGCCGAATTCAGCTCGATGTCATAGTGCACGGTCGCCTCGTCTCATCCTAAGTACACGCTCTTGGGGTCGATTTCTTCGCGCAGCAAACGCAGTTCTTCCGCGCGTAGGAAGCGGCGTTATGGCAGGCGTTGCCGGCACTTCAAGAGGAAAGCCGGTGTTGGCCAAGACATCCTCCAAACCCACCCCTTCATGCAAGGACAGAAGCACCGCGCTGCGGCTCACTTTGATCGAAGCCGAACACGCATTTGTCGGTGATGATGCGGTGGGGACCGCCGCCGCGCAGAGACAGCTCCGCGCGTGTCTTGCCGCCGACGAAACCCGGGCTGGTGAGATGAGCAACCGCGGCCGGACAGCTTCCGCTTCTCGTGGCGCATGATGACAATGACGCGCTTGGCAAGCGACGCGACGTCGCTGCCGCCGGCGCTGCCGTTGAAGTAGCGCACCCTGCCCTCTTCCTTGGACAGCGTCGTGTTGATGTTGCCGAAGCGGTCGACTTCGAGCGCGCCCAGGAATCCGGTGTCGACCACACCGCGATGGAGATTCATCCCCATCACATCGAGAAAGCCGCTCCAGCAGGTCGCGCGATAGAAGATGCGGGAATCGGCGAGACCGACCGGCGTGTCTTTCGGCCGCATATTGGCGACGCCGATTTCGAGCAGCGGCGTGAGATCTGGCGCATGCGTGCTCTTCGCGAGGAAGCAGGCGACCTGCGGCAGACGCGATGCCCGACGACGACGGTTTCGCGATCTTTGAGCTCGCGGGCACCCGCGGCGAGCCATGATTTCGGTGGCGCGAATCTCCATCGTCAGTAGCCCAGTGCCGGATCGGCTTTGAGCTTTTGCATCTGCGCCGTGCCGCCGATCTTCTCGAGATATTCGCTGTGGTCTCTTGGTCGCGAGGATGTAATCGCGGATGTAGTCGCCGATGCGCTCGGCGCGCTTCGAATGCTCGACATAGAGCTTCAGATGCGCGGCATCGTAGTCGTAGCGGCCGAAGACGGCGGTCGGATGCGCGCCGTAGGGCTGATGGATCACCGCCTCGACGCGATGGGCGGGAATGATCGTGCGCTCCGGTTCCTCCTGGATCGTTTCGGTCGGACACGATCTCCTCGGCGATGACGATCAGACGGCGCGCGGCTTTGGCCTGCTTCTTCGTTTTCCCAGCGCGGCCCGTCGATCCGGCAATTGCCTTCCGCGTCCGCGGACTGAACGTGAACAAAGGCGAGACGTCGGGCGTCAGCGCCGTCATCGCGATATAGGCCTCGCCCGTGAAGGGGCACTTCATCGCGGTCACTCTCGCGCGCCGCCCCGCCATGTTGCAAGCCGCTCCAGCACTTCCGACGCGATCAGCGACTTGATCGGAATGAAGGAGAGGCCCGAGCGCGCCGCGCGAGATAGCGGAATGCAGATCGACAGGCTGGTCCAATCCTCGAAAGCGAGCGAGCCGGTTTCGCGCGCGCGGTTGATGCAGTGCACGGACCTGAAGCGGTCGAGCGAGCCGCCCCGATGATGAGTCAACCGCTTCACCAGGCCGGCACCGACGAGCAGGTCGCGTGTCGAGCCCGGCGACGCCCTGCGAGACTGTGAGATTGCGCTTCTCTTGCCGGATCAACTCGTGGGCAACGACGATGACATTGCGGGCAATGGCAAAGCCGCCGAGCGCGATATGCGCGCCCTCGGGAATGCTCGCCACCACCTCCGCTGCCGTTTTGATTTTTCCAGTCACGATAAGCGCTTAACCCCCGTTCGCCCGGCCTTGAACCAGGTCTTTCTGGACGCTGCCACAGCTATTAGGTGTGGCCTTCTAAAGCGAGGCAAGATGTGGCGGCGAGCGGAGCCGCGAGGCCACCGCAGTTAACCACGAGTTTTGTCTCAACCATTGTTAAGTTGCGCGCCGCTCGCATCGACCCGCACATCCTCGCGTCGTGATCGAGGAATGGGGCTTCATGAAGCGGCGCGCGAATTCTTGGGCGGTCTCATAGCCGCGACGAGCGCTCTGCCGCGGCGGACGCTTGCGGCCCCGGCCCTTCTTAGGTCGGCGGCTCGCGAAGCATGGCTATATTGCTTGCCGCTCATCGAATCCGCGCTGAGTCCGCAGACAAAGTGCCGTTCTCGGCAGAAGACTCCGGTGTTGCTGCGATCAACGCCTTCGGTCATCTCCGTCAGCCGGCGACACCCTACGAACGCATGGTGACGACGCCCAACGTGGACACGCCTTTATTCGCTGGCCTTTGTGGACTTGCGTAACGGGCCGTCGACGTTCGTGCTTCCCGCGACCGGCGAAAGCGATATTCCTCCTCCATCTGATGGACATGTACACAAACGCCTTTGCCGATTCTGGGAACGCGGACGATCGGCGGTCATGGCGGCAGCGTTCACCGTCGTAGGTCCGCGCGATTCCTGAGCCGGATGGTGCATCCGATCGCCGACACCCTGATACGGGGCGCTTGCGCGTGTTCTGGTGGACGGCCCCGGCGATCTGGATGCCGTTCACAAGATTCAGGACGCGATCAGGTTGAAGGCAAGCCCGCGCGAGACGTCGGCGTGTTTGCAGGGCGCGATGCGGAGTGGCGGGAATATTTTTCGAGCGCGTCCAGGCTGCTGATGGAGAACCCACCGCCCGCGACCGACTCCGCCGTGCTTCACCGGATTGGCGCCGCTTGGTCTGGGCCGGAGCTTCGACGCGGGCACGTCTCAGCACAACCGAACAAACCGAAATCGACGGGAATCGCGGGATGCCAAAGCCATACTCGCGGGCGACGACCCCAGGCAGGGCGTCAAATGGGTGGCTGTACCCCAACGCGGATCTGGGGCGACTTCGGGACAGGACTATGTTTACCGTGCACGCACGGCCATAGGCACTTTCGGCGGCGCCGCTGCACGCTAGCCATGTACATGCGAGCAATCGCCGCCGGATGGGAGCTCCAAGTTGCGTGGGCGATACGCTCCGTATGACGTTCGCTGCGGGATCAAATCACCGCCGGACGCGTTTCGCAATCACTGACGATGTACGGTGAGGCGACGCACCGAGGCCAATCTCCACCTCGCCGGCAATCCGATCCACCGCCACGCCATCGGCGTACCAGCACGAAGGGGCGCCGCAGCCGCAATGCCGACGGCTCGCTCGGACATCTGGATTGCGCGCCAAGACCCGGGCGCCGGAAAACCGAAAATTGGCCGCCCGCACCCGCAGGAGAGGCCCATACGCTCTATACCCGAGGGCCTACCTTCCAAAAGCTGCGCTTTCTTGGTGGAGCATATCGGTTGCCCCCGCTGGTGCCGGCCGACACCCGCGCGCCCAACGCAAAACCGTGTACCGAACTTATTCCTTCCCGTGGCTCTCCCACGAACCTGCTAATTGGCATTAGCTCAAGCTTTGCCGTTTGCCTCGGGAGGAAATATTAGATGGCTTAGCGTGAAGACCCGGCGCCGCGACTTGAAAAGCGCGGGCGCGGCTGAGCCGCAGGCGCGGCAATGGCGACCGTGCTTAGCGCGTGCAGTTCGAGACGAAGATCATGGTGGCGGCTCCGGCCGAACCCGGAGGTGTGGCAACACTGAACCCGACCGAGTCCCAGCTGGCGCCGCTGTCGATAACATCATCCCCGGCCGACGAGCTGACGCCGTCGAGGCACCGATGTCGGGCTTGCGACCTTCATCGACCGTCAGCTCGCGGGCGCCGCTGGCAATGGCGCGCGGCTTTACCGGCAGGGGCCGTTCCTGCCGGCGAAGCCCGAGCTCGGCTATCAGCGCTGGCGCTGACGCCGCGTGAATTCTTCCCGCGCCGGCATCGAAGCCAGCAATGAGTGGACCAAGAAGACCTATGGCAAGGAATTCGACCGCCTGAGCGAAGAGCAGCGCGTCGGAGGCGCTCAATGCACTCGAAGCAGGGCAAGGCCGGAATTCACCGGCTTTCCAGCGCCGATGTTCTTCGATCAGCTGCTGCTGACTATCACGGTGAAGGCTTCTTCGCCGATCCCATCTAGGCGGCAACGAAGGACAAGGTGGCGTGGGAAGATGATCGGCTTCCTGGTCTCGCCCGCGTAGTTATCGCGAAGAGATCAAGACCTATTACAACAAGAAATACGACGAGAGCCGCAATCGATCGCGGACTTTTCGTAGGGGCGCGCCGACGATGGTCACGAAACTGCCAAAGTCGACGCAGTCGTCATCGGTATGGGCTGAACGGGAGCATCCCTATCGCGCGAGCTGACCAAGGCGGGGCTCAATGTGCGTGGGGCTCGAGCGCGGCGCGCGATGCGCACGCCCGCGCGAGGATTTCGCGATTCCCAATATCCGCGGACGAGCTGCAATATATCAGCAGCGGCATGAGTCGTTCCAGGACACGGCATGGAGACCGCGACCTTGCGCCACGCGAGCAGCGAAACGGCGCTGCCGATGCGGCGCTGCTCGGCTCGTTCCTGCCCGGCACCAATCGTCGGCGGCGCGGGCTCTGCATTGGAACGGCGCAACCTGGCGCTGGCTCGAGACCGATTACGTGCTGCGGCTCGCACTACACGGAGAAATACGGCGCGAAGCGTCGATTCCCGAAGGCATGACGATCCAGGATTTCGGCGGTCACCTACTGGCGAGCTGCGAACCTTATTACTGACAAGTTCGAGAAGCTCTGCGGCATTTCCGGGCCAGGCCGGAAATCTACAAGGGCCCAGAAGATCGAAGGCGGCAAATATTTTCGAGGGACCGCGCAGCAGCCATTATCCCGAACAAGCCGCTGCGCGCGAACCTCGCCGCCTCCACCTTCGAGGAAGCGACGCGAAGAAGTTTGGGCTATCACCGTTCCCGCAGCCTTCCGCCAACGCGAGTCGAGCCGCCTACACGAATCCTCGAAGGCGCAACGATGGGACGAATGCGTCTCATTGCGGCTTCTGCGAGCGCTTCGGCTGCGTGAGTCCAACGCCAAAGCGCATCGCCGAACGTGAACATCCCTCCGGTGCTGATGGCCGGATCCGAAATTCGACCTCAGCACGCACGCCTATGTGAAGCAGCCTCTGTCTACGACAAGCAGGGCAAAGCAGCGTGAAGTCGGTCACTCTATGTCGATCCGCGCAACCGGCGAGAACTATGAGCAGCCGGCGGACATCGTCATTCTGGGCGCGCTATGTGCTTCAACAACACGCTGCCTGATGCTCTATTCGGGCATCGGCACGCCTTATGACCCGGTCGACCGGGCACAGGCGTCGGTCGGCAAGAACTACTGCTACCAGTACACCGGCGCGGGCGTGAGCGTGTTCTTCGAGGACAAGGAGATCAACCCGTTCATGGCGAGCGGGCGCGTTCGGCATCGATCATCGACGATTTCAACGGCGACAATTTCGACCACGCGGCGCTTGGGCTTCATCGGCGGCGGCTCACATCTCCGCGGGCCTGTCCAACGGCGCGGCCGATCGGCACGCGTCGGCGCCGCCGGGCACGCCGCGTCTGGGGCAGCGAGTGGAAACAGCGCGACCGCCAAATGGTACGGCTGCCTGGTCTCGACGTCAGCGGCAGGCGCGTGCAACTACGCGCACCGCGACAACTATCTCGATCTCGATCCGACCTACAAGGACGCGCTCGGCCGTGCCGCTGATCCGCATGACGTTCAATTTCAAGGCACGAACGACGCGCAAGATCGGCGCGTACCTCAGTCAGAAATCGGCGTCGAGATCGCGCGGGCGATGAACCCGACGCATCAGTGACGCGAGCCGACGCGCTTCCGCGACGGCAATTACGACTCGGTGCCCTATCAGTCGACGCACAACACCGGCGGCACGATCATGGGCGCCGATCCCTCGACCAGCGTCGTCAACAGCTATCTGCAGGCCTGGGACGCGCACAATCTGTTCATCATGGGCGCATCCACCTTCCCGCAGAACCAGAGCTACAACCCGACGGGCCCGCTGGGGCGCGCGCCGCTGGTCGTCGAACACGATCACCACGCAGTACCTGAATAATCCGGGACCGCTGATGCACGCATGATGCGGAAATTTCGTTGGTGATCGTCTGCGCGTTTGCGCGCGGCAGCGGCCGCTGCGCCGGCTCCGCGCCAAGCGATGCCCGTCACGACGGCGGAGTGCGTCGTGGAGCGCTGCAAGAGCGAATGGGAGTTCTGCCGCGTCCGGATCACAGCGCGATGATCGAGATGAGCGCGCGCGAGGCCTGCATCCCGCGCCCGAGACGCCAGACGCGATCGGCCGTCATGCGGGTGGCCACACGCCTCGAAGAGGCGCTGGAAGAAAGCCCCGATATTTCGAGCACGGGCAATTACAAGGGCTATCTCGGCCCAGATGATCGCGCTGATCCTGGCCCTGCGTGCGTGGTTTCTTGAGGTCGAGATCGGCCGACGTCAGTCCCCTTCCCGCTAGCCGTCAAACCGACCTAGACTTGAGCGCAAGTTTAGGCGCCGCTATCTTTGGGCGCTGGCATGCCACAAGCCTCATAACAACCAGGTTCTCACGGGAGGGATCCATGGCTGACATCAAACTTCCACGGCGCGAGTTCTTCGAAGGCGCGGGCGTCGGCGAAGCCGGCGTTGCGCGGTGGCCGCGAGCGGCATCAGCCGCGTGCAGCCCACAGCAGAGCGCGAACGCATCGGCTCGCACCCGACCGACGCGGCAAGTGCTGACGCCGGAGGAGGACGCCTTCTTCTCGGCGGCGGCGGACACCATCATTCCCGCCGACAAGCTTTCTGCCCTCGGGCATCGCAGTGCGGCGTGCGTCACGTTCATCGACCGGCAGCTCGCGAGCGCCTGGGGCGGCGGCGCCAAGATGTATCGCGCGGGGCCGTTCGTCAAAGGCACGCCGGAGCAGGGCTATCAGCTGCCGCTGACGCCGCATCGAGTTCTTCGTCGCCGGCATCAGTGCCGCCAATGACTGGTCGCGCAAAGACCTACGGCAAGGCTTTCGACCGGGCTCGACGCCCGAGCAGCGCGACGAAGCGCTGACGGCGATGGAGGAGGGCAAGGCCGAGTTCGACGGCTTCGATGTCAAAGCTGTTCTTCCAGCGGACTACTGCAGATCACCATGGAGGGCTTCTTCTCCGATCCGATCTATGGCGGCAACCGCAACAAGGCGTCGTGGCGCATGCTCGGCTTCCCGGCCTGCCCGCGACCTATGCCGACAAGATCGACGAGTATCGCACCAAGCGCTACGTCGTCGCCGAACCGCAATCCATCGCCGACTTCTCTTAAGGGAGGCGACCAATGGTCACGCAAGCTCAAGGAAGTCGATGCGGTCATGATCGGCATGGGTCTCGACCGGCGCGCATGCATCGCGCAAAGAACTCACCATGGCCGGCCTGACGGTGGTCGGCCTCGAACGCGGTCCCGACCGCAGGCCGCGACGAAGAATTCGTGCTGCCGCGCATCCGCGACGAGCTGAAATATGGTCCGCGCATGGAGCTGATGGAGACAACTCCGTCGACACCGTCGCGTTCCGCAACACGTCCGACATGACAGCGCGCTGCCGATCCGCCGCTGGGGCGCGTTCCTGCCGGGCGAAGGCGTCGGCGGCACCGAGCAATCACTGGGGCGGCCTGCATTGGCGCTATCTGCCGACGCGACTTCAAGCTGCAGGCACGACGCTTACGGAGACGCTACGGCGCCAGCGCCATTCCGGACGACATGACGATCGAGGATTGGCCGGTCAGCCTATGACGAGCTCGAGCCGTTACTACGACAAGTTCGACAAATTGTGCGGCGTGTCGGGCAAGGCCGGCAATCTGAAGCGGCCAGAAGATCGACGGCGGCAACGTATTCGAAGGCCCGCGCGCGAACGAATATCCGAGCAAGCCGCTGAAGATCGTCGGAAGGCGCGACTGATGTTCGCCGAGGCGGCGAAGAGTCTCGGCTACCATCCCTTCCCGCGCCGTTCGGCGGCTAGCAGCGCCCTATACGAACATCTACGGCGTGACGCTCGGCGCATGCGAATATTGCGGCTTCTGCGGCACGCAACGGCTGCGAGGCCAATGCCAAGGCCTCGGGCGCCACCAATGTGCATGCCGCGTGCTGCGCACCGATCCGAAATTCGAGCTCAGAACACGCGCGTTCGTGACCAAGCTCCTCTACGACAAGCAGGCGCAAGAAGGTCACCGGCGTCGCTCTACACCGACATGAAGACGGGCGAGGAATACGAGCAGCCCGCGGGCATCGTCGTGCTGTCGGCTTACGTGTTCAGCAACACGCATATGCTGCTGTATTCCGGCATCGGCGAGCCGTATGATCCGGCAGACGGGCAAGGGTCTCGTCGGCAAGAACTATTGCTATCAGTTCGAAGCGCACGGCGACGGCGTTCTTCGAGAACAGGAGCTTCAATCCGTTCATGGGCGCGCCGGGCGACGCCGTCATCATCGACGACGACTTCAACGGCGACAATTTCGACCACGCCGGGCTGGGCTTCTTCGGCGGCGGCTACATCAGCCGGCGGCAGCGGCGCGCACCGCCGATCGGCGGACGCGACGTGCCCGAAGGCACGCCGTCGTGGGGCGCGCAGTGGAAGAAGGAGACCGTGCAGCTGGTACTACCACGTCGGTCGACTTCAACACGCAGGGCTCGGTCTACGCCGAACCGCGCGAACTATCTCGATCTCGATCCGACCTATAAGGATTCGCTCGGCCGGCCGATCGCTGCGGCATGACCTATAACGGCACCGACAACGACCACAAGATGTCGGCATATCTGCTGACCAAGGTCGACGCCGATCATCAAGGCGATGGGTCCGACGCTCATACGAGATCCGCCCGCGGCCGAAGATGTTCACCGTGGTGCCCTATCAGTCGACGCACAACACCGGCGGCACGATGATGGGAAGCTCGCCCGGCAACAGCGTGGTCAACCGCTATCTGCAGGCATGGGACGCGCACAATCTCTTCATCATGGGCGCGTCGCGTGTTCCCGCAGCAGCCGGGCTACAATCCGACCGGAACGGTGGGCGCGCTCGCCTATTGGTCGGTGGACAAGATCAAGAACGACCTATCTGAAGAATCCCGGTCCGCTGGTTAACGCATAGATACTGACTGGAAGTTCAAGGGAGAGACATGGTCACGGGTTTCTTCAACGAAGGGCGCCGCGCTTGGCGCCCTCTTTGTGGGTGCGGTGCTCGCTTCGCCCGCTTTCTCAGCCGACGCCAATCACGGCAAGGAAATTTTCCTCGCCTGCGCCGCGTGTCATACGGAAAAAGGCCGATGCGCTCGGCCCGAGTCTCAAGAATGTCGTCGGGCGCAAAGGCGGGATCGCTCGAGGATTTCCGCTATTCGCCGGCGATGAAGCGGGCGGGCTTCAATTGGACGGAAGGCAATCTGCGCGATTATTTGACCAATCCTCAGGGCAAGGTGAAAGGCAACCGCATGCCGTTCTCCGGCTTGCCCAGTGCCACCGACATCAACGACGTGATCGCCTATTTGGTTACGCTGAAGTAAGCGGCCAGACGGTTGAAATGCCGTGCGGCCCGCTCGTGCGGGCCGCATTTTTGCGTGCTAGGCGCCACCGAAGCCGGCCGTGACTATCTCGGCACGGTCAGTTCTGGTCGATCCGGTCTCCGCGCGCGACGCGACGAAAGGCAAAGCGAGTCGACGAAACGTCCCATGTCGGGCGTCTGATAATCGCCGTGTGGCGGGAAGCACCGTCGCCTGCAGCGTTATCAGAACGCCCGTCGAGGAAGTAGAACCGCCGCCAGCGTCCTGCCGCCATTGTTGGGCTGGTCAACGGTGAGCTTGCGGTCCGTATTTGCCGTCGACGCGGCCGAACGTGTCCATCAGCAGCTTCTTCTTGTCCTGGAAGACGATAGGTCGCCTCGCCGAGCAGCACCGCACCGTCGCCGACGCGGTCACTTGAATTCGATGACGGTCGCCTTGTACTCGATGTTGTTGTCGATGGAGCGGTAGACGATCGGCGTCGCGCTTGCCGCGCGACCTGAGCCTCTGTAGGTGCTCTTTTCGGTTTTCACGACACCGGGCGCTTCGAAGGAGAAGCCCATCGGTGCGACTGATATAACTTTTCCACTGCGCACTCGCGGGCATCGTCGTCACCGCGAGAATCGCACCGACCAAACCCGCCAACACCGTCAAGCGCATGTGAGCCTCCCAATGTCGTCCGGACGCGCACTCTATCGGGTTTGGCCGCTCGGGTCACGGCACGTCACGCAGGGCTTGTTATTACTGCGCTTTTGCCCTCGGGAGCGGGAGGCACGGCGAAGATCGAGTGGCGGCCGCCCTCGCCCTGGATGACGTCGAGGGTCATCGATCCGATGCGCTCGAACTCGATTTTGACCTTGTCGCCGTGCCGGATCGGACCAACGCCCGCCGGGTGTGCCGGCGGCGATGATCGCCGGGATAGAGCGTCATGACCGAGGCCGCCATCTCGATCATGCCGGGAATGTCGAGGACGAGGTCGCGGGTGTTGGCATCCTGCTTGAGCTCGCCATTCACCCACAGGCGGCCCTGGAGATGCGAGGCGGCGTCGCCGATCTCATCGGCGGTGACAATCCAGGGTCCGACGGGGCAGAAGCTGTCGAAGCCCTTGCGGGTGACGCGTTCCTCCTTGCCGCGGATCACCGCGTCGATCAGGCAGGAATAGCCGAAGACGTAATCGCGCCATTCGTCGCGCGAGACGTCGCGCGGCCTTGGCGACCGATGATAACGGCAAGCTCGCATTCGTGATCGATGCGCCGGCCGGCATTGAGCGGCAGCATCGATCGGATCGGCCGGGCTGCTCAGCGCCGAAGGCGGCTTGAAGAAGAAGCCCTGGTTGTTGGCGCGATAGCTCGAGCCCATCTCGATGCCGTGCTCATGATAATTGACGGGATAGGCGATGACTTTGTTGGGCCAGGGAATGGGCGTGAGCAGTCTGACGCTGCTGAGCGCCCTGCTCCTTGCCGCGCGTCGCCGCTTCCAGCCGCGGACGATAGTCGGCAAAACTCGCGATCAGGCGAAGCATGCCCACGGGCGGCCATTCGCTGGGGCGGCCATCAACGATGTCGGTGACGTCGAAGATCTGATCGTCCTTGACGATACCGATGCGATTGTCGTCGAAGCGGGCGAGTTTCATGGTCCGTCCTCGATGGGGAAAGAATTGCTTTAGCGCACAGCCGCGATGAGGAACAGAAGCGTCGCGGCAATTCCCAGGGCGGTGCGCACCGCGTGCAGGCTGCCCCATTTTATCAGGAGCGCGCGCGCGTCCGGTCCGGCGTTCGCGGGATCGATGGCCATCAACTTCCTGTTCGTCGGCATGATGACGAAGATCGTGAACGGCCAGTTGGCGACCAACACGATCGCGCCGACCCAGCCACAGCCAATCGCCGGTCTGCAGCCCGGCGAAAACTCCCAAAATCCGAAGCCGATCGAGGCAGAGCGGTGCCTGCATGGCGAAGCCGCGTCTATAGGCGGGCTTCCATTCGACCAGCAGCGAGCGGTCATCGGATTCATCCGAGCGGGCTGCTCGGCGACACTGACGTAGAGCGCCGCGCCCGCGAAGAGGGCCGCGACGAGCAGAGCTGAGTTGTCCGGCAATCACGGCCGAGATTCCTTGCTTGGGCTTCGGCGCTTTATATTTCAGCGCCGGAAGGCACTGGAAGCCGAGCCAGGGCGTTAGAGAACCGTTCCCCATGATCAGAGTCCACCATGAAAGTGAAAGACGCCATGCATCCCGGTGCAACCTGGGTTCAGCCCGATACATCGATCATGGTCATCGCAAAGATGATGCGGGACGAAGATATCGGCTCGGTTCCCGTCGGCGAGAACGACCGCCTGATCGGCATGGTGACGGACCGCGATATCATCTTGCCGGGGTCTCGCGGGCGGTCAGGATTGCAAGTACACTGACCGCGCAAGACGTGATGTCCAAGCCGATCGTCTACTGCCGGGCTGACGAATACCTTGAAGATGCCCTTCGTATCATGGAGAAAAACCGGATCCGCCGCCTGCCTGTGATCGACGAGAACAAGCGGCTGGTCGGCATGCTGGCGCTAGGCGATCATTACGCATCTGGGCGGCCGCGAACTCGCGGGCGAGGTGATGCGCTCGGCGGCCGAACATCACGCCTGAAGCGGCAATGGACTAGGCGGCAGTTATCGCGCTGCGCCAGTGCCGACTTCACCGCCTGCAGCAGCACGTGCGGAAGATAGGCTTCCGCCACCAAAGGCAGATGGCGATGAGCCGGCGGCAAGTTTCTTGCGCGGTGTGTCCGGTCAAAGAAGATCACGCGCGTTTTGCGCTCGGCCAATGCGTTGGCGACGCCAAACACATCGGAGCGGCCGAGGTTGACGTCGAGCAGCGCAACGTCGGGCTCGTCATTGTCAAGAAGCGCGAGCGCCGCCGCCCGAAGAATTGGCCGGCCCGAGTACGCGGTAGCCTGCTTCTTCCAGCAATGCCTGCAAATCCATCGCAATCAGCGCTTCGTCTTCAACGACAAGCACCATTGGATTTTGAGGAGACGTCATTGCGCAATCCCTTGCTTGAGCTGAGCTGTATCGAGTGCACACATCAGTGGAAAGCCTAACACGACCTTGAGACCATCGGCGGCATAAATCAGTTCGACTTCGCCATGGAGTTCGTGAGTCATTTCGAGCCTTATGAGTCCGCTGCCGAAGTCCAGCGCTCGCCGGCGGCCGGACTTCGGGCCTTTGCTTTCGTTCCATTGCAGCGCTACCGCGCCGTCGCCATTCATGCCCCATCTCACCTTCACGTTGCCGTTCTGGTTGGAAAGAGCACCGTGCTTGATGGCGTTGGTGGCGAGTTCATGGAACACGATACCGAGGGCGACCGCGGTCTTGGGATCGAGCGCGACCGGCGGCCCCTTGAGGAAGACGCGGTTCTTCTCCTCCACAAAATAATGCTCGAGCGACTTTCGCGCGCGACATCGCACAATTGGACTGTTGCCCCATTGCTCGCGCGACAAGCAGCGCGTGCGTCCGCCCGAGCGCGTCGATGCGGCGCATAAACTTTCCGAGAATACTTCCGGTTCAGGCGTCGAACTGAGCGTCTGGCGCGCCATGGCATTGACCACGGTGAGCATGTTCTTGACGCGATGGTTGAGCTCTTCGATCAGCGTGCGTTGCTGGGCTTCGGCCCGTTCCATCGCTTCCTGATGTTCCTGGCTGCGACGCAGCGCTTGCTCGGCGCTGAGCTTTTCCGCGCGCACGCGGAAATTCTCCTCCTGCAAACGATGCCTGCAGTTCGGCCTCGCGCTGGATTTCCGCCTGCTTCAGATACAGATCGACAAAGACCGAAACCTTGGAGCGCAGGATCAGCGGATCGACCGGCTTGAACACCATGTCGACCGCGCCGGCCGAATAGGCTTGCAGCAGATTGCTGTCGTCGCGATACAAGGCGGTGAGAAAGACGATCGGGATGTGGCGCGTCTTTTCCTGGCGCGGACGAAGGACGCCGACTTCATAGCCGTCCATGCCGGGCATGTTCACGTCGAGAAGGATGACCGCATAGTCGCCCTCGAGCAGGCAATACAGCGCCTCCTCGCCCGAGTGCGCCACAACAAGCGTCTGTCCAAGCTGCTTCAAGAGCGTTCCACACCGCCATGGCGGTGCGCTCATCGTCATCGACGATAAGCACCCTCGCCTTCGGCGCCCCGCTGGGGACTGGCGAAGCGGACGGACTTCGGCGGCAGGAGGCGCCGGCTCTTGCATAGCGTGTGCGGTCAAGTCTGGCCCACCACCGAACGGAACGTCACGACATTATTCGCCGTTTGAACCATCGACGGGCCGCTCCTGTTCCGCGCGCTGGAACCAGACACGCAGCACCGAGACAAGCTGGTCGATGTCGACGGGCTTGGCGACATAATCCGAGGCACCGGCATCGATGCATTTCTGGCGATCGCCTTTCATTGCCTTGGCGGTGACGGCGATCATCGGCAGCGGTCTGAAGCCCGGCATGCCGCGGATTTCCTGCATCGTCTGATAGCCGTCCATTCCCGGGCATCATGATGTCGACGAGCACCGCATCGGCGTCCGGCAGGCGCTGGAGGATCTCGATGCCGGAGCGTCCGCTTTCGGCGTAGTGCAGTTCCACGCCGTGCTCTTCGAGCGCGCTGGTCAGCGAGAAGATGTTGCGGATGTCATCGTCGATGACGACCACTTTCTTCCCGACGAGCAGCGGATCGCAGCGGCGGAGCTGCTGCAGCGCCGCCTGGGCATTGATCGGCAGATTCTCGAACGGACGATGCAGGATCAGCGACGAGATCGTCCTGCAGCTGCGCCGTGCTCGAGGCGACGCGCGCACGTTCCGCGCGCCGTCCGAGCTCGGCTTAAGTGCTTGCTCTCTTCCTCGGTCGGATTGCGCGGCAGGAACACGACCAGCGGTTCGTCGGATCCCTCAGCGTTCTGACCAGATCGTTCAGCGGCTGCTCGGCGGGCGTCGCAAGATCGAGCACCACGCAATCATAGCCGTCGTTGCGGACGACTGCGTCCGCGCTCTTCGAATGCTGGCGACGCTTTCGATTTCCACATCCTGCTCGCCGATCAAAGCTCGCGAGCGAGCCGTCGGTGCGCGTGGGTTCGATCGCCAGCAGGCGCTTCGGACGCCGGCCGAAGCTCTTGACCGTCGTCGAGCGTGGCCAGGATCGCGTCCCGCTCCACCGGTTTGCCGGAATAGCCATAGGCGCCGATGGAAAGGCCGAGGCGGTTCTGCTCATCGGCGGAAATGACGTGCACGGGAATGTGCCGCGTCTCCGGATTGCGCTTTAGCAGATCGAAGAGCGCATAGCCGTCCATATCCGGCAGCCCGATATCGAGGGTGATCGCGTCGGGCCGGAAGCGTTTGGCCAAGCGGCACGACGCGCCGCGCCCTTCTCCGGTGACGACGCCCTTGAATCCCGCCTCGCGCGCCATGCTAGCAGAAGGATCGAGGCGAAGCGCTGGATCGTCCTCGACGATCAGCACAACCGCATCGCCGCGGTTGATCGTATCGCGATCGTCGATGAACGTTTCCTGCGGCGTTTCCGTGACCGCACGGCACGCACCATTTGCGTGCGGGACGCTGGCTCGCGCCGCGCTGCAGCCGCGCACGGAAATGTGCAGCGGCAGGTACAGCGTGAACGTGCTGCCCTTGCCGGGCGTGCTGTCCACGCGTGAGTTCACCGCCCAACAGCCGCGTGATTTCGCGGCTGATCGAGAAGGCCGAGACCCGTGCCGCCATATTTGCGGCTGGTGGTGCCGTCGGCCTGCTGGAAGGCCTCGAAGATGATGCGCTGCTTCTCTTCCGGGAATGCCGATGCCGGTGTCCGTGCACCGGAGAACGCCAGCACCGGGCCGCCTTTGTTCAGGCGGTCATTCGTGGACGACCAGCCGGATTGCGCGCGCGCGATCTGAGGCGGACGCATGCCCTTCTCCGGTGAACTTGAAGGCGTTCGGACAGCAGGTTCTTGATGACTCTGCTGCAGACGCTTGTCGTCGGTGTACGATGGCGCGCGGCAGTGTCGAGGTCGAAGCTCGATCGTCGAAGTCGAGCTTCTTGTCCTGTGCGATCTGCGAGAATGTGCGATCCATATGGTCGCGCAAGGACGCGAACGACGTCTCGCCGATGTCGAGCGTGACTGGTGCCGGATCTCGATCTTGGACAGGATCCAGGAATGTCGTTGATGAGACCGAGAACCGGAATCCGAGCCAGCATGATGGATCGAGCGGGCGAATTCGACCTGCTTCTCGGTCAAGATTGCCCTGCGTGTTTTCGCGACAGCAGCTTGGAAAGGATCGAGCAGGCTGTTCAGAGGCGTGCGCAACTCGTGGCTCATATTGGCCAGGAATTCCGACTTGTACTTGGAGGTCAGCGCCAGCTGTTCGGCCTTTTCTTCGAGATCGCGTCTTGCCTGTTCGACTTCGCGGTTCTTGGCTTCCACCCTCGCATGTTCTGCGCCGAGAGCAGGCGCGCCTTGTCTTCCAGCTCGGCACTTGCCTGCCGCAATTCGTCCTGTTTGGTGCGCAGCAATTCTTCCGACTGACGCAGCGTGTTGGCCTGCGCTGCCCGAGCCGGTCGTTGGTCTTCTTCAACTCTTCCTGCTGCGCCTGCAGCCGGAGTCGGCAGGCTGCGATTGTTGCGCAGCGCCTTCGGTGCGCATGTTCGCGGCGATCGTGTTGAGCACGATACCGATCGATTCCACTGAGCTGATTGAGGAAGCTCTGATGCGTCTCGCTGAACCGGCTGGAAGCGAGGCGAGCTCGATGACGGCGCTGACGTCGCCTTCGAACAGAGCCAGGCAGCACGATGACGTTCAGCGGCGACGCCTCGCCCAGCCCCGAGCGTGATCTGCACGTAATCCGGCGGCACGTTGGCGAGCAGGATGCGCGATTTCTCATGCGCGCACTTGCCCGATCAGGCCTTCGCGCAGGCGGAACTTGTTGGCCAGGTGCTTGCGGTTGTTGAAGGCATAGCTCGCGGCCAGCGTCAGAACCGTGTTGCCGTCCTCGTCCGGTCGGTGACGTAGAACACGCCGTGCTGCGCGTTCACCAGCGGCGCGAGCTCGGAGCAGCACCATGTTCGACACGGTGGCGAGGTCGCGTTCGCCCTGCAGCATGCGGGTGAACCGGGCGAGGTTGGTCTTCAGCCAGTCCTGCTCGGTGTTCTTCAACGTCTGATCCTTCAGATTGCGGATCATCTCGTTGATGTTGTCTTTCAACGCGGCCACTTCGCCCGGCGCTTCCACGGTGATGGACCGGGTCAGGTCGCCCTTGGTCACGGCGGTGGACACTTCGGCGATGGCGCGCACCTGAGTTGGTCAGGTTCGCGGCGAGCTGGTTCACGTTGTCGGTCAGGTCGCGCCACAGATCCGGCGGCGCCCGGCACGCGGGCCTGGCCGCCGAGCTTGCCTTCGATACCCACTTCGCGCGCCACGTTGGTCACCTGATCGGCGAAGGTGGCAAGCGTGTCGATCATGTCGTTGATGGTGTCGGCGAGAGCGGCGATTTCGCCCTTCGCGTCCACCGTCAGCTTGCGTTCAGGTCGCCCTGCGCCACGCGCGGTCACGACGTCGGCGATGCCGCGCACCTGGTTGGTCAGGTTGGCGGCCATCGAAGTTCACGTTGTCGGTCAGGTCCTTCCAGCGTGCCGGCGACGCCCGGCACGTTGGCCTGACCGCCGAGCTTGCCTTCGGTGCCCACTTCGCGGGCCACGCGGGTCACTTCGGAGGCGAAGGAGTTCAGCTGGTCCACCATGGTGTTGATGGTGTTCTTCAGCTCGAGAATTTCGCCCTTCACGTCCACGGTGATCTTCTTGGACAAGTCGCCCTTGGCCACCGCGGTCGTCACTTCGGCGATGTTGCGCACCTGGCCGGTCAGGTTGGCGGCCATGAAGTTCACGTTGTCGGTCAGGTCCTTCCAGGTGCCGGCGACGCCGCGCACATTGGCCTGACCGCCGAGCTTTCCTTCGGTGCCCACTTCGCGCGCCACGCGCGTCACTTCGGAGGCGAACGAGTTCAGCTGGTCCACCATCGGTGTTGATGGTGTTCTTCAGCTCGAGAATTTCGCCGCGTCACGTCCACGGTGATCTTCTTGGACAAGTCGCCGGTGGCGACGGCGGTGGTCACTTCGGCGATGTTACGCACCTGGCCGGTCAGGTTGGCGGCCATGGCGTTCACGTTGTCGGTCAGGTCCTTCCAGGTGCCGGCGACGCCTTTCACGTTGGCCTGGCCGCCGAGCTTTCCTTCGGTGCCCACTTCGCGGGCCACGCGCGTCACTTCGGAGGCGAACGAGTTCAGCTGGTCCACCATGGTGTTGATGGTGTTCTTCAGCTCGAGGATTTCGCCCTTCACGTCCACGGTGATCTTCTTGGACAGAGTCGCCGTTCGCCACCGCGGTTGTCACCGCGGCGATGTTGCGCACCTGGCCGGTCAGGTTCGCGGCCATGGCGTTCACGTTGTCGGTCAGGTCCTTCCACGTGCCGGCCACGCCTGGCACGTTGGCCTGTCCACCGAGGCGTGCCTTCGGTGCCCACTTCGCGGGCCACGTTGGTCACCTGGTCGGCGAAGGTGGTCAAGCGTGATCGATCATGTTGTTGATGGTGTTGGCGAGAGCGGCGATTTCGCCCTTCGCGTCCACGGTCAGCTTGCGCTTGACAAGTCGCCCTGCGCCACGCGCGGTCACGACGTCGGCGATGCCGCGCACCTGGTTGGTCAGGTTGGCGGCCATGAAGTTCACGTTGTCGGTCAGGTCCTTCCAGGTACCGGCGACGCCCGGCACGTTGGCCTGACCGCCGAGGCGTGCCTTCGGTGCCCACTTCGCGGGCCACGCGGGTCACTTCGGAGGCGAAGGAGTTCAGCTGGTCCACCATGGTGTTGATGGTGTTCTTCAGCTCGAGGATTTCGCCCTTCACGTCCACGGTGATCTTCTTGGACAAGTCGCCCTTGGCCACCGCGGTCGTCACTTCGGCGATGTTGCGCACCTGGCCGGTCAGGTTCGCGGCCATGAAGTTCACGTTGTCGGTCAGGTCCTTCCAGGTGCCGGCGACGCCCTCCACGCTGGGCCTGACCGCCGAGCTTTCCTTCGGTGCCCACTTCGCGCGCCACGCGCGTCACTTCCGGAGGCGAAGGAGTTCAGCTGGTCCACCATGGTGTTGATGGTGTTCTTCAGCTCGAGGATTTCGCCCTTCACGTCCACGGTGATCTTCTTGGACAAGTCGCCCGTGGCCACCGCGGTGGTCACTTCGGCGATGTTGCGCACCTGGCCGGTCAGGTTCGCGGCCATGAAGTTCACGTTGTCGGTCAGGTCCTTCCAGGTGCCGGCGACGCCCTTCACGTTCGCCTGACCGCCGAGCTTGCCTTCGGTGCCCACTTCGCGCGCCACGCGCGTCACTTCGGAGGCGAAGGAGTTCAGCTGGTCCACCATGGTGTTGATGGTGTTCTTCAGCTCGAGGATTTCGCCCTTCACGTCCACGGTGATCTTCTTGGACAGAGTCGCCCTTGGCCACCGCGGTCGTCACTTCGGCGATGTTGCGCACCTGGCCGGTCAGGTTGGCGGCCATGACGTTCACGTTGTCGGTCAGGTCCTTCCACGTGCCGGCGACGCCTTCCACCTTGGCCTGGCCGCCGAGCTTTCCTTCGGTGCCCACTTCGCGGGCCACGCGCGTCACTTCGGAGGCGAACGAGTTCAGCTGGTCCACCATGGTGTTGATGGTGTTCTTCAGCTCGAGAATTTCGCCCTTCACGTCCACGGTGATCTTCTTGGACAGAGTCGCCCGTTCGCCACCGCGGTGGTCACGTCGGCGATGTTGCGCACCTGGCCGGTCAGGTTCGCGGCCATGAAGTTCACGTTGTCGGTCAGGTCCTTCCAGGTGCCGGCGATGCCCTTCACGTTGGCCTGGCCGCCGAGCTTTCCTTCGGTGCCCACTTCGCGGGCCACGCGCGTCACTTCGGAGGCGAACGAGTTCAGCTGGTCCACCATGGTGTTGATGGTGTTCTTCAGCTCGAGAATTTCGCCGCGTCACGTCCACGGTGATCTTCTTCGACAAGTCGCCGGTCGCCACGGCGGTGGTCACTTCGGCGATGTTGCGCACCTGGCCGGTCAGGTTCGCGGCCATCAGGTTCACGTTGTCGGTCAGGTCCTTCCAGGTACCGGCGACGCCTTCCACCTTGGCCTGACCGCCGAGCTTTCCTTCGGTGCCCACTTCGCGGGCCACGCGCGTCACTTCGGAGGCGAACGAGTTCAGCTGGTCCACCATGGTGTTGATGGTGTTCTTCAGCTCGAGAATTTCGCCCTTCACGTCCACGGTGATCTTCTTGGACAAGTCGCCCTTGGCCACCGCGGTCGTCACTTCGGCGATGTTGCGCACCTGGCCGGTCAGGTTCGCGGCCATGAAGTTCACGTTGTCGGTCAGGTCCTTCCAGGTGCCGGCGACGCCGCGCACGTTCGCCTGACCGCCGAGCTTTCCTTCGGTGCCCACTTCGCGGGCCACGCGCGTCACTTCGGAGGCGAACGAGTTCAGCTGGTCCACCATGGTGTTGATGGTGTTCTTCAGCTCGAGGATTTCGCCCTTCACGTCCACGGTGATCTTCTTGGACAAGTCGCCATTGGCCACGGCGGTGGTCACTTCGGCGATGTTGCGCACCTGATTGGTCAGGTTCGCGGCCATCAGTGTTCACGTTGTCGGTCAGGTCCTTCCATGTGCCGGCGACGCCTTTCACTTTCGCCTGACCGCCGAGCTTCCCTTCGGTGCCCACTTCGCGAGCCACGCGGGTCACTTCGGAGACGAACGAGCCGAGCTGGCCCACCATGGTGTTCACCACCTTGCCGATGCGCAGGAATCTCGCCAGCGCAGCGGCCGGCCTTCGATTTCCAGATTCATGGTCTGGGCAAGGTCGCCACGCGCCACGGCGCCCACCACGCGGGCCATTTCCGCGGTCGGCGCGATCAAGTCGGCGATCAGAGTGTTGACGGTATCGATGCTGGAGGACCAGGAGCCGGTGGCGTTGGGCAGCTTCGCGCGATGGCCGATCTTGCCTTCCTTGCCGACGTTGTCGCCCAGGCGCTCGAGCTCTTTGGTCATGCGCTCATTCAGCTCGACGACGTCATTAAAGGCGTCGGCGATTTCGCCATCAAGGCCGGCGAGACCAATGGGAAGCCTTACAGAGAAGTCGCCTTTGCGGAAGGCGCGCAGAGCGGCAAGCAGGCGCTGATCGTCTGACGTTCGTGAAGTTGGCGTGCGTAGCGCAAGATGTGCAGGCGGTGGGGAACTCGTTGCAGTCTTTTTGTTGTTTTTCTTGCCAGTGCCGCCTAGCCATCAGAGACCCTTAGGTGATGCGGTCTCAACGGCGTTAAACCCGGCCGATGCCGGCACCTTGACCCCGTAAGAGCTTTTTGCTCCGCACCGCGGCTGAGCGCGCCTTCCATCGGTCACAGCGATCCTTTGAAGGGTTCGTTTCGCAACGACGTCCGCGGATTGCCCCCGCTAGTCCCCCAGGCGTACTGCCCTAAGACGCTCAAACGCGGGCGGAAGAGTGAAGAGTTCCATTCGCCCGCGCGGCACGTTCGCGTAATTTTCAGCGCGAGAATCGGTAGCGAAGATTTTGGGCCGCCGCAACAACTAGTTGTAGCCAAGCTCACGATAACATGCTGTTTTATCAGTGATATTTTTAAGACTGCGGCGTCTGCAACCTAGGCGAGTTAGTCATGGCGAGATGGCCAATTCGGGTGCGTCATAGCGGACTGACGTCTGCTGTGACCTGATACAGCGCGACACTTTTATGCCGGACTTAACCAAGGTGCGGTCGGAAATCCCCTTTGGGACCGTCTTACGTCTCTCGCGCGACAGCAAACGGCACCCGGGCGAGAGCCGCGGATGCCGTTAAACAAAGATGCGCAAGGATGAGAGTTCCGCGGACTACATTTCGGCCATCAACTCGCTTTTGCGTTCCGCCATTTCCTCGCCGAGCGCTTCGAGGTCGAGAGCGCTCTTTTTCACCTTGGGGAAGAGCTCATCTTCCTCTTCCTTGACGTGGTGCTTCACATATTCGCTCAAGACCTTGACCTTGGCGTCAACGAGCTCATCGTCGGCCCGCATGGTCTCGAGTTGCTCGACCAGGGATTTGATCGAGGCATGTTCGACTTCGGCTTCATCAAGAAGCTCCCTCGCCGTCCTCTTCGAGGGCATTACGCGCGGCCGGATAGAAAATCTCTTCTTCGAGTTGAGCATGTACGGTCAATGCCGTGCAGATCTGTTCGATCAGATCTTCCTTTTTTGGATCTTGTCCTTCTCTTTCAGCCGCTCGTATTGCTCGAAGAGGTTCTCCACGTCGTCATGATCGGTCTTGAGAAATTTCAGTGCGTCCTGCATTTTCGTGGGATTGCTTTGCACGCGCTTTGGACGTTTTGACGGCCGGTGCCTGCGCTTAGGGCATGGGGACTCTCCTCCTAGGGATAATCGCGGAGCGCGGCTCCGCTCGTGAGAAATAGCGATGCGGTCAAGGATTGGTTCCGGTCCGGCGAAAATTTGCGCGGCGGCGGATCGCGACTAGCCGAACCTTGGCGGCCGATGATCTGCGCTCGCGGATCAAACCTATCCAAGCACCACGCGCAGCCGGTGGTTGGCACCATCATCCGACAGAGCAACGCGCAGTGGATTGACGCTCAACGCGGAACCGTCGAGCTCGGCGTCGGGCGACACCTCGATTCACCCGGTTGGGGTTCTCGACGAGGATGTCGTAAGTCGCGGTGCCGTGACGCAGATGCAATTCAAAGCTGGGCCAGGTGCTCGGAATGCAGGGATCGAGGACCAGCGCGGAACCCTGGAGCTTGCAACCGAGCAAGCCCTCGCGTGACGCGATACATCCAGCCCGGCGGAACCGGTGTACCAGGTCCAACCGCCGCGGCCGACATGCGGCGGCGACACGCGTAGACGTCGGCGGCGACGACGTAGGGCTCGACCTTGTAGCGGTGCAGTCCGCTGCGCGTGTGCTGGCGTGGTTGATCGGATTCAGCAGCGCGACATCAGTTCGCCCAGCTTGTCGCCGTCGCCCAGCATTGCGTAGGCGAGCGCAGCCCACGAGCGCCGCATGGGTGTACTGGCCGCCGTTTTCGCGGATGCCCGGCGGATAGCCCTTGATGTAGCCGGGATCGAGCGGCGCCTTGTCGAAGGGCGGCGTGAACAGCAGCACCAGGCCGTCGTCGCGACGGACCAGATAGCTCTCGACCGCCGCCATGGCGCGCTGCGCTGCGAGCGGGCTCAGCGGCGCCGGAGATCACGCTCCAGGATTGCGCGATGGAGTCGATGCGGCACTCGGCGTTCGCGGCCGAGCCCAGCGGCGTGCCGTCGTCGAAATAGGCGCGCCGGTACCAGTCGCCGTCCCACGCCTGCGCTCCAGTGCCTGTCTCGCAGAGCGCGCATGTGCACGCCATGCGCGCGGCGCGCGGCGTGTTCGCCGCGTCCTCGGCGATCGGCGCGAACGCGCGACAGCGCGGCATAGAGGAACCAGCCGAGCCAGACGCTTTCGCCCTTGCCGTCGCTCGCCGACCCGGTTCATGCCGTCGTTCCAGTCGCCGCGTGCCCATCAGCGGCAGGCCGTGCTACGCCGACGGCAAGCGAAGCTGGTCGAGCGCGCGCGCGCAGTGCTCGAACAGCGCTTGCGCGCCATCCGCCGACCACGGGCTGGAAGAACGAGTCGCTGTTCGCCCGCGCGCAGCGCGCGGGCCTTCGAGAAAGGGCACGGCTCGTCCAGCAGCATCGCGGTCGCCGGTCGCTTCGACGTAGTGCGCGGCGCACGTGGCCAGCCAGATGCGATCGTCGGCAACACGCGTGCGAACGCCGCGCCCGGTGTCGGGCAGCCACCAATGCTGCACGTCGCCCTCGGGGAACTGACGCGAGGCGGCGCGCAGGAGATGGCCGCGCGCGCACGTCCGGTTTGACGATGGCGAAGCGAGGTCGCATCCTGAAGCTGGTCGCGGAAGCCATAAGCGCCGCTCGATTGATAGAAGCCGGAACGCGCCCACACGCGGCAGGCCAGCGTCTGATAGGGAAGCCAACGGTTGAACAGCGATGTCGAGCGCGCGATCGGGCGTCTCTGACTTGCACTTTGCCGAGGACTTCGTCCCAGAACCGGCGCACGGAATCGAACACCGCCGTCAAATCGGCGGTGCGGTATTGTCGTGATCAGGGACTGCGCTTCGGCAGCGAATCGCCGCCTGGCCGAGGAGAAACACAGATCTCGAGCGAGCCGCCCGGCTTGAGTCGGACACGTGGCTCTGCAGTGCCCGCATGGATCGAGCCGCAGCGCCGGTGCGGTTGGAGAGCGCGGTTCCGCGCAGCAAGCACGTCGGGCTCGCAAGCGCGACCATTGCGTCCCAAGAATTCCGCGCGGTCTCCGGTCCAGCTGCTTCTGACGCCCGTCGAGATCCATGAAGGCAACACGGGCCCCGAACTCGTTGCTCGACCGGATTGCGCGCGAACATCGCGCCGGTTTCCGGATCGATGTCGGTCACGACGAGAGTGCAGCCGTCGCTTCGCGATGCGGCCCGAGCACCCACTCGACATAAGCGGTGAGCGAGAGTTGCGCGCGCGCCGGCGAAATGTTCGTGATCTTCTAGACGCGAGATCTTGACCGGATCATCGAGCGGCACGAATTGGAGCAGATCGAGCGCAATTCCGGCGCGACTCGTGCTCGAAGCGCGAATAGCCCCTGGCCGTGGCGCACGGTGGTAGGAGGCGCCCTCGATCCGGAACGGGGAGCGCGGTCGGGGTCCACAGATCGCCGTTGTCCTCATCGCGGATGAAGATTGCTTCCCCTGGAGGATCAGCCGATCGGATCGTTGGACCACGGCGTCAATCGGTTCTGCTGACTGTTCAAAGCCCAGGTATAGCCGGCGCCGTCTGTGGAGACCTGAAAGCCGAATTCCTTGTTGGCGACGACATTGATCCACGGCGCAGGCGTGTAGCGCGACTGATCAAGGATGGTGACGTATTCGCGGCCCTCATCGGCAAAGCCACCCATGCCATTGAAGAAGTCCAATTGCGGTCGGGGTCGCGCCACTGCCGGAGCAGCGGTGACAGCGGGCGGGTGCGGCGGACGGAACAGCACAGGGAGCTTGGTTTCCTCGATCCGGCTGACTCTGTTCGAAGATCGTGCCGCGGCGCCCGATCAGGACAATGCGCGCGACCGAATACAACAGATTGCGCACTTCTGCCGGGATCAGGTCCAACCGCAGGACGTGAACCGAGCCGCGAACATCGTCGCCGGATTTTGGCCGCTGCTGAATGGGCCGGACCAATGCCTTCGAGCGCGCCCTGCAAATCCTGCATGTAGGAGGTCGCGCGCTCATTCAGGATGACGACGTCGACCGCGAGCCGCTTCAGCTGCCAGTACTCGAAGGCGCGCAGCAATTGACGGACGATGTCTGATTTCCTCGACAGCATCGATGCGCAGCACCACGATCGGCAAATCGCCGGAAATGCCATGAGCCCATAGCGCCGAGAGATTCCGGCCTCCGCGCTTGAGGACGTCGGGCGGCGGCCGCAGCGTAGAGGTCGGAATACAGAACCCGATTGGCGAGTCGCTGGAAGAGATGCGCCTCGTCGGGTCCAATGCCCGAAATGGTGGAATTGCCCCTGGGCCTGAGTCCAGGCGAGGGTGTTCACGCGGTCGAAGGCGGTCAGATCGCGATATTTGTCGGCCATGTCCAGAGCCTCGTGTCGCGATTTGGCATGAGGTCCAGAAACAAAGGCGGACAGTTTCGCCTTTGGCGACGCGGACGCGGCGCCGCAGGCTGAAAATCGGGATCAAGCACGCAACCCGACCGTATTGGACAGGGGCCAACCCTTCGTTGACGGAAACGGCCGAACGCAACACGCTGCCCGCGACCGAGAAACCGCGCGCGATCGGTTTCGAATTGAATATTGCCGATCGCCTCGCCCTCGATGGTCGCCAAATGTCCGGCCCAAATTTCGGGCTCCTCATCGGATTTGCAGGCGCCTGGTTGCGAGCAGAACACCTTCGTCGGCGACAAATTCGGTTTCAACGAACAGCTTGGTAAAGCGCGGATGGGCGGCGTCATCGGCATGCGGTGCGAGCACAAGCTCGGCATAGGAAGTCGAGCTCTATCTCACGGGTGCGACTGCCGAGATTGGTCGAGCAAACGCGGCGGACTTCGCCGTCGTTCCTCGGGGGAGACACCAACTTCCATCACCGTGCGGATCGTTACCGTCCTCACGGATGAACTCCGGCGCGACCCTCCGAGAAGGCAACCGCGGTAGGAATCGGGATCGACGCCCGTCAGGCTGGTAGCCGGCCGACCAGACCTCGCCGCTTCGCGTATCGCGCAGAAGATATAGCTGCCCCAATCGTCGCAGGTGGCGTCTTCGCGCCAGCGGGTGACGTCGAGGTTGCGCCAGCGGCTGTAGCCCGAGCCGGCGCTGGTCAACATCACGGCATAGGACGCGTTCGACAGAAGCTGCGTTCGCGGAATGCGAGAATGCGGCGAGCTGTAGCGCCGCTGGATTTCGGGGGTCAGATGTTCGATTTCCGTTGCGGCCGGAATTTTCCGCGGGCGGCCGCGCGACCGCGACGTCTCGCGGCATGCGCTCCTGAAGAAGAAGTTCCGTCGCCTGATGATCGGCTCGGCATGAAACCGGCGACGCATGATGCTGCCGCACAGCGCATCGGCAATGGCGATGATGCTCATCGCCTGGTGATGAGCCATGTACGCCTGCACCACGCCGACTTTGGCGCCTTCGGGTATGCGCCCCGGCGTGAAGTCGAGCGCTTCATACATAGCCGTAGTGGCCGCGCCCGCCATCGTCGGTCATCCGCTTGAAATTGTCGGCCGCAGCCTGCGGATCGACCATCGCGGCAAGCGCCGTTGCGTAAGGCGCGATGACGATATTGTCGCCGAGACCGCGCTTGTAACCGAGATCGGGCACGCCAAAGCTCGAGTACTGATACGTGCCTTCGATATCGCGGGCGTTGAACTGCGATTCTGAGATACCCCAGGGGACGCCGAGCTCAATTCCGTACTTGATCTGCCGCCGCACCACAAGTTCGTGGGTGCGCTCGAAGGATGCTGCCGACCGGTGCCGCGCATCACCAGCGCCGGCATCAGATATCTCGAACATCGAGCCCGACCACGATATCAACGCCGAGCCGCGGCCGACGGGCGTTAGGGTGCGATCGAGCTTGAACCAATGTTTAAGCCGGAACTTCCTCCCTTGGCGATCGCGATAAAACTCGCAAGCCGCGCTTCCGACGCCAGCAGATCGTAGGCAGTTCGGATCCAGCGCCGCGTCTTCGACCCGGTAGCCAATGGCGAAGAGCTGCCGTTCGGGCTCGTAAAGAAAATCATATTTCATCGCCTCGAACATCGATTGCGAGAAAGCGGCAATTGCGTCGAGGCGCGTGCGCGAGGCTATCGACCGCTGGCTTCGGCAACGACTTCTTCACGCGCGGGCGCGGCATCGACGGTACTGGGAACGGCGCGGGGCCGGGCCAGCACCTGCACACCGGCATCGCTCCGCACATCCGGGTGACCGACAGCGGTGGCAAACGCGGCTTGTTCCGCTTCACCACCGAGGCTCGTTCGCAGGCGCCGGAAGGCGGGCCGCAGGCACGGCGGCATCCGTTGATGGCTGCGGATGCAGGAGCAGAAGACCCTGCATCCAGTCGAGCAGATCGTAGCCGCGACCTCGGTGCGAACCTCTTCTGCTACGGCGTGGGCGATGGCCTGCGCACCATCGGCCTCACTGAGCAGCGCAGCCAAACCGCTTCGGGTAGATTTTCTTCGCGGCTTCCATCGGAGACCAGCAAAAGCGAGGCCAAGACGCTCTTCATGCGCATTGAGATTGACCGGTTGTCTTCTGCATCCGGTCGTTCAGCGCCGCCAAGGCCTCGAGCGCCAGATCGACGTGTGTCCTTGATTCCGCGAGGCGGACTTCCGGTGCAGTGGACAAGCGCGTCATCTCCGCGCATGCGTGCTTGAGCACGATCAGATGACCGAGAGATTGCCGCTGTCGACCGTCGAAATGTATCGGGGATACAGCGGCCTGAGATCTTCGGTGGCGTACCAGTTGTAGAAGTGGCCACGGAAGCGCTCCATGGTCTTCATGGTCTTGAACGTCTCTTCGAGACGTTCAACGGCTTCGACCGTGCCGAGCCAGCCAAAGTCGCGCGCCGCCACGATTGAGAGAAGATACAAGCCGATATTCGTCGGCGATGTGCGATGCGCCACCACGGGGCGCGGCTCTTCCCTGAAAATTGTCCGGCGGAAGCATGCGATCCGCAGCGGTGATGAAGGTTTCGAAGAAGCGCCAACCGCGCGCACCAAGCGAAGTTCGCGCGATGTGGCGTCGGAGATCGGCAGATGGACCGCGGTGCGCGGGGAGACGCTGATCCATTGCGCGATAAGCGGCGACAGTGCCCAGAGCAGCAGAAACGATGATGCAAGCGGTTTGACCTCGCTGCGTGCCAAAGCGAGCAGAATCCACACCGCCACGGCGAAGCTGCGAGGCTGGCAGCGAGCTGACGGAGAATTCTGGGGTCGCCGTTGCGCAACTGGGATGCGGCCTGTGCAGCGGTCGTCCATTCCAGCAGTCGCTCGCGACGCACATAAAGACGGAACAGCGTGCGCAGAATTGCGTCGCTCATCAGCGCCGCCTGGTGGGCAAGAAACGTCAGTGAAAATGCGACCTGGGCGAACGCGATCAGCAGATCGTGTGCGACGCTTCGAAGGTGGGTGCGTTTGGCGATGCCGACTTTGCGCGGGACCAAGCCGCCCAGCCACGGAAGCAGCGCCGGGAGCGCAATCACGGCAACGATGAAGCCGGTCCATATCTGCGCCGCTAGCGCGGGCAGCGTCCAGCCGTAGATCAGGGCCAGCAAACGGTGGGCGCCAACAGCGAGCGGCGCAGATTGTCGGCCATTTTCCATCGGCCGATCAGATGCACCCTGTGCTTTCGACCGCGCTGGTCGCGTCCGTAGCCCAGAATCCAGGGCAGCAACTGCCAGTCTCCGCGCACCCAGCGATGCTGGCGCGCCGCAGCGCCACGTCGTAGCGCGACGGGAAATTCCTCGACCACTTCGACGTCGGAGACGAGCCCGCGCGCGCGAAGATGCCTTCGAACAGATCGTGGCTCGAGCAGCGTGCTGTCCGGGACGCGACCGGCGAGCGCGGCCTCGAACAGCGTCGATGTCGTAGATGCCCTTGCCGGCAATACGAGCCCTCGCCGAACAGGTCCTGATAGACGTCGGACACCGCGAAGGCGTAGGGATCGAGGCCGCGCGGCGGCCGAGAACACGCGCTGGAACAGCGAGCCTTCGCGGCCGATCGGGCAGCGAGGAGTGACGCGTGGCTGCAGGATGGCGTGGCCTTCGACGACGCGGCCCGGTTTCGCGGATCGAGCTCGCGGCCGATTGAGCGGATGCGCCATCTTGCCGATCAGCTTCCGCGCCGCTTCGCGCGGCAGGCGCGTGTCCGCATCGAGCGTGATGCACGTAGCGGCACATCGGGCGGACACGGCCGGCGTGTGAATGCCGAGCATGACAAAGGTCGTGTCCGTTGCGCCGCGCAGCAGCCTGTTCAGCTCGTGCAGCTTGCCGCGCTTGCGCTCCCAGCCAATCCACCTGCTCTCGCCTCTCGTTCCATACGCGATAGCGGTGCAGCAGCAGGAAACCGGTCCGCCGCCGGGGCCCGGCCCAACGGCGATTGAGACGCGCGCGATGCCGTTCGACGGCGACGTCGCGAGCAACGCCTTCGTCTGTCCGACGTGCAGTTTCGTCTTCGGCATCCGTCCAATCGGAAAGCAGGGCAAAGTAGAGATCGCCGTCCGTGCTGGCGAGGTAATGCACCTCGAGCTGTCCGATAAGTTCTTCGATCTGCGCCGGCGTCGCCGAGCAGCACCGGCATGACGACCATGGTGCGCAATGCTCCCGGCACCGCCTTCGGCAAGCTCCATTCCGGGAAGGAGATCGCGGGGCCGACGCGGTTGGCGATGAAGCGGTTGATAAGGGCGATCGCGGCATCCGATGCGGGGATCAGAGCCGGAGCAGGCCGAGACAAACGAGCGTCCAGCCGGCGATCCCCAATCGCGACAAGAGATATATCGGGAGCGTGGCGATCAGATCGTCGCTACAGCGATCGCCCGGAGATAGAGAACCGCTTTTGCATCGCGTGCTGAGCCGCGCAAGCCATTCGGGAGGCGCGCGGTACGACAATCCGCGTTCGAATGCCGGCCGACCCAAACCGATGAGGTAGTAGCCCGGATCGCGATCGCGATCGGAGAGCTTTGCCCCCGCGACGTGCGGCGAACTGCACGCTTGGCGGACGGCGAGGGCGCGCTGGGTCACCTCCACTCGCTGAGTCCCGAACCGCGCGCGAGCTTCTTCGACTGGCACGGCGGTACATGATTGCGCGTGGCGAAATCCATCGCCGGCGAACTCGCTGCTGTCCTGTCCGAGAGCTGCGTCGACCAGGCTGACGCTTTCGAAGAATCTCGCTCCAGTCTGATGTTCGAGATCCGCCGCATGCTGGTGATGACGTTGCGCACGGTGACGTTCATGGCGCCTTGCGCACGCAGCTCTTCTTGAACGATCTGTTCCCTCGTCGTGCCCTGATCGGCGAGGCGTTCGTCGCAGCCAGTGAATGGCCGGCAGTCGACCGAGCCGTCCGGTCGCGCAAGCCGATGATCCAACTGCGCTGCAAACGCCGGCGCGCGAGTGGCGCGCCCGATCGAAACTCCCGCGCACAAGTGACGGCGGATTCGTCTTGCCTCCGATGCCGAGCAGGCGGTCGGGCAACGGCGTCGGCGGCCCGTCGTGCAGCGCGATGCGCACAATCGCCTCGGCTAGGCGGCGCAGATTTTCGACCAGCGTGATGCGCAGCGTGATCGCGACAGCCCAAAGCTCACCGATAGTCATGCGGCTGCACGCGCTGATACGCAGTTGACAAGCGGATCAGAACTCTTGCGGATCCAAGTGGCTGTCAGGCGGGCGACATAAGCCCAGCGCAAGCCCGCGCGACGCGCGGGTACCCCCGACAGGTGCCCTCCGGCGAGCCGGCAGTGCCCCGATAGTAGGAAGGCGGCAAGTCGTCCGTGATCTCGCAGATTTGCTCTTCGACAACGTGAAAATTGCCGCCGAGCAGCCACCAGCGGCCGCGGTGATGGGCCGGTCCCCGCGCAGCGGCCCGTGGCGACGGAATGGTAGGCGTCGACAAGAACTTTCGCGCTTTTGTTGATGCGCGCACGCATCGGACGACCGGGATCGTCCGGCGCGCCGCTGCGCAGCCGCCAGACTCGGCGTGCTGCTCCAAACGCTCGACGCTGACCGTTCCGAGCACCGGCTCATCCGACGCGCGCGACAAGGCCCCGGAGCGACGCTGCAGGGCGCGTGGGGAGCCAATATTTCAAAACTCTCCAGACCTTGCAGGCGGCCAACCCCGGCCGCGCGCGTCGGCGGCTGGCCAATATGGGTTGCCGCCCAAAAAAACCCACGGGGCGATCTCTTCGGAGAACGCGCGGTGTAATGGCTTCCGTTCCCGGAGCGACAGGCACCTTCCAGCAGGATTGACAATTCCACGCCGACAATCTGTGGTGGGCAATAGCGTGAAGGTTTAAGCGTTTTTAACAACGCTCAAAGCGGGAGAGGGGCTCCACGCCATGCAGGTGCTTCCAACGATGTATCGCAACTCTCGTGAAAGACGTCCCGAACTGGAGGAGACGGTCTTTCTCAGCCGCCACCTCGGCGACCCGAGCGCTAACCGAAGCGCTCGCCGCGCCGCTAAGCGCCGAGGATCAGTGCCTGCAGTCGATGCCCGACGCGAGCCCGACGAAATGGCACCCGCGCACATTGCCGCCGCGGTTCTTCGAGACGATGGTGCTTCAGCTCCCCCCATGCGCCCGGCAAGCCGAGGCGCGTACGACCCGCGCTACCTTTACCTGTTCAACTCGTATTACGAGGTGCTCGGCGCACCTCCACCGCGGGGCCGGCGCGGTCGGCGGAGCCGGGCCGAGCGTCGCCGACATTCTTGCCTATCGCAAACACGGATGCGGCGATGACCCGGCTGGTTCAAGCGCGCCAGCCGCACATCGCGCATGGGTTTTGAGGCCATCGCCGAGCTCGCGCAGCATCACGAGCAGCAGCATCAGGAGCTGATCCTCACCGACATCAAGCACGCGTTGCGCGGTGTCGCCGCTGCTGCTCCCGCTGCTATTGCGCAGCCCCAGCCGGTCGCCGTTGGGCAAAAGCCGCAGGCGCTGAAGCGGATGGATTTTGCCGGCGTGCGATCGTCCCTATCGGGCATCCCGACGGAGTGCCTTTGCGGTTCGACAACGGCAGAAGCCGAGGCATCTCAAGTGTTCTGCTCAACCCCTACCGCCTTGCTTCGCGTCTCAGTCACCTGCGGCGAAGTACCTCGCATTCATCGAGGACGGCGTGGTGTGCCAGTCCGAACTTCTGGCTGTCGGACGGCTGGGCAACGGTACAGCGGTGGGGCATGCTGAAGGGCGTGCCGCTCTAGCTGGTCGGCACTGAAGTATGTGCGGCTTGCAGCAGTGGTCGATACGCTGAACGGACCGCAGCCGCTCAAACGCGACGAGCCCGTGGTGGTCATGTGAGCTTCGACGAAGCGGCGGCGCATGCGGCATGGGCGGGAAAGCTTGCCGACCGAATCGAGTGGCAGCGGCTGTCACGCCGCAACCAGTCGACGGCAACTTCCTCGATCCCGCGCGGCCGCACCCGAAACCCGCAAGCCGGCGTCGGATGGCCTGACCCAGATGTACGGCGATGCCTGGGAATGGACGCGCTCGTCTTACGATCCGTATCCGGGTTCCAGCCGCCTCGACGGGCGCGGCGGCGGAATACAATGGCAAGTTCACGTGCGGCCAGATGGTGTTGCGCGGCGGCTCGGCGGCGACGCCTGCGGGCCACATCCGCCCCAGCTATCGCAACTTCTTCCTCCATCGGCCCGCTGGCAGTTTTCCGGCATCCGGCTCGCGGAGGATGCATGACATTTGCGGACCGGCCCCAGCGCCGCGCGCGGAACGCAATCCGGCGACATCGACGATTTCGCGCGATGGCTGCCTGGCCGGCTCTCAAAGTCCGTGCCCAAGACGATCCCTGCAAATATTTCTACGACACGGCGGGGTTCGAGCTGTTTTCGAGGCAGATTTCCGCGCTGCCGGAGTATTATTTGACCTGCACCGAACTGTCGCTGCTGTCGCGCCATGCGGAGGACATTGCGGCGTTGATCGGGCCCGATGCCGAGATCGTCGAGTTCGGCGCGGGGCGAGCGACGAAGATCTGCATTCTGCTCGCGTCATCTCGTCCGCCCGCACGTTTATATGCCGGTGGACATCTCGGCTGCCTATATCAAGAACGATCGCCGCCGAATTGAAGCAGACCATCCCGACCTTCTCGTTAACCCGATCGTGGCCAGATTTTCGCTCGCTTTACCGGCGGCGACTTTTGGCGTTGGCACCGAGCGGCGCGTGCGGATTCTTTCCGGGTTCCACGATCGGCAATTTCACGCCGGAGGAGGCGAAACGAGTTCCTGCGCGACGCGCGCTTCGCTGCTTAGGGCGGCGGGCTTTTGATCGGCGTCGATCTCGTCAAGGATCCGGCGATCCTGCACGCCGGCTATAACGACGCCGGCGGAGTAACTGGCGGAGTTCAACAAGAATCTGCTGGCCCGCGCCAACCGCGAGCTGGGCAGCACAATTTCGACCTCGCGCGATTTGCGCATTATGCGCCATACAATCCGCTCAGAGCAGCGCATCGAGATGTATCTGATGAGCACGGCAGCCCAACGCGTCTCGCTCTGCGGCCGATCGGTGGCGTTCGCCGACGGCGAGGCCGTCAACACCGAATATTCGTACAAATACACGGTCGATGGATTTCAGCGCTCGCCGCAGTCGAGCCGGGTTTGTTCCCCGCGCGGTGGTGCGACGCCGACCGGCTCTTCAGCGTCCACTGGCTGGAAGCGTAAGACTCAACTTTTCCAGACGCGACGTGAACTGGCGTGCGCGCACGACTGGTTTCGTAGGACGGGCTGCCTTTCAGGATCCCGGCGTTGCGGGCGAAGCTGGTTCATCGCGGCGACGAAGTCGGGGGATATCGAGGCGTCATAATTCGGGAAGATCGCGTCGGATGAGCTCGCGCGATGAGTTCGGCTTCGGACGGCGGAAACAATTTGCGTCCGACTTCGGTGGCGCGGTGTAGTCCGCCTTGAGCGCCTTCTGTGTGTTGACGATGGCGCGAACAGCGGCAGCTGCGGCGTCGGGCTTCTCGGCGATCAGCCGATCGGTGGTTGCGATCGAGGCCATCGTGTAGCTGAAGCACTCCTTAGGGCCCGCCGCCGCGGCGCACATCGATAACGACGGTGCCGACGCCGCGTCGCACCGCGCACCTCGGCGCCCATGCCGTTGCGCCCAGAAGCCGTCGATCTTGCGGTCTTCCGAGCGCCTTCGCCGCGGTCACGCCGAAATTCACTGCCCGCGCCCATCGCCCCGGGCACGGGGGCGATTTTCACGTTGATCACGCACGAGATCGATGCCCGATGCGGCAAGCAGACCGCGCAAGTCCCATATCAACCCAGGGCGCCGCACCAATGCTCTTGCCTCTGACACCGAGACATCGCCGCGCTTGGCCTTGAAATCGGCATGCATGACGAGAAACCAGTACATCCCCTGCCCTTGCGCAGAGCAGCTTGACTCCGTTCCATTCGGGGAACGCGGCGAGCGCGGAATGCGCGGAGCCGCCGACGGAAATCCACCGCGCCGTCGCGCAGCGCCGCGTAGGCCTTGTCGACCGGGAAAATCAGTTCGAGCGAGACGTCGAGGCCCTCGCGTTTGAAGAAGCCGAGCTCGATCGCCGCGACTGCGGGAAAATAGGAATCTGAAATCATGTCGGGAATGGCGAGCTTCATCTGTCGCCGCTGCTACTTCTTGTCGCTGCGGTCGATCGGCGTGTCCATGATGATGTCGCTCCGACGGTGTTTCTCTCGGCTTCGGCACCGGTTTTGAAGTAGTCGCCACGGTGGCGAGCTTGGCCTTCGCGCGCGAGTGCGGGCGGCCAATGCCCGAGCGCTCGTAGCCATGCCAGGGCGATCCTGGCTTCAAAGGCGGCGGGCCCAGACGTTCCCAGATGCGCGCGCGCTTGCTCCATGAATTCGCGCGTCGGCAGCGCGACGGGCGCATACGTGCCCTTCAAGCGTCGCGTTGATCAGCACGGCGGCGGCTCGCCGCCGTCGCGCGTGCCGCGCGACCGTGGCCGGCGATCCTTGTGCGGCACGAGCTTCAGATCGTACTGCGGCTGGCACCGGTAGGACATCGCCCAGAACAGCATGTCGGCATTCTCCGGATCGATGTCCTCGTCGATGGCGATGATCCACTTGCCGGCGAAGCGGTGCAGAGCCGACGCGCCGTAGAGCCCGCGCCAGACTTCGGTCTCCGGCATGCCGCGCTCGAACTGAATGAGCGATCACGGCATAGAGGCTGGTCAACGGCTCGTGCATGGAGACGCGCTTGACGCCCTGACGGCGAGCACGTTCTTCAAGTGATTGAGGTAGACCGGCTCCATCGCGACGCGCCGATGACGCTCGATCTCGCACGGCGTCACCTGGCTGATGAAGGAGGTGAGCATCGGATGGCGCGCGCCGCGTGATCGCGGTCACGTCCATGTAGGCGTTGTATTCCTGCAGATTGACGTAGCCGTGGGATTCTCCGAACGGCGCTTCGGGCTCGAGGAATTCGGTGTCGATGCAGACCCTCGATGACGATTTCGGCTTCCGCCGGCACGAGCAGGTCGACGGTCTTGGCAGCGTGTCACGTTGATCGGACCGCCCGACGAGGCCGCCCGCGACGCGCAGCTCATCGACGTTCTCCGGCATCTTCTGCACGGCGGCGTAGGAGACGACCGGCGGGCAGCCCACGCACGACGGCGCACGGCAGCTGTCTCGCCGCGCTGCCTTGTACTTCAGCCAATGCGCATAGATGCCCGGCGCGGATTTCCAGCGACGGATTCATGCCGAGCCGCGTGCGGCGCCTTGAGCTGGCCGCGGTAGTTGCCCATGTTCTGGACGCCGGTATCGGGATCCTTGGTGATGTAGTGGCCGGCGGAGAGATAGGGCGCGTTGTCCCAGCCCGGCGTCGAGATCGGCACCGGCAATCCGTCCGAGCGCGCTGCCGGCCTGTGTCAGCTCGTCGCCGGTCGATACACGATCTCGTGGCAGGGCGCGTGCTCGACAATGCGCGGCTCGATCGGGGACGCGATGGCCTGTGAGCCAGGTCGCGCCGATCTCGTCGAGCTGCTTGCCGAAGCCGACGCGATAGATATCGCGGTTTCGCGGCGAGCCCGCGCGATCGAGCACCGCGGATGTCGATAGCGCGCGCCCTTGCTGTCGGTCGGCTGCGTGAACAGGAACGCCTTGCGGTCGCTCTCCCGCGATGCCGCCGCGGAACTGCCAGCGCACCAGCGGATGCATCTCGGTGTCCTTGTTGATCGGCTCGTCGACGACGACGAGCAGATTGGCGCGCGAGTGCGAGCACATGCTCATGTAGATCGGCATAGCGCGCGGATCCGCGGCGGCCTGTCGCGCGATAAGGCGCGAGCGCCGTGCAGTCCCGCCGTGTCCTGCTTGTTCAACGCCCTGCCCTCTCCGCATCGGCAAAGACGTCGCGCGCCCACGCCGCAGTCGCGAACAGCGCGGCGTCCTGCTGTTCGAAGCCAGGAGCTGAAGTCCGAGCGGCAGTTTTTCCGCCTCGAGAACGGGAAGCGAGATCGCGGGCACGCCTAGGAGTGATCCGGTGCCGCGAAAACCGGATCGCCCGTCGACTGCAATCCGAGCGGCGCCGCGCCCGTGGCCGATAGGTGATCGCGCAATCGGCAATGCCGGACAGGCGTAGCGAACACGCGCGGATCCGCACGCTCCGCGATGATCGCGGCGGTAGTCGTCCACGCTCATGGCCTCGGCTTCGGCGAGCCGCTCGAGCATGCTTTGCCCAACAGCGCGCGCGTTCTTGCTGCGATAGGCTGAGCGGCCAGCGCGATCTCTAACGCATTGATCCGCCGGCGTGAGCGGGACGGCGACTGCGCAGCGCGGTTTCGATCTCGCGACGAGTCGCGTTGGAGCGGCGATCGACGATGGCAACGCCGGCTTCTTTGAGACGTGGCGGCAGCGGTGAAATTTCCTGCTTGGCTTCGTCGGAAGCGTGACGCCAGCCTGCGGTTTCCAGAACGGCAAGCGTTTTGGGCGGCTGTGCGCGCTTGGCATGACTTCGGGACCGGCGAGACCTGATAACCCGGATCGCCAGCCGGCGCGCTGGCGCGATGGCCCAGCAGTAAAATTCCACGCGTCTTCGAGAGAGCGAAGCGAGCGCGCCGTCGCAGCTTTGGCTGAGATTGTCGTGGCTGCCGCCGCGATTGATCGCGCCGATGCTGGGCTTGAAACCGACGCAGCCGCAGAAAGCTCGTCGGCACGGACGATCGAGCCGACGACCTGCGTGCCGAGTGCGGCGGCGGAGCATTCCCGATCCGACCGCGGCGCCACGGATCCGCTGCTCGAGCCGCCGGGCGTGCGTCGGTGATCCCAGGGATTGCGCGCGTGCCGCGCCGGATGCGTCGCGGCGAACTCGGTGGTCACCGTCTTGCCGAACAATGACGGCACCCGCTTCGCGCAGCGCCGCGACTGTCGCGGCGTCGCGTTCCGAGCGCCAGCACTTGTGAACAGCGGCGAGCTTCCATCTCGGTCGGCATGTCGATGGTCTCGACGACGTCCTTGATGCCGACCGGCATGCCGTCGATCAGCGACAGCGGATCCATGATCGCGCCAGCGCGCGGTCGAGATGCGGCGGCGGCCTCGCGCGCGCCGTCGACGATTTAAGATGACGAAAGCGCCGACGTCCGGCTCCAGTTCTGCAATCGCTTCGAGATAGCGTTCGAGACAATCGCTCGGTGACATCGCGGCCGGTCGGAACACGCGCGCGCGCCGCGTGGAACGGCCGCATTTTCGGACGGCTATTTTCCGCTTTCATCGTAGTAGTGGATCTCGAACAGCATGCAGCCCTTCTCGGACTTGAACGGACCGTGGAAGACGCCGGGCGGACGGCAGGCATAGGTCGGGCTCAGGAACGGATCTCGCCGCCCTTGCCTCTGCGCATCGTTGCCGACGGTGAGATCGCCCGGACAGCAGGTAGACCTCCTTCCCAATGATCGTGGATGAACGGTTCGGTGGTGTAGGTGCCGGATCGAAGCGCAGCAGCCGCGTGCGGCTGCCGCATCTTCTTCGTCTCGTCGATGTCGCTCGCGAGAATCTTCTGCTTGATGCCAGGAGGATAGCCGTCCGGCGTCGCCCAGCCCGTGCTCATAGTCGAGCCGTGTCGAATTCGAGATGCGGTTTGTTCATCGGCATGCGAGCTGCTATCCGAAATTGGCGAGCTTGGCGACCGAGTAGCCGTGGCGGATTTTGCGCCGTCTGCACCGGGTCTTCAAGCTCGAACTCGAAGTGATCCCCGGCCGCAAGCCGCCGCCGTGAACGCGCGAGTGCCGCAGAACATCAGCGTGCCGTCGCGACCATTTCGAGTCTTCTGGCGAAGCGCGGCTGATCAGATCGTCGGGATGGCGCATCGCAGCCACCGAGCCTTCCTGATAGAGCGCGCGGACTGCCGCCGATCGTCGCATAGGAGCGGAGCATAAGCCGGTCCCAATGGCGGCGACATTGTCGTACGCCCAAAACGCGGGCGCGATGGGCTTCTCGCACATCTGCTTGGACACGGAGACGCCATAGGCCTCGACTTCGCGGTCGGTGTGATCCGGAGCCGGTGCCGACCCAGAGCCGGCCCTGATATTGCAGCAGCACGAACTCCGACTTCGCCGCTCGAGGCGCCGCCGAGGACTTCGATCGATCTCGCGTCAGGAGAGCCGAGCGGCGGCGACGCGATAGAAGATCGGCGTCGTCGCCGGGCGCTTCACGCCGAGCGCTTCCACTTCCGAGGATGTGCTTCTCGACCGCCGCCGGCATCGCGGCCGGTCCAACCGGCGATCACGGCTTGCTCGATGGCGACATCGTGCTGACGAAGGCCGCGCGTCCGGCTCTTCCAAAAGCAGCGGCAAGGATACGTTTAGGCAACCACACCTCCTAAGCCTGCGAACGCGCCAAAAACACTTGAAACACAACGAGTTTCATGTCGCACAGTTGGCAAAAAGGGGTCAACTAAACGGGAAAGTTGCGCGCCCTCTGTCTTGGCTGGGCACAACGGACGGGCATACCTCGATAGCAACTCCGCTTCGACGGGAAAAACGCTCCAGGGAGGGGCAAGAATGGCCAAAGCAAAACCGGCTCTCGGATTACGCGGCGCGGGTTGATCAAAGGTGCCGCGCGTTGCCGGCGCAGCGGCTGCAGCGCCGCTGCCGCTGGCCGCGCAGACGCTCGGCCGCCCGGGCCCTGCGCGGCACGACATCGCCGCCGCGCCCCGGACGAAGTCTACATGGTCGACGGCAGCCCGATCACGCAGACGACGTCGGGCTCGGACTTCATGCTCGACGTGCTGAAGAGCGTCGGCTTCGAATATCTCGTCGCCACCTGCGCCTCGAGCTTCAAGGGCTTGCATGAATCGGTGGTGAATTACGGCAAGAACGTCGCGCCGGAATTCCTCACCACGACGCACGAGGAAACCTCGGTCGCGATCGCGCACGGCTATGCCAAGATCGAGAACAAGCCGCTGCTCGCCTGCGCGCACGGCACGGTCGGATTGCAGCACGCCTCGATGGCGATCTACGACGCGTTCTGCGATCGCGTGCCGGTGTTCGTGTTCGCCGGCAACACGTTCGACGCCGACGAGCGCCGCAGCGAGGTCGATCTGGGTGCACTCCTCGCAGGACGACGCCGCGATGGTGCGCGACTTCGTCAAATGGGACGACCGCCCGGGTCGCTCGCAGCATTTCGCGGAATCCGCGGTGCGCGCCTACAAGATCGCGACGACGCCGCCGATGGCGCCGGTGCTGCTGTCGGTCGACACGACGATGCAGGAAGGCCCGATCCCGGAAGGCGCGAAGCTCTCGATTCCGAAGTTGCCGCACGGCGGCCATGCCGCAAGGCGAATCCGGCGCGGTCGCCGAAGCGGCGAAGCTGCTGGTCGCACGCGGAGAATCCCGGTCATCGTCGCCGGATCGCTACGGGCGCACGCAGCAGGCGATCGATCAGCTGGTCGAGCTCGCCGAGCTGCTGCAATGCGGCGGTCGATCGATCTCGCATCGCGGATGAACTTCCCGTCGCGCCATCCGCTGAACCAGACCAATCGCGGCGCGCGCGCAACGGTCGGGCAGGCCGACGTCGTCGCTTGGCCTCGAGGTGGTCGATTTCTGGGGCGTCGACGCACGCCATTCCGCGATCAGATCATCGCCAGCTCGACGCCGACGACGAAGGCCGGGCGCCAAGATCATCAGCATCAGCTCGGGCGATCTCTTCATCAAAGCGAACTACCAGGACTTCCAGCGCTTCGAGCCGGTCGATCTCGCCGATCGCGGCGGATGCCGCGACGACGCTGCCCTGCGCTGATCGAAGCGGTGAAGCGGCGGATCACGGCCGATCAGGAAATCGGCGTTCGCAGGCGCGCGGCGCGAAGCTCGCCGAAGCGCACAAGGCGGCGCTGATGCGCGTGCGGCCGGATGCGGCCAATGGCTGGGACGCGAGCCCGATCAGCACGGCGCGGCTGTCGCGCGGAATTGTTCGAGCAGCTGCGCAGGACGAGGACTGGTCGCTCGCGTCGACCAAGCCGTCGGGCGTCAGCAACTGGCCGCAGCAGCTGTGGGCGATGGACAAGTACTACCACTACACCGGCGATCCGGGCGGCAACGGCATCGGCTTCGGCGCGGCCGCGGCGGTCGGCGTCGCGCTCGCCAACCGCAAGCACGGGCGGCTTGACCGTGACGATCCAGCCCGACGGCGATCTGCATGATGGGGCCGGGCGATCCTGTGGACCGCGGCGCATCACAAGATCCCGATCCTGTACGTGATGCACAACAACCGCGCCTATCATCAGGAAGTATGATGGGCCTGCAGAAGATCGCCAACCGCCGCATGCGCGGCGATCGAGCACCGCGCATATCGGCACCACGCTGCGCGATCCCTTCATCGACTACGCGACCATCGCCAAGGGCATGGGCGTCTATTCCGAAGGACCGATCGAGAATCCGAAGGGATCTTGGCGCCGGCGCTGAAGCGCGCCATCGCCGTGGTCAAACGCGGCGAGCCGGCGCTGCTCGACGTCGTCACCGATACGGACGCTGACAATCGCCGCTAAGGGAGCCAGCATGTCCGCGCGTATCAATCACGTCGCCATCACGTCAGCGACCAATATGCGATGAACGGCGCGGTTCTATCGAAGCGCTCTTCGGCATGAAGCCGGCGAGCAAGCCCCTGCCGCCCGCGCGCTGCGGTCTGTGCTGGGCGACGGCTATGTCGGCATGAACGTCATTCCGCGCCGCGACGGGCGCACCGGCGGGCTCGATCATTTCGGCATCGAAGTCGACGATATCGAGGACACCATTGCGCGGATCGCGAAATTCGATCCGGCTTTGAGCGCCGTGAAGCGCCCGCCGATCCGCCCCTATCGCCGCCTACAGCGCGCACTGATCCCGACACCAACATCTTCGATCTGTCGCAGAAGAGTATCGGGCGGGCAGAAGGACGTCTATGCCGACGAAGCGAGATTGCGGGTTCAGCCGCGCACGATCTCGCATATCGCGCTGCGTACGCGCAACGCCGAGCGCTGCGCCCAGTTCTATGCCGAGGTGTTCGGATTGACGCCGCTGAACCGGCCCGAGCGACGAGCAATTATCTACCTCTCCGACGGACGCGTGACGCTGGTGATCATTCCCTGGAAGATCGCGGATTATTACGGGCAAGACCCCGCGCGCACAGGGCTCGATCATATCGGCTTCAAGGTGGAGTCGGTCGACGCAGGTGAAGAAGGATCATGGAATTCCTGATCGGCGAGAACCCGCACATGCGCGCGCGTGCGCTTGGGCTACGGCTCGGAAGGCGAAGCGCGGCTGAAGCTGTTCCAGAAATGCCCGCTCGGCTGCTCACCATCTCACCGACATCGAGGGCGTGTATATCGACGTCGCCAACGGCGAGGTCGCACTGATGCCGGTCACGCGTGAACCACATCGCGATTGCGAGCGACCACTACGCGATCAACGGCAAGTTCTACGAGTCGCTGTTCGGCATGAAGCCGTCGAGCAAGCCGCGGCCCGCGCGCTCGGTTGTGCTGGGCGACGGCTATGTCGGCATGAACGTGATTCCGCGCCGCGACGGGCGCCATTCGGGGCTCGATCATTTCGGCATCGAAGTCGACGATGTCGAGGACACGATTGCGCGGATCGCGAAATTCGATCCGTCTTTGAGCGCCGTGAAGCGCCCGCCCATCCGGCCCTTCGCCGCCTACAGCGCGCACGATCCCGACACCAACATCTTCGATCTGTCGCAGAAGAGTTCGGGCGGGCAGAAGGACGTCTACGCCGAGAACGATTGGGTGCAGCCGCGCACGATCTCGCATATCGCGCTGCGTACGCGCCACGCCGAGCGTTGCTCCCAGTTCTACGCGGACGTGTTCGGATTGACGCCGCTGAACCGGCCCAAGGACGGCAATTTCTATCTCTCCGACGGACGCGTGACGCTGATGATCATTCCCTGGAAGATCGCGGACTATTACGGGCAAGACCCCGCGCGCACAGGGCTCGATCATATCGGCTTCAAGGTGGAGTCGGTCGACCAGGTGAAGAAGGACATGGAATTCCTGATCGGCGAGAACCCGCACATGCGCACGCGTGCGCTCGGTTACGGCTCAGAAGGCGAAGCGCGCCTCAAGCTGTTCCAGAAATGCCCGCTCGGCCGCTTCCACCTGACCGACATCGAAGGCGTCCACATCGACGTGGCGGAAGGCGAGATGAATTAAACACAGGTTACCAAGTGTAACGCTCATTCCGTTCCATCCCGCGATAGCTCCGCAACGTCGCCTAACTTTGCACCTAAGTCCAAGACGGTTAGCAATACGTAACTGAACGAAGTACAT
>ERZ1370068.10101-contig-8827_pt1 | contig 58981 bp, 92 predicted proteins | sample MGYA00561227_ERZ1370068 | MGnify/ENA primary metagenome ERZ1370068 (study PRJEB38410, sample SAMEA6850437) | metagenome | study: Metagenomic assessment of the ecological functions of the soil: analysis of the soil microbiota associated with the... | reverse complement strand
GGTATTACTTCGTTCAGTTACGGCGTATTGCTGGTGGCTTCAGGGAAGGAACGCGAGCGCGAGCGCGATCTGCGCCGCGTTGCGGCCGCCGATGCTCGCGGTCGCCGCGAGGTGCTGGTCCGGCGGGACCTCGTCGGGAACCTCCGCAACCATTTGCAACAGTGATGCGAACGCGGACGCCGCGGGAAGAACGAGGGACCCCAACCTTTAGCGACCAGCGTCCACGCCCACGCGTGCCGGGAGCACGATCCAGCCGAACGAGCAAGCAGCAGCGTCAGCGCCGGCGGGACGAGACTGCGCCGCAGGTTGTCGAAGATCTTCCACTGCGAGAGCATCGACAGCGGATTTCGCAGCCGGCGCTTGCCCGGACCGGGCACGCGCGGCAGCAGCCAGCCCGCGAGTTGCCAGTCGCCGCGAATCCAGCGATGCCGGCGGCTCGATGTCCGGCAGCGATAGGTCGACGGATACTCTTCGTAGCAGCTGCACGTCGCTCAGCAAGCCCGAGCGCGCGCGTAGCAGCCTTCGAGCAGGTCGTGGCTCAGGATCCGATTCTCGGGAAAGCGGCCGCTCAGCGCCCGCTCGAACGCGTCGACGTCGTAGATCCCCTTGCCGATGAAGGAGTCCTTCGCCGAACACGTCCTGATAGACGTCGGAGACGGCGCGCGTGTACGGATCGATGCCCGGGTCGCCCGCCGTGCAGGCGCGCGTACCACGAGCGGTTCGCGCCCGGCAGGCTGATGCTCGACGCGCGGCTGCAGGATGCCGTAGCCCTCGGTCACCCGTGCGCCGTCGCCTGCTTGCCGCGGCGCCGAAGCGCGCGGTTCAGCGGATGCGCCATCACGCCGACGAACTGCCGCGCCGACGTCGCGCGGCAAGCTGCGTGTCGGTGTCGAGCGTGATCACGTACTTCACGTTCGACAGCGCGCGCGGTCTCGCCGACGATGAGCGAGAAGCGATCGCGCTCTCGCCGCCGCGCAGGAACGCATTCAGGTCCGCAAGCTTTGCCGCGCTTGCGCTCGTAGCCCATCCACACTCGCTCTTCGCTGGATTCCAGCGGCGCGGTCGGTGAAAACAGGAAGAACCGCTGTCGGCAGTCACCGCTTCGCATCGCCTTCCGCGGAGCCCGTACTTCTCGTTCAGCTCCTCGATGCCCGTGCCGCGGCGAGCCGCAGCAGCGCGCTCGTCCTCCGGGCAGCGTTTCCGCGGGCGCGTCGAGAAATCGGTCAGCAGGCGCGAAGTGCAGGTGGTCGTCGCGATTGGCGAGGAAGCGGACCTCCAGCGCCTCGATCAGGCCTGTCGATGCTCTCGGCGCCGGTGAGCAGCGTCGGGACCACGACCAGCGTGCGCGACTGCGGACGGAAGTCCCTGCGAGAAGTCCATTCGCGGCAACGGGCGCGGCGTCACGAGCAACGTCGCCAGCCAGTTCACCATCCCGACCGCGAGCTGGCTCGCCGCCAGCAGCAGCAGGACGCCGAGCACGACGAGCACGCCGTCGGCGACGCCGTCGCGATGCGCCTTCGCCAGCAGCGATCGCGGTGAGCGTCACCGTGATCAGCCGCGATCGTGCCCGAGGTAGACAGCAGCAACGGAGCCGCCGCCCGATCCTGCACAGCGCCTCGGACCGGCGAAGCGCGCATCTGCGCCGCTCGCTCGAGCGCGCGGCCGGCCCTTGTCGACCAGATAGAAGCCGACGTGCGCCGCGCGACGCATCGTCGTCGCCGCTCCTGCCAGCGTGCCGGCGGTGCCTTCGTGCGCGAGCTGGATCGCCTTGCGCGCCACGTCGCTTTCGGACAGGTGGCTGCCCTTCGCGATCTCCTCGACGACGTGCCGGTAGCGATCGCGCGTCGCGAAATCCATCCTGCCGTAGAGTCCGCCCGGATCCTCGCGCAGCTTCTGCTCGACGACGCTCATCGTCTCGACGAACTCGCGCCAGTCCATCGAGCCCAGGAAGCGCAGGCTGCCGATCGTGTTGCTGATCGAGACCTGGACGCCGGCCTGTTCCTGCGTTTCCGATCTGCACCAGCTGCTCGATCGAAAGCCCGATCTCGGAAAGCCGCTGCTCGATCCAGGTGAGCGGCAGCGCCAGCGCGGCGCTTTGCCCCTGCAACCGGCGCGCCGAGCTCGGCGACGAACGAGCTCACCATCGGCGGGTTCGAGCGCGCCATGTCCGCGATCACCAGGATCAGGCTCTTGGGATCGCTGCTCGGCGACGTCCATCATCTGGTCCGCCCACGCAGTCGGCGCGGTTGCGATCGATCGTGCCGGCCGCGATCCGCGACGCCGACGCGGCGCAGATTCTCGATCAGCGCCAGCCGCAGCATGATCGGAATCGCCCACAGCTCGCCCACCTGAGCGGCGTCACTGTCTGGTAGGCGGCGACGAAACGGGAAAGACTTTCGGCGTCGACGCTGCCGTCGCCGTGCGAGATCGCCTCGAACGCGAGGTCGTAGACGCGCGGCAGCTTCGCGGACGGCCCGTGCGCGAGGCGCGGAAGCTCGCGGCTGTAACCCTTGGGCAAGTGCCGCTTGGCCGTGCGGATCTGCTCTTCGATCAGGTAGAAATTGTCGAGCAGCCATTCGGCGGCGGGCGTGATGCGGCGATTGGCGGTGACCGCCGCCGTCAGCAGGTCGCAGACTTCGATCAGGACGCGTTCGTTCTCCGCGAGCCGCGCCAGCAGGCTGGTCGGGCGCGCGGCCGGGCGCCAGACCGGTGCGCGACGCGCGAGGTTCTTGCCGTGCTGCTCCATCTGATCGGCGCTGAACAGCTCCGATCGCGAAGCGGCGGCTCTTCGTCGGCGTACTTGTCGAGCGCGTCGGCACGGCCGAAGCGCGCACGCGACGGCCAGCAGCCGCTCGAAAATCGTCCGCCTGGTCGCTTTCAAATCAAGGATTCCCTTTGCTGATGCGGCCGCCCGGAGATTGGATCCAACCCGCCCGGCCATGTTTCACCGCGCTGGCATCAGGGCACTTCCATGGCGGACTTCGTTCGGGGAAGCAGTCGGCCCGTCCATAACCCCGAGCAGCGCCCCTGGCGGGTAGCGCATCGGCTCCGGCTGCCGTGACTTCATCGGTCCACACCCTGAAACTCTCGAGCGTGTTCGGACCGAACGTGTTGCTGATGGCGACGTCCGACGCGTCGCGGCCTCGCGCGATCAGCACCCGCCCGATCCTCGGCTCGTTGTTGCGCGCATCGAAAGTATGCCACTGGCCATCGAGAAATGCCTCGAACCACGCGGCAAAATCCATCGTGCCGTGCGGCGGCGGAACGCCGATGTCGCCCAGATAGCCGGTGCAATAGCGCGCCGGGATGTTCATGCATCGGCAGAAGCGCAACGGCGAGGTGCGCATAATCCCGGCAGACACCCGTGCGGTCGTGCCAGGCTTCGAACGCGGTTCGCGTGTTGCGCGCGTGCTCGTAGCCGAAGGTGATGTGCCGATGGACATAGTCGCAAATCGCCTGACGCGCCCCCAGCCGGTCGGCGCCGTGTCCAAAAAGGCCCCACGCCGTGTCGGAGAGCCGGTCGGTTTCGCAGTACCGGCTTCCCAGCAGGAAGAGGAGCGTTTCGTCGGGCAGTTCCGGCACGGGAAGCTGACGCGCTTCCGGCACGATCGCGTCGGGCGCTCCGGTGTCGTTCACGATTGCGTCCGCGCAGATGCGCGTGCGGCCCTTCGGCGCGACGATGCGGGTGCACCAGTTTCCGAAGCTGTCGTGGTAACCCGCGATCGACACTGGCGGGTCGATCGTCAGGTTGTCGCGGCCGACGAGGTCCTGCACCCTGCTGAAATGAACGTTGAGGTGCAAGATCATCGGCGTGGGTTGCGGGCAGTCGTAGGTCATCTCGAAGCCGACTCGAATCTGCATCTATAGTCTCCGGTTATCGTGAGCGAGCAGGCGCGACGCAAGGGAATCGATCAGCGCGCCGCGCAACGCAGTCCACTGCCGACCCCGGCGAGAACGATCTGCTGGTTGATTTCGAGCTCGATCCCGACATAGTCGCGACTCGCAAAGGCGAGCCGCAATGCGGACGTCAATCCGTCGCCTTTGCCGGCATAGGGATAGTTGCGGCGTACGCGAAGCTGCAGGAGCGATCGCTCCCAGCGCCGCCTTCCAGCGGGCGCACAGCGCCGCTTCCTCCGCGCCGGCGCGGGTCGTACAGCAGACCCACATCGGCGTGTCGGACCTCGCCGTTCAGCACCGGAGTGAAGCTGTGCGACGAGACATGGACGACGCGCCGGCCGCGCGCCGTCGATCGCCGGACCCGGCGGGCGACCTCCTCGCGGTAGGGGCTGGTAGTACCGTTCGATGATCGTCGTTCGCAGGTCCCGGCGGCGCTGCGCGTCGCCGCCGACCAGAGCTGCGGATGACCGATCGAGCGATTGAGGTCGATGACAAGACGGCTCACGGTCGAGCTCACGAGCGCGCGCCGCGAACGCTCCGGCCAGCGCCCTGGCCATGACCAGTGCGCCGGGATCGTAGCCGCGGTGGGAGTCGAGGAGCGTCCGCTGCCCGCGAAACAAGCTCCGGCAAAGCGCAGGAATTCGGTTGCCGCCGTGCTCGCAGGTGATGAGGAAGGAGCTCATCGCGACCGGCCGATCACCAGCGCAGCTCGGGGAGCTGGCGAAAGACCTGTCGCGTGCCTTCGCTCCATTCGTGGCTGAGCGCGGTGAAATAGGCGTCCCCGTCTTCGAATCGCCGCCGCTTGGACACTTCGAGGCTGTCCCGCTCGTAGCAGATGAGGTCGATCGGCATGCCCACCGACAGGTTGCTGCGCATCGTCGAATCGAATGACACCAGCACGCACTTTGCCGCGTCCGCAAGCGGAGTGGTCGCCCGGTGATCACGCGATCGATGATCGGCTTGCCGTACTTCGTTTCACCGGTCTGGAAGTAGGGCGTGTCGATCCCCGCCTCGATGAAGTTGCCTTCGGCATAGATCCGGAACAGCCGCAAGGGCTCGCCGACGATCTGCCCGCCGACGATGAAGGAGGCATTGAAGCCGGCATCTCGTTCTCCTGCAGGTAGGCGCCGTCGCGCCGCTCGATGTCGCGCATCGCATCGGCGACCAGCATCGCGACGTCGAACATCGTCCGCGCGCCCCAGAGGTTGGCGGTCGCGTCGCGCGGCCGTCGCAGCGCTGATTGAGCACGCCGATCACCGCCTGCGTTCCGGCGAGGTTGCCCGAGCTCAAGAGGACGATCACGCGATCGCCTCGGCGCTCGAACACGGTCATCTTGCAGAAGCGGGCGACGTTGTCCATGCCGGCGTTGGTGCGCGAGTCCGACGCGAAAATCATTCCCGTGTCGAGCATCACTCCTATGCAGTACGTCATTCCCTGCGTCCCTTCGTTCAACCGGCGCGCCGACTCCGATTGCGCGATCTTCGAAGCCTGCCGCTAGTCGCCGAGCAGCTCCGCCACCGGTTGCAGCTCCTCCACGTGCTCGGAGACGACCTTGCAGATGACGACGATCGGGATGCTGAGCAGCATTCCCCAGACGCCCCACAGCCATCCCCAGAAGAGGAGCGAGATGAAAACGGCGGCCGCGTTCATCTTCGCGATCCGCCCGGTCATCCACGTCGTGACGAAGGTCCCGACGAGCGTGGCGATCGCGAGCGAGATGCCGCAGACGAGAAACGCCATCGGAAAGGAATCGAATTGCATGAACGCGGCCATGCCGACGGCGGCCGCCGTGACGCCCGGACCCGAGATAGGGAATCACGTGCAGCAGGCCGGAGGCGACCGCCCAGGCTCCGGCATTCTCGAGGCCGATCCACGCGAAAGGCGATCCAGGCAAGCACGGCGACCAGAACGTTCGTCACCAGCAGCATGAACAGGTATTTCTGAATGGAATCGTTGATGTCGTCCAGGATCTGGACGGTGATCTTCTTGTTCGACAGCGATGGGCCCGTGAGCCGCACCAGCTTGCGCTTGAACGTGTCTCCGCCCAGCAGCAGGAAGAACGTCAGGAAGAGCACCATGATCGCCTCGACCCACGGCCCCGATCGCGCCGACGGAGCCCACGAGCAGAAAGTTGTTGAGCTTGAAGCCCGGGCGGGTCGACTGACAACGTGCGCGGCCGCCTGCCTGGGGCGACGGCACCCGCGCCGACCTGCGTCGTGGCTTTTTCGACTTCCGCGGCAGCGCTCTGCATCTTCTGCAGGTTGCCGGCAGGATTGGTGCGCAATCGCGCGAGCGCGGTGGAGAATGTCCGCGTCGCTTCCGGCAGCTGTTCGATGATCGTCTGCACCTGCCCTCGCAGCGAATAAGCGCCGAATCCCAGCGCGCCCAAGCACCCCTGCCATCACGATGATCGTGCCCATCGCGCGGGGCACCTTGATCCGCTCCGAGATACACGACCAGCGGATTCAGCGTGTACGCGATGAGGATGCCGAGGAGCAGGGATACGAAGAACGCCTGCGCCAGGTAGAGCGCGGCCACTGACGCGATGACCGCGAGGACGGTGAGCGCAATATGACGCGCGCGCCGTGCCGGGCGAGGTCGATGGGCTGCGCAGTTTCGCCCGCGGCCATTGGTACATGAGCGCGGGCATCGCTGCCACGAACCCGGCATTGACGGTCGTGGGAGCCATCATTCAGCGAAGATGGCGCTCGTGCCGACACGATCGGCGGCGTCCGACCGATCGTCGCGCTGCTTCAGATGCAACTCGTACTTGAATGAATAATTGATAAATACCCGATCGAGAGCTCGTGAGTGCAAGGCCAGGGAAGACACCGCCGGCTGGCATGGCGCGAGCAAGCCCGCGGAAGCCCCTTCATGCCGCAACTGCGCGGCTCGAGCGCAACCTCGAACGCTCTAGCGCAACCCGAAGAACGACAGGATCGCGACGATGATGACGACTGCGCCGACGATGTAGACGATGCTATTCATGACAGCTCCTTCCCTTGTTGGTTCGACACCGGCTGTGACGAGAGAGAGCGTAGTGGGGCGGCCGCAGGGCGTCCGGTACGTTAGCGCACAGAGGTCTCCGGGCGTGCGCCAACGAACAGACCATGAGCTCGCCGAGCCTCATACTCGGCCCATTGTTTCGCAGACGCCTCCGAAGCGTGTAACCGGACGTAACAATGGCGCCGAAGCGGAAACTCGTCGCTTTCGCGGTCATCGAAACCATCGGAAGAAACGTTAATGGCCGTACGTCAAAAGAGCAGCGAACTTTTTCGCGAGGAACCAAATATGAATATTCAATCTCTCCGCCTCAGGGGCTTGGCTTTCGCAGCGGGTGTGGCCATGTTGGCGATGAGTTGCTTCGCCAATGCCGATCCGCCTTCCCGTGTGATAAGGCTTGGCTACGCGACCGGCGCGGTTAGCTTTTCTCCCGCCGGCGAAGACGACTGGGTCCAGGCCAGCATCAACCGTCCGCTGACCATTGGCGACCGGCTCTGGGTCGATAACGGTGCGCGCGCCGAGCTCCAGATCGGCGGCGCCGTCATGGGCCTCAACGCGGGCACGAGCGTGACCGTGCTCAACCTGGACGACAGCGTCACGCAGTTGCAGTTGACGCAAGGCACGATGAGCGTCCGCGTGCGCCGCTTCGATCCGAATCAAGTCCTCGAGATCGACACGCCGAACCTGGCCTTCACGGTAAGGCAAGCCGGCCAGTACCAGGTAGGCGTGGACGCCGATGGCAACGCGACCGACGTCGTCGTGCGCCGGGGCCGGGGCGATGTGTATGGCGAAGGCGCATCGTACGTTCTCGATGCGCAGCATCCGTATCGATTCTTCGGAACGGGCCTGCGCGAGTACGAGGCGCTCGCCGCGCCGCCCGTCGACGATTTCGAGCGTTGGGCGATGGAGCGCGACCGCCTTTACGACACCTCGGTTTCGGCACGCTACGTATCGCCGGACGTCGTCGGCTATCAGGACCTCGATTCGCATGGAAGCTGGAGCACACAGCCGAGCTACGGCAGCGTCTGGTTTCCCACGCGGGTGGATGCCGGCTGGGCGCCCTATCGCGACGGTCACTGGGCGTGGGTCGATCCCCTGGGGTTGGACGTGGGTCGATGACGCGCCATGGGGTTTCGCAGTCTCCCACTACGGGCGCTGGTCGAACTTCGGCGGAAGGTGGGGATGGGTGCCGGGCCGGTCGCCACGCGGGCCTACTATGCGCCGGCCCTCGTAGCGTTCGTCGGCGGCAGCAACTTCCAGTTGTCGATCTCGACCGGCAACGTCGGTGGCGTCGCGTGGTTCCCGCTCGGGCCGCGCGAGGTGTACCGCCCGTGGTACTCGACGAGCCGCCGCTATTTCGAGCAGCGTCAACGTCAGCAACACCGTCGTCAACACCACGGTCATCAACAACTACTACAACAATACGCAACGTGACCAACGTCAACTACGTCAACCGGCAGGTGCCCGGAGCCGTCGTCGCCGTGCCGACCACCGCGTTCGTGCAGTCGCAGCAGGTCGCGCGTTCAGCCGTTCGCGTGACGCCGCAGATGGTGGCGAACGCACCGGTTACGAAGCTGTCGCCGTAGTGCCGACCGAAAGAAGCGTGCGTGGCGCCGCCGCGCAGGGTGACAAGCCGCCGGCCCGCGTATTCGAGCGCCCAGTCGTGGCGCGCTACGGCCCCTGCGCCTGCGCAGGCCAGCTTTGCCGCCCAGCAGCAGCAGCTTCGAGACACGGCAAGGTAAACCGCTCGACGACGCCGCGCGCAAGCAAATTCAGGCTGCACCTGCCGCACCTGCGCCAAATGTCAAAGTAGTTGCCCAGCCGAGGTCCACGCCCCGACGGCTGACGCTGCCGGCGAGGACTGCGCCGGCCAGGACACTCGCACTCGCAGCGCCACGGCACCGGCGACGGCTGGTGCGCCGAGCGCGCCGGCCGCAGGGACCGCCCGAGGCACTGCGCCTGCGCAAGTCGCGCAGCCCGGCGCGGCGCCACAACCTCCGGAGCGCAGAGCGCGGCAAGGGCCAACAGCGCGGACGCCAGCCCGAGGCGCCGCCAACGGCAGCCGCGCAGGAGCGTGACGCCCGCCCCGGTGCAGCGAGTGCCGCCGCAAGCCTCGACGCCTCCGCCGCCTGTGGCGCTCCAGTCGAAAGCTGCGACCGCCGACGAGCGCGGGAAGGGTCAGCAGCGCGGCAAGGACGAGGCGCGCGGACGGCAGCCTGAAGCCGCCGCTCAAACCCCGCCACCAATGGCCGCGCCGGGCTCCAGCCTCGCGTGAGCTCTCCCTCACAGACGAGAATCCAGGGACCTGCGCAGCAACAAGCCGAACAGCAGACCCGCCAAGCCGAGCAGCAAAAGGCTCGCGAGGCCCAAGCGGCGCAGCAACAAGACCCGCCAGGCCGAGCAGCAGCAGGCCCGCCAAGCTGAACAGCAGAAGGCTCGCGAGGCCCAGAGCCGCGCAGCAGCAGACCCGTCAAGCCGAGCAGCAAAAGGCTCGCGAAGCCCAGGCGGCGCAGCAACAGACCCGCCAAGCCGAGCGGCAAAAAGCTCGCGAAGCCCAGGCGGCGCAGCAACAGACCCGCCAAGCCGAGCAGCAGCAGGCTCGCGAGCCCAGGGCTGCGCGCCAACCCGCAAGCCAGCAAGCGCGCGCCAAGCTGAGCAGCAAAGGCTCGCGAGGCCCAGGCTGCGCAGCAGCAGGCTCGCCAGGCGCAGGCCGCGCAACAGCAAGCCCGCCAAGCGCAGCGGCAGCAGAGCTCGTCAGGCGCAGGCCGCGCAGCAACAGGTCCCGCCAGGCAGCCGAGCAGCAGGCCCAGCGGCCACAGCGCAGCGCAGCCGGCGCACCCCGACGAGGGCAGTTGGGCAGGACAGGACAAGAAGGACGCCGAGGAGCAGAAGCGCGAGAGAGGAAGCTCGCAAAGCAGAAGGGCTGAACGCTGTTCCTGCGCCTCCTGGAGGCGCCGCAGAGGGGCCGGCGGATGCCGGCCCTCGCCCATTGTGAGACGCCAAACGCTTGGTCCCGCGTGCGCCCGTATTTACCGGCGGGGAGTCCTCTGTACGCCAGCGTACAGACGGCGCACGGAAACCCGGCCACGCTAACCGCTGCTAGCGGTTGCGGGGTCCCACGAACACCACGATGCAGGGATCACGTGGCCTCCGTCATTGCACGCACTGTCCCCAAGGCTCCAATGTTCGAACGACCGAGGCGAGACCGGCGCGCACGGCAAGGCCGACGGCATCGCCGAAGTGCAGCGCCAGAAGGCGCTCCTCAAGACGGGGGCGTTGCAGAACGCCATTCTCACCAGCGCCAACTTCTCGATCATCGCCACCGACGAGAAGGGCATCATCCAGCTGTTCAACGTCGGCGCCGAGCGCATGCTGGGCTACGTGGCCGCCGAGGTCGTGAACAGGATCAGCCCGAGCGACATCCACGATCCGGATGGAAGTGATGGCGCGCGCGCGAGGCCCTGACGCCTGGAGCTCGCCACCACGATTGCGCCGGGCTTCGAGGCATTGAGCTTCAAGGCGTCGCGCGGCATCGAGGACATCTACGAGCTGACCTACATCCGCAAGGACGGCAGCCGCTTTCCCGCCATCGTATCGATCACCGCGCTGCGCGACGATTACGGCGACGATCATCGGCTATCTGCTGATCGGCACCGACAACTCGGTGCGCAAGCAGGTCGAGCTGGAGTTGCACAAGGCCATGGCCATTGCGGAAAAGGCCAACCTCGCCAAGTCGGATTTTCTGTCCAGCATGAGCCACGAGCTGCGCACGCCGCTGAGCGCGATCCTCGGGTTTGCGCAGCTCATGGAATCCGGTTCGCCCGCGCCGACGGTCTCGCCAGAAGCGCAGCATCGACCAGATCCTTCAAGGCCGGGTGGTACCTGCTCGAGCTGATCAACGAAATCCTCGATCTCGCGCTGATCGAGTCCGGCAAGCTGTCGCTGTCGCTGGAGCCGAGCTCGCTCGCCGGAAGTCATGCGCGAATGCCAGGCGATGATCGAGCCGCAGGCGCAAAAGCGCGGCATCCGCGATCAGCTTTTCCGCGGTTCGAGCTTCCTACTTTACGTCAAGGCCGACCGAACGCGGGTGAAGCAGGTTCTCATCAACCTGCTTGCGCAACGCGATCAAGTACAACAAGAGCTGGAGGATCGGTCATCGTGGACTGCGGCGCGAGCGCCCCGGGACGCATCCGCATCGGCGTCACGGACACCGGCGCAGGGTTGACTCGGCGGAGCAGCTCGCGCAGCTCTTCCAGCCGTTCAACCGGCTCGGGCAGGAGGCGAACGGCGAGGAAGGCACGGGCATCGGCCTCGTGGTGTGCAAGCGGCTGGTCGAATTGATGGGCGGCGTCATCGGCGTGGAAAGCACACGTCGGCAAGGGCAGCGTGTTCTGGATCGAGCTGAACGCTGACCGACCGAGCCGCAGCTTGCCGCGCGGCACATCGAGATCCGCACTGCCCCGGAACGCAGCTCAGATGCCGACGCGAGACAGTCTGCGCACGCTGCTCTACGTCGAGGACAATCCCGCCAATCTGATGCTGGTCGAGGATCTCATCGCGCGCCGGCCCGACATCCGCTTGCTGAGCGCGCGGGACGGCGACCGCGGCATCGAGATTGCGCGCGCCGCCCGGCCGGACGTGATCCTGATGGACATCAACCTGCCCGGCATCAGCGGCATCACGGCGCTGCGCATCCTGGCGCGACGACCCGGCGACGGCGCACATCCCGGTGGTCGCGCTCAGCGCCAATGCGATGCCGCGCGATATCGAGAGGGGCCTGGAGGCGGGATTCTTCCGCTATCTCACCAAGCCCATCAAGGTCGACGAGTTCATGGATACGCTGGACGTCGCGCTGAAATTCGCGAAGACGCAATCGGCTCGCGCGACCGACGGAGGAAACAGCATGATGATCGATGCACCGGAGCATTCTCGGCGCCACGCATCCTGATCGTCGACGACCAGGAGTCCAACGTCAGCCTGCTCGAGCAGTTGCTGAGCGAGGCCGGCTACACGCCGCGTTGCCTCGACGATGAATCCGCTCGAGGTCTGCGCGCTGCATCGCAAGAACCGCTACGACCTGATCCTGCTCGACCTGCAGATGCCCGGCATCGATGGCTTCCAGGTGATGGAAGGCCTCAAGACGAACGATGCCGACGGCTACCTTCCGGTCATCGTGCTCACCGCCCAGCCCGGGCACAAGCTGCGCGCGCTGCAGGCCGGCGCAAAGGATTTCATCAGCAAGCCGTTCGACCTGGTCGAAGTCAAGACGCGCATCCACAACATGCTGGAAGTGCGGCTTGCTGTACAAGGCAGCTCGAGAAATTACAACAAGGTGCTGGAACAGACGGTGCAGGAGCGGACGGCCGAGCTGCGCGAGAGCGAAGCGCGCTATCGCAGCCTGACCGAGCTGGCCTCCGACTGGTACTGGGAGCAGGACGAGAGCGGAAACTTCACCAAGGTTTCCGGCCCGGTGCTGGAGATGCTCGGGATCCGGGTGCGACGCCTTGACGGGCGAATGCGAGCGATGCCGGCAGACGACGGGCTGGAACGAGGCGGAGCGGGAGGCGCTGCGCGAGCAAGATCGCCGCCCGGCAGCCATTCCTGGACTTCGTCTTCAGCCGCGTCAACGCCGACGGCTCGCAGCAGAAGTTCCGCGTGAGCGGGGAGCCGATGTTCAACCAGTCGTGCCGCTTCATCGGCTACCGCGGCATCGGCGTGGAACTCGCTCGCGTAGACTCGAACCTAGATCGACGTCGATGCCCTCTGCCGCACAGTCCCGAACCAAAACCATCTGCTCGCCGCGTTGCCCGCGGCGGAGTTCGAGCGCCTCGCCCCGCATCTGGAGCTGCGTCCCGCTGCTGCTCGGCGAAACCCTCTACGAGCCCGGCGGCCAGTTGCAGCACGTCTATTTCCCACGACCGCCATCGTGTCGCTGCTCTATGTCCTGGAGTCCGGGCGCATCGGCCGAAATCGCGGGCGTCGGCAACGAAGGCGTGCTCGGCATTTCGCTGTTCATGGGAGGCGATACCACGCCGAGCTCGGCCGTCGTGCAGACCGCGGGCCACGGCTACCGGCTGTCCGGAAGAGCTGCTGAAGGAGGAATTCGATCGCGGCGGGCTTGATGCAGCGCTTGCTGCTGCGCTACACCCAGGCGCTGCTCACGCAGATGAGCCAGACCGCGGCCTGCAATCGGCATCATTCGATCGAGCAGCAACTGTGCCGATGGCTGTTGCTGACCCTCGATCAGACTGCCGTCGAACGACGTTGGTCATGACGCAGGAACTGGTCGCCGGCGCGCTCGGCGTGCGCCGGGAAGGCATCACGGAGGCCGCCGGAAATTTGCAGCGCGCCGGCATTGTCCGGTACCGCCGCGGCCACATTGCGGTGCTCGAAGCGGCCAGGACTGGAGGCGGGCGCCTGCGAGTGCTACGCCGTCGTCAGAGAAGGAGCTTGACCGCTCTGTCTGTCGGACGTCCAATACCGCCAGACGCGCGCCTGGCGCGACGTTCCCGTACGCGATGCGCGCAGGCGCTCACGTACTATCGGCGAGCCGCCTGACCCGCCAGCCTGACCGCCGTGCGTGGCCGCGGCTATCGCCGCGCACCGCGGCGCTCGTCGTCGAACAGACGACCGGATCGAGCCGCCGACTTAACCTTGTCGTCACGCCGCCGAACAGGTCGCGATCGGTCGCGTTTTGCCGCGCCGACTGCGCCACGAATCTGCGGCACGGCCGAAGTGACGAACATCCTCCGCGGCCGCGGCGCGGCGCTCGTCAGGACCTGTACCGCTACATCTGATCTGTCAGCGCCCGCGGCCAGGTCATCCCGTCTGCGCGCTGTCGATCGCGCGTGTTCCTGCTCGAGCTCGTACCCGCTCGAGCTGCAGCGGCGCATCGTCAACGGCGCTGTCGAGCAGCACGAGCTTCCGTCTCATCGCTGATGCTGTGCCTCGATCTACGTCGGCGTCGCGCTGTCTGCACGGAGGGCTCAAGCTCGTGCTCGAGCGTCTATCGCGGGTTCGGTCAGCGAAGCGGCGAACCAGCGATTGCGGATGCGGATAGATCCGACGACGGCGGTGTCGGCGATCGCAAACGGCTCCGGCGAGAAGGGCGTGAAGATCTCGATCGTCGTGTCGGAGGTGGAGGCGGTCGGCGGCTTCGTCGGCTCGAGCTTCTGCGACCCGCTGCTCAATGCCGGCATCCTGCTGAGCGTGTTCGGCTACATGCTCGTCGTGCAGCCGTGGATGGCGCTCGTCGCGCATCGCTGATATTCATGTCCGCAACTCCTGTTCATTCCCTTCCTGCAGAACGCGATCAACCTGCGGACCAAGCGGCGCATCGAGAAGCTGCGGGAGCTGTCGCGTCGACATCGTCAACGAGGGCGCCGACGGCGCGTCGCGAGCGCGCGAAGAAGACTTTCCGGCGCCGGATCAGGGACGTCTACCGCTTGAACATGCAGATCTACGTGCGCAAGTACGGCGATGAACTTCCTGATGAACCTGCTCTACACGCTGGGCGTCATCGGCATCCTCGCGGTCGGCGGCTGGCTGCTGCTGCAGGGAAGAACCGAGGTGGGCACGATCGTCGCCTTCATCTCCGGGCTCGGCCGGATGAATGGCCCGTGGGGCGAGCTCGGTCAACTACTTTCGCGACCTGACGAATGCCGGACTCGAAGTACAGGATGATCGCTGCGGAGCTCGACGGCGCGCGTCGCCCGAGCCTGCCTGAGACCGTCGCGCCGCTGAGCGCGCCGGCGCCATGGACGCGCACGTTACGTGTGCAGCGCCTTCGGGGGAGCGTTTTTCCGACGGTGTGCCGATACGCTCGTACTCGGCGATCACCTGCGCGCCGAAGAGCAGCAGCGTCGCGCGCGATTTCGAGGCTCAGGAGCACGACGATGGACGTCGTCAGCGATCCGTAAACGACGGTGACCTGCGACAACGTGCCGAAATACCAGACGAGCACGTGGCGGGTGATCTCCCACAGCACGGTTGCGGTGACGCCGCCGACCAGCGCGTGCCGCCATGACAGCCGCCCGACCGGCATCACCAGGTAGATCGACGTCAGCACGAGAATCTCGCCCGCAACGCCCAGCAGATACAGGAGCGCGCCGGAGAGCCCGCGCAGCGACCAGTTATAGCCGAGGAAATCGATGCGCTCGGTGCCCATGACCTGAGCGAGCCGGCAACGAGCGTCACCAGCAGCAATCCGACTCCGAGAAAGAAGATGTAGCAATAGGGCAGGATCGCGGAGACCATGAAGCGCCGCCGCCTGATCACGACCCGATGGACGAAGATGACCGACATCGCGTTCTCGAGCACCGTGAACGCGAGCGAGCTGAAGAACAGCATCGTCACCAGCAGCACCCAGCCGATCACGCCGCGATGCTCGACGAAGCGCGCGAGCTCGCGCGATCACGGCGGCCGACTGGCCCGGAATCAGCCATTCGAGATAGCGCGCCAGCGTGTCGAGCAGCTCGTGCTGGTCGATGACGCGGGAGAGCACGATCAGCATCAGGATCAGCACCGGCACGATCGACAGCAGCGTGTAGTACGCCACGGCGCCCGCAAGCAGCAAGCCCTGATTCGCGCGAAACGCGCGCACGGCGCGCAGCATGAATGTCCCGGGATTGGACATCGCGAACGCGGCCTGCTCGCCGAGACACCCGCGCGAGCCGGGCCTGCATGCGGAAGGGCGCGGAAACGTAACGGCCGGAGGAAAGCCCCCGGCCGCGGTGTCCGGCCCTCTCACGCCGGCCGCCGATGCGAAGGGCGCGGGCGGAGGCCATCGGTGCTACGACCCGCTGCCAGGGTTTGCCATCATGTCTCTCGCCATCGGCTTTTGCCAATCAGCTCTTTCCTTCAGCTTTTTCCATCAGCTTTTTCCATACTGCACCTTCGCGTTGCCGACACACGCGTCCTTCGCCGGACCCGCGAACGTGTCGCATTTCTCGATCGCGACCTTGTAGTCAGGCATCGCGCTTCTCGGCGTTCGCCTCCTTCACGGCATCGGCCTGCTTCGCCGATGCGTCCTGCGCGCATCGTCGCGACGCGGTCGACCTGGCATCGGCCTTGCCCCTGACGAGCGCGGCCTTGGCTTCCTTTCACGCACACGTTCTTTTTGTTGCCCGCGAGGTCGTCGCATTCTCCATTCCTACGTCGTATGCGGCCCTGGTGTATGCCACGCGTGCGTTCTCGCGCGTTCTGGGCGTGTTCTCGTAGGCCACTCGCCGCCTCGGCCCGTGCGACGTCGTTCCTGCCCTTGGCTTCGGCGACGCAGATGTCCTTCGCATTGCCGCTCAAAGATGCGCACGCTTCCCGGTCGATCTTGTACTGGGCGTCGGCATCTTTCTTCGCCTGAGCGTAACCCTCCTTCGTCAGCGGGCCCACGGCTGTCTTCGACGCCTGCGCGTGCGCTGGCGGCAATGCCGGCGAACGACAGGCTCGCGGCAGCTGAAGCAGCGCAATCATCAGTCTCGACAGTGGTGCCTCCTCGCGGTTGCCGATGCGAAAGCAACGCCGGCCATTCAGGCTAGGCGCACGGCCTTCTCTTTCACACGGATACGCAAGCTGACGCGATATCGTCTGTTCGCTGTCGCACTCACCCCGGGCGCTCAACGGGCTCGCGTCGCCATCCTCGAAGCGCCGGCACGCTCATGGTAGCAGCTGCGACACCGGACGTCGCGGCACGGCCGCGTCCGCGAGCTCCAGCAGCTTCGCGTGCGTGCGCTCGCGCGGCGCCCTTGCCCAGTCGAGACTCGCTCGCGGCGTACCGGGCCGCGCGCCTCGATTCCATGACACGCCGCCGCGAAAATACGAGCACCGGCGGCGGGATGACGCCACCGGCCTTTGCGGCACTCTCCCAGCTAGCGCATGGCTTCTGTTCATCTCTCGCTCCGAAGTAGTTTGCGGCGTGTCGCCCTAGCCGAGATTGTCGGCGGCAAACCCCAGTTGATCAGCTTGTCGAGCACGCCGTTGACATAGTCGACGCGCCGGTTCTGGTGGTCGAGGTAGTAGGCGTGCTCCCAGACGTCGATCGTGAGCAGAGGGGTCGCGCCCTTGGTCAGCGGATTTTCCGCATTGCCCGTGCCGACGACTTTCAATTTGCCGTGCTCCTGCACGAGCCACGCCCAGCCGCTGCCGAACTGCTTGGTCGCCGCTTGGGCGAGTTCCTTCTTGCAGGCGTCCACGGTGATGAACGAGGTCTCGATCCACTGCTTCAATGCCGCAGGCGGTTCGCCGCCCCTTTGGACGCAGGCTGCGCCAGTAGAAGTCGTGGTTCCACGCCTGGGCCGCGTTGTTGAATATCTCGACCTTGTCGGCCTTGCCGGCGGTCGCGGCGATGATTTTTTCGAGCGAGAGGCTGGCAAGCTCGGTGCCGGCGACGAGCTTGTTCAGCGTGTCGACGTACCCTTGATGGTGCTTGCCGTAGTGGAATCCGATCGTCTTCGCGGACACGACGGGCTCGAGCGCGTTTTCCGCATAGGGAAGCGGCGGCAGGACGTGCACCGCGCCTTTTTCGAGAGTGGCATTGACGCTCATCTGAATTCCTTTCAGGTTGGTCGGATCGACCGACGTATCGTCGGCGCAGTTGAAGAGGATTGACGACGCGACGTCGCGGAAGAGGACGCTCACCCGGGCTTGCGCGGCGCATCCTTTGCCGGTTCCCGCCGCGACGCGGACGCCGCGGCGCGGGGTCGCCTCGGGCGCGGAGGATAGTCCTCCTCGCCCGACGCTTGCCTTCCTGTTCGGCGGCAAGCATCTCGCGCGCCTCTGCATCGGTCCTGGGTGCAGCGGCCCGGGCGGCCGCGTCGACCTTCCCGGACTGGACGAATTGGCGTTCGGCCCGGTTGAATTCGCGCGCGGCCGTGTAGTTGCCCTCGCCCTGGAGGACGTCCGTTGCTTGCGCCCTGCGTAGCTCCGGCGTCCGCCGGCGGACGCCTGGACGCATGCTTTTGCTTTTTCATGGGGTTCCTCCAGACAGCGGTTGAAAAATATCCAAACAGCAGGGAAATTGTGCGCGGCGGCCGGCGGTGCGATCTGTGCGCTGGCGCACTGGAACGGGCGAGCGGAAATCGCAACTCGATGCCACAGATATTCGAGAAGCCTCGGCGCCCGGCACGGCTCCCCAGCGATGGGGCTGGTGCCGTGGGGCGCCGAGGGTGATCAGCGCTGGCCGTCCACTTGCCATCCTCAGTTGCCATCATTGGCATCATTTGCCGTCGCGATCGGAGTCGCCCGGAATCGCGCGCTCGACGGCATCGCTGACGCGCTCCCAGGAGTCGCGGTCGCATGCTTCGCGTTCTCCCAGGAGAGCTTCGAAGCTCCTTGGCGCGCCGCCAGTCGCGCGAGAGGTCCGCCTCGACCTCGTCGAACGTGCGGCCGTCGTAACGGCCGTAGCTGTCGACACCATAGCGATACGCCGGGCCGTAGTCGTCGAAGCTCGCGCCGCGCGCAACGTACGGGCGGGTCGGAATAGGTGTCGCGCCAGTACGCGTCTTCGGCCGCCGGGTCGACCAGCTCGGCTATGCCCTTGCCCGCGAGGCCGCCGACAACGCGCGCCCGCCACGGCGCCGACGACCGTTCCAACCGGACCTACCGACGATCCGGCGACCGCGCCCGCCGTGGCGCGCGCCGGCAATGCCGCCGGCAGCTGCGCCGACGCCGGTTCCAACGGGATGCGATCCAAGCGGCTTCGTGGTCGCGTCGCGGTCGAGAGTTGTTTTGTGAGTCATCATCATCTCCAGAGTGTTGAGTAATTTGGGTCCATGAATCGTCCGTGAGGCTGGCTCGCATCGATCCGCAACGAGGCCAGATTCATTTCTTTGGTCGCGCACGACACGATCGGCGCCATGGTCCGCGACTCGCTCCGCGGAGTCTGCACGTTCGCGCACCGCCATATCCGCCAATGCGAGTGGCCGGAAAAAACGCGCGATATGCGCGGCACCGCACAGAAGCCGTGGTACGACCGAGGCAACATCGCTGGAAGTCGCGACGCTTGCGAATGACTGCGCGTTCACGACGCCTTACCTCAAAGAGAGCCTCTCATGGAATCCACCGGATACGGCAATACCTCAACACCACTGGCCTTTCGAATTCCGCCGACAATGCCCTCAACAAGGCCGCGTCCACTGCGCATTCCGCGGTCGATTCCGCTCGCGAATGCGGCCGACGATGCCGCGCGCAAGGTGAAGCCCAAGATCGAGAAGGTCGCGGCCATGGCCCGACCAGGCGGTCGATAAGGCGGCCGACGCCGCGGGCGAGAAGGCCGAATGGCTGGCCGAGCGTGGGACGAGCTTGAGCACTTCCCAGAAGAAGCTCGTCGCCGATACCTGCAGCTACGTCTCCGAAAATCCGCTGAAATCGGTGGGGATCGCGGTGCTCGCCGGGTTCCTCCTGAGCCGCATCCTGCTCTAGCCATCGGCCTCCAAAGTGGACAGCTCCCGGCAATCGCAGGGATCGCCCGGCGCCACGCCGATCGAGGAAGGCGCCCGGTCGACTGCGGAGGCTTCGCCACAGGAAGCGTCGCTTCGTGCTGCACCCTCGGCTCCCCGGCGGTGTGCTGGAAGAAATCTCCAACGCACTCACGCTCGGCTCGCGCCACTGCGTCCAATTTTCTCGAGCTCGTCTCGCTCGAGACGCAGCGGGCCGGCATGGCGCTCGTCTGGATGGTCGCGTGGGCAGTCGCCGCCGGCATTTGTCTCGTGGCCACCTGGCTTGGCCTGATGGCGGCGCTCGCGATGTGGGCCACCGCGCTCGGGCTTTCTTCGATCGCCGCGGTTCTGCTCGTCGCATTGCTGAATGCGGCGATTGCCGGCGCGCTCATCTATGCGAGCGTCGGCAAGAGTCGCGGCCTCCTCTTTCCCGCGACGCGGCGGCAGCTCGCGGGCCATCGCGCCGTGAAGGCATCCAGTCCATGAAGCACGCACCCACGCTTGCCGCCATCGATGCGGTCGAGCTCAAGATGGAAGAATCGAGGCGCGAAACGCACGAGGCGCTGCGCCGCGCGAGGCTGGCATTCGGCGAGTCCGTCGCGCGACCGTCGACGATCGCCGCGGCAGCGGGTGTCGCGAGCGTCGCGGGCCTCGCCGGCTTTCTGCTCGCGCGCCGACCGCGCCAGCAGCAACGCAAGCGCGTGGCGTACGCCACCGGAACCGGAGTCGTCGTCGCTTCTTCGCTCGCCGCGCTCGGTCGCCTGCTTCTTTCCCGCTATGGGGTGCGGGGCCTCACGCTGGTGGTGCGTCAGCTCCGAAAGTCGTGGGCGAAACGCAGCGCCGCGGCGACGCCCGGATTCCCGCGCGCGCCGCCGCCCCGTCGCTCTAGGTCGCGGCTACTTCTTCCGCATGTAGAAGACGAACGTCCTGTTCTCCTCGTCCGCGGCGAGAAGGGCATTGCCGGTCTGCTTGGAGAAGGCCTGCATGTCCTTGACCGAACCAGGGTCCGTCGCAACGATCTTCAGCACCTGACCAGACTGGAGACCGTTGAGCGATTTCTTCGTCTTGAGAATGGGCAGCGGACACGACAAGCCGCGCGTATCGAGTTCCTGATCGAATTCCACTTCGCCATCCTCCGTGAATAGTTGGCAAGCCCAGCACCGGACATTATCGCCTGTTCTCTCCGTCGTCGGCGCAGGACCGCGTGCGGCTTGGGCCTACGGGCGCCTGAGGTATGAAGCCCGGAGGCCCAAGTCGCATGCGGTCCAGACTACGTAATCAGTCGAACGTGCGCCGGAAGTAAAGTCCGACTGCCCCGACCGTTCCTGCTTCCGCCCGCAGCGTGATGGTGCGCGTGAGCTCGTATTCGAGTCGCAACGCGTTGGTCGCGATGGTGAGCCCCTGCTCGTAGACGAGCGACAGGCGCTCCGTCAATCGCTTGCCGACGGAGATGACCTGGTTGTCGACACCCGGTGTTCCGGGCGCGCCGGTCTGCGGCACGCTCTTGAACGAGATGTCGTCGAGGCCGATCTGCTGAGCGATCGACGCGGAAACGGGCTTGCCGCGAGAGCCCAAGAGCGCGGACGAAGCAGCCTGCAACGCCGCGAGGTCCGCGCCCGACGAGGAACTGTTGGGAGCCTGTCCGAGCACGAGCCACGACAGCTTTTCGCTGTCCGGAACCGGCGGATTCGACGTGAGCTGAATCACCGGTACCTTGACCGTTCCCGTGACGGCCACGCCCGCCTCGACGGCCTGGTGTCGCCTCAGCGCGACGATATCGAGGCCCGGGTTGTCGAGAGGCCCGTCGAAGACGAGTTGCCCGCGATCGATCTCGAGCCGCTGGCCGAACGCGAAATACGTGCCGCGTACCGTGCGGATCGACCCCTTGCCGACGAGTCCGGTTGGGCCGGTCGTCACCCGAACGGCGCTCCGCGAGGCGCGTCTCGATTCCTCGCCGGAGAACGTGAGGCGATCGCCCAGATCGAACGCCAGGTCGACGACGAGCGGGAGGTCGTCGAAGCGCAGAGCGCGGGACTCGGGGCGCTTCCAGCCCTTGACGACGACGTCGTCGCCGAGCGTCGCGTCGGGTGTAGCGAGGTACACGATCGAGCCCTCGTCGGCGGCGAGCTTGCCGGAGAGCGTGATCTTGCCGCCTTGCGCCACTGCGGTTCCCTCGCCGCCGACCACGAGATGGAGGGTCGGCCGGTTGAACGCTCGGAACTTCTCCGCCTTCCACGCAAGCCGCGCCACGGGCTTGTCGCCGCCCGGCGCGAGTCCCGTGATCTCGCCCGATGCGCGGAACACGCCGTCCCCGGCGCCAAGCGTGATTTCGTCGATGGACACGCGCCCTTCCGCCGCGCGCACGGCGAGACGGCCGTTCGTGTAGTGAACGCCGTATTGCGGCGCATCGATGCGCAGTCCTTCTCCGAGCACGGCGCCGGATAGATTCGCCTCCTTCACGGTGCCGCGCGCCGCGAAATCGAGATGCGCGCGGCCCGAAACCACCGCCGCGCTGCCGATCCACGGCTGCAGGATCTGCAACGTGGGAATGTCGCCGCTTGCCGAGAAATCGAGCGGCGCCTCCGGCGCGAAATGCAAAGGGCGGGAGCCGGCGGCCTTGCCGATGGCGAGCTTCGCATCGGCGCGGTCGCCGCGCGTCGTGCGGAACGATGCACTCGCCTCGAGCGCGTCGTCGTCGAATCGCGTACGCCCTTCGAGCGTCGTGATACCTACGGCAATCGTCGAATCGGCCCCGGTGCCGCGCGTGACCACGATGTCGCCGCCGTGGCGGCGCACGGCGAGCGTGCCATTGAGGCGCGGCGTTGCGGCAAGCGCCCATTCACCGGACAGGGTCAGCGTGGAGGTGAACGGCAACGCCGTACCGGTGAGCGTGGCGATCGTCGTGAGCGGCACGGCGGTGAAACTTCCGGAGGTCGCAATCCGATCCTCGCCCCAGCTGAATTCAGTCAGGCGAAAATTGCCTTCGGCCACGGCGAGCTCCGTCGCGCCGATTCGAACGTGCGAGCGCGAGAGGTCCATGTGTTGCCGGCGCCCCGAGGCGGAGCGACCATGCGCCGCGGTTTTCGAGCGTATCCAGTGTCCCTTTCCATGCCAATGCGTCGATGCCGCTGGACGTGCGCGTCATGTCGAACCCGCCATGGGCCGACGCATTGACGTCGTAGATCCGCGCCTTTGAGCGCCAACGTCGCCGCATGCTCGGCCAAGGTTCCGGTGACGCCCGCGCGCAACGTGCCGGCATCGCCGGAGGGCGTGGCGATTTGTGCCGCCGTGACCTGGGCTTCGATCTTTCGCGATGCGAGGTCGCGCTCGAAGTCGCCGGTCGCTCCCGGGGCAACGTGCGCGCGGAGCTCGGCGGTTCCCACCGCGGCGCCGCCGGGGAGCTTCAACCGTTCGCCTTTCGCCTCGATATCGAAGCCGGCCCGGGGCGGCAAGCCTGCGAAAGTCCGCCTTGAGATGCAGTGCGCCCGCGAGCGAGCGCATCGGCGCGGGCAGGAGCGGCGAGAGCTCCGCGAGATCCGGCGAGTCGAGCGTTACCGTGACGCGATCGCCCGTCGAGCCGGTGGCGCCCGCCGCCGTGATCTTCGATCGGCCGCGCGGATAGTTCGATTGCGACATCGCGCATGGAGTCGCGCATGAACGTGCCACGCGCCGTGCCCGCCAGCGCAACGCCCGAAAGGCGGCTCCCTTGGGCAAGCGTCAAGTCCGCGTGCGCGCGCCACTGCGGCGCAAGCGTGCCCGCGGCCGTGATCCGGCCGTCGAGCGTGCCGCTCGGAAATGCGCCGTACGCCGCCGGATCGAATCGTGTCCCGGTCGCCACGATTTCGAAGGGGCGTTCGCCGGCGAGGCCGACACGGCCGCGGCCCGCAAGCTCGCTTCGTCCGGAACGCGCGCGAAAGCTGTCGACCACGAGCGTGTCATTGGCGAGAACGGCGGAGAAATCGAGCGCGATTCCGCCGCGCACCGTGCGATCGGCACACATCGCCGCGAAACCTCTGCTGCTCCCGCTCGAGATCGGCGGCGAGCTTCCCCGAGAGTCGGGTGGCGACCAGCGGCGCGTAGATCCTCCGCAAGTCGATGTCTCGAAGCTCGAGCGTCCACGAGCCGGCGGAGCCTGCGGTGCCGACTGGAATCTGCGCTTGTCCGGCAACCGTGCCACCGCCCTCGAAGGCGGCTGCGATCGATTCGAGCGCGAGAACATCGTCGCGCCATGAGAAGCGACTCGAAAATGCGGACAGCGGGATCCGTCCGGCATCGAGCGTGCCAATCGCGGCGTTGGTGGCCTCGATCGTCCCGGCGATCGCACCGCTCGTGGGAGCCGCACGCACGGCGATCGCGAGCGCCGTTGCCGGGAGCGCGGAATTCCACGCGGCGAGGTCGACGCCTCGCGCATCGAGCGTCACTTCGCGCAACGCCGTTGCCGCAAGCGGCGCGACCGATGCGCGGGCGGTGAAGGTAGCGGTGGCGGCCTGCCCGTGGCGTCGAGCGTCAGCGTGTCGAGGCGAGCCCGCGAGCACGACGTCGGCGTCGGTGCCAGCCAGCGCCGCGTCGCCTTTGGCGTGGAGGCGTCCGCCGATCGCGAACGGCGCGCCGGCGTCGAGCGACGCGTTGCCGGTGATCGCGCCCATCGGTGCGACGAGCGTGAATCGGACACCCGATGCCCCGCCGCGCCGCCGGAATAGCCGAATGCGACGCCGCGCATCGTCCCGCGATTCGTTCCGACTCGCCAATCGAGCTCGCCCACGCCGACGCGGTCGATGCGCACTTCGATCGGAAGCGCCATGCTTGCCGGCGGTGGAACGTCGTCGGTGGCGGCCTTCGTTTCGAGCGTCAGGCGCGCCGCGCCGAGTCCGCGCACCACGATGCCGCGCGAAAAGAGCGCGAGCGGATTCCAGGCGAGCGCGACGTCGTCGGCCGTCGCATGCGTGTCGCGCCCGCGCCACTCGACGCGGCGGATTCGCACCGTGTCGAACAGCGAACCCGTGGCGCCCTCGATCTCGAGCGCGCCGCCGCTCTCGCGCGACGACCTCGCGGATGACGAAGTCGATGCCGGACTGGGTTCCGAGAGAGAAGCGCGGCCGCGACGATGCCGACCAGGAGAATGGCGGCGGCCAGGAGCGCTCCCGGCAGTCTCCTGCAGCCGTACGGGAGGCGGATTCCGCGGTGTGTCGTCGGCGTCAGCCATGATGCGCGGTCAGAACGTGAGCCCGACGGAGAATTGAATGCGCACCTTCTGCACGTCCTGCCCGTACGCGATGTCGAGGCGGAATGGGCCGAGCGGCGTGCGCACGCGCCCGCCGATGCCGTAGCCCAGCGCCAGGTGGGCGTCGGACAGCGAGTCCACTGCATTGCCCGCATCGATGAACGCTGCGACGCCCCAGAACGCGTTGATCCAGTGGATGACATCGAGGTTCGCCACCGCATAGTAACGCCCCGGGACGATGGCATCGCCCTCACGGCACGCCGAGACTCTCGAAGTCGTAGCCGCGCACGGTGGTGCTGCCGCCGGTGCGAAACAGCAGCTTCGACGGAACGCCGTCGCGGCTGCCCGCGAGCACGGCGCCGCCTTCCGCGCGGAAGTTGAGCTCGTTGTCCTTGCCGAGCGGAACCCACGCCGCGAACTGGGCGCGAACGCGACCGAACGTCCGCGTGGAGACGCCAGGCACACCCGCACCCGCGAAAATGGCCGCCATGTAGCCCGTCGTCGGTGCGATGAGGTCGTCGACGCGGCGCCAGTGCCACTCGTACTCCGCATAGAGCGCTTTCGCCGTCTCCTTGGGAAGCCCTTCAGGCTGCTGCGAGTCGAGATAGTACGTCGCCGAGATCGCGCGCTCGTTGCGCTCCTCGATCGAGTGCCAGCGCGTCCCGATCGCCGCCGTGCGCGTGACGAGACTTTCGATATCGGTGCGCTCGGCCCCGCCGCACGTACGTCGCGATCCAGCCGAACTCGTTGGGCGGGCGCTGGAACTTGAGCGACCCCGACTGAATCCTGGTTTCGAGCCGCGCCTCGGCAAGCAGCTGGGTTGCCGTGCCCGTCGAAGTTCACGTCGCGATAGCTCGCGGTCGCCCTGAACTGGACATCGGTCGAGTATCCGATGCCTCCCTCGAAGCGCTTCGGCCGCGCTTCGATCCACCGCGATGTTCACGGTCGCATCTTCCGGGTGCGTGGTTTCCGGATCGATCTTCGCCTGCACGCTCGCGAAATATCCCGAAGCGTTCAAGCCGCCGGACGTACTGGTTGAGCACGACATCGCTGTACGGCGTTCCCGGCGCGATCGTGCTGTAGTTGCGCACGACCGACGGTTCGTATTTCGTACAGTCCCGTGATCTCGAACTGCCCGAAGCCGAAGGCCGGTCCGCTGGCGAGCTCGATGGTGAGATCCGCGCTCGCGCGCTCGGGATCGATCAATGCTTCGCTTCGCGCAATGCGCGCCGCCGCGTAGGGGCTGCCGGTGAGCGTGTTGATCGCACGCTCCTTGGCGAGCGTCCATGGCTTCCTGCTTGAACAGCGCGCCCTCGGGAAGCGCTCCATTCGCTTCGTGATGCGCGCGATCGTTTCGGTGCCGAGCGGCGAGTCGACCGAAGCCGGGCCGGTTACCGTAATGCGCACCGACGCGATACGCGCGGGCGCTCCGGTATCCACGACCAGCGTCACCGCGATCGAGTCTTGGTGCGATCGATCTTGACGTCGATCGCAGCGGTGAAAAATCCTTCCGCGGCGGCAAAGCCGCGCGTCTCTCGACGGCCTCGCGCGCGAGGCGTGCGAGGAGATCGTCCGTCATCTTCCGAATAGCCCTGCCAGCGCGCGAGGCCGACTTCGCGCTGCAGCGTCTCCTTGAGTGGCGAGGGCGCGTCCACCGTCACGCGTGTAGGAGATCGATTGCGACGCTGATGCGGCGCCTTCGGACGCGGCGCGACAGCCGCGGTATCCGCGGCGTCGACCGCGAGTGGACTACGAGACGGCGATCGAGAGCGCCAACCGCCACAGGACAAACCACTATCGATGAGACGGCGGGACGCACGGTCGTGATTATCCTCGATCGGCGATTCGATCCGGCTCGATGCGTCGACGCGCGGAACGCTCGGCTGCTCGCTGTCGCTGCGCCAGCGCGAAGCATCGGAGCGCGGCGGAAGTTCCGGGCGCGTCGTCGCAGGCAGTTCGGAAACTCCCGTCGCGGGCGCGTCCAGGTTCCAGTTCACGCCTGGCGGATCGCCGAATCCCCATAACCCGACGCCTACGCGCGTCACGCCGGCGGCATCGTAACGGATCGAGCAACCAGCGCACGATGCGATGCATGCCGCCGCCACAACAATGTTCGCGCACGCGAGAAGAAGGCGTGGCACTCGAGTTCCATTCGGCGCGGCTCAAGACGGGGCGCAATTGGCATCTTGGCTTGCTCTCGCCTTCAATGCGTCGAAGGCGTGGCGATTTTAACCGAAGGACATTGCAGCGGCCCGCCCGCCAGTTCCAACGGCATAAAAGCGCAGGTTCGCGACGAGGAACCTGCCCTTGGTGTCTCCGGCGCGGGCAGCGTGCTGGATTTGGCGTGCCGCCGGGGCAAGAGGCGAAGCGGCCCGTCCGTTGCCTGTTTTCCCCACTTTTCCCTCGATCTCGCCACCGTCATAGAACGATCGTACGGTAAAGAGGTCCGTCGGAGCGCGGTTCTTGGGAACTCACATTGAATATCACCTGTAAGTATCTGTTTAATATTAATTGAAGATAATTGGTACACTTCCGCCGCCAAGTGATTGTTCGGAAACCCAAATCAGTTGACCGCGACGATTTTGTTACTTTTATAGTGCCACTGGGTGGTAAAAGTGGGTGCAAGTGGGGCTTTGCCGATGAGTCGGCCGAATGGAAGGCCCCACGTGCATAGAGTGCTCACTATCGCGTCGGCCGGCGGGAGCATCGCGGTGGCACAGGGAGGAGTCGAACCAGTGGGTGGCGCCGCCGTCTTTCGGGGCGTGACCCAGCTCGCGCTCGATGCGAAGGGACGTCTCGCGATTCCCGGCAAGCACCGTGCGGCACTGGCAGGACCTTCCGAAAACGGCGGCGCAAGCTCGTCGTCACCGCCGACCCCAGCCGCTGCCTCCTCGTCTATCCGCGCCGACGTGGGAGCCGATCCAGCGCACGGCTCATGAGCCTGTCGTCGTTCAACGGCGAGATCCGGAGCCTGCAGCGGCTGCTCGTGGGTCACGCCGACGACGTCGAGATGGACGCCGCGGGACGCATCCTGTGCCCCCTGCGCTTCGCCAATACGCCGAGCTCGACCATCACGTCGTGCTCGTGGGCCAGGGCAGCAAGTTCGAGCTCTGGGACGAAACGAAGTGGCAGGAGGCGACGGCGCGCACGATCACGTTCCCTCGGGCGGTCTGCCGCCGGAGCTGGACGGCTTCAGCCTTTGATGGCCGGCGGCGACCATGTTCCCGTCCTGCTCGAGGAAGCCATCGCCGCCCTGGCGATTCGCCCCGACGGCACTTACGTCGACGCGACGCTTCGGCCGCGGCGGACACTCTCGCGCGATCCTCGGAGAGCTCGCGCCGCGCAGGACGCCTCTTCGCCTTCGATCGAGATCCGGCGGCGGCAGCAGCGCGCGCGCCATCGACGATCCACGCTTTCGTCTTCGGCGCGTGCTGGTTCTCCGAGCTCACGCAGGTTCTCGCGACGCGCGGCGTCGAGCGCGTCGACGGCGCACTTCTCGACCTCGGCATTTCCTCCCCGCAGATCGACGACCCCGCGCGCGGCTTCTCGTTTCGCGCCGACGGCCCGCTCGACATGCGGATGGATCCAACTCGCGGCGAATCGGCCGCGGCGTTTCTCGCGCGGGCGACAACGCGCGAACTAGCGGAGGTGATAAGGGACTATGGTGAAGAACGGTTTGCTCAATCGATTGCAGGAGCAATTGTTGCGGCTCGCGCGGGCGCACCCGTCGTCGCCACGCGCCAGCTGGCAGCGATCGTGGCCAAAGCCGTCGGCGCGCGCCCGCGGGTGATCGGAGTCAGGATCCGGCCACGCGCACGTTCCAGGCTCTCAGGATTTTCATCAATCGCGAGCTTCAGGAGCTCGCGCTGACACTGCCCGCGATCGTCCCGATGCTCGCCACCCGCGGCCGCCTCGCCGTCATCAGCTTCCATTCGCTCGAGGACCGGATCGTGAAGCGCTTCTTCGCCTCGGCGTCGCAGCCTTTCGGCGGCGATCCGCGGCTCGCCCGGCTCCCCATCCGGACGGCGGCGCTGCCGCCGGCGCCGCTCACGCTCGTCGGCCGCGCGATCCGGCCGACGGAGCGCGAGATCGCCGAGAACCCGCGCGCGCGCAGCGCAACGCTGCGCGTGGCCGAACGCACCGCCGACCCTCTGCCGGAGGGATTCGGCGCCGCGCCGCGACGGTGAGCCCGCGATGTTCCGCCTGAACCTCATGCTCCTCGGCGCGCTCGTCCTCTGCGCGCTGTCGCTCGTCACGTCGAGGCACCAGGCGCGCAACCTCTTCGTCGAGCTGGAGCGCGAGACGGCGCGCACGCGCGCGTTCGAGACCGAGTTCGGCCAGCTGCAGCTCGAGCAGTCGACATGGGCGATGCCGGTGCGCGTGGAGAAGATCGCGCGCGAGAACCTCAAGATGCAGATCCCCGGACCCCGCCGCATCGAGGTCGTCCCGGGCGAGGCACCAGAAATGACCGGCGCGTCCAGGCGCAGAAGCGTGCCGCGCCCGCGCCGGAGCTGCCACGGTTCCGCGCGCCGATCGTATTCGGCATCCTGCTGCTCCTCTTCCTCGTGCTCGTCAGGCCGCTCGCTGCTATCTCCAGTGGATCGACAACGCGTTCCTGCAGGAGCAGGGGAGCTCGCGCTACAGCCGCGAGATCGAATTGCCCGCGCATCGCGGCCGCATCGTCGATCGCGCCGGGCGAACTGCTCGCGATCTCGACTCCGGTGAAGTCGATCTGGGCGTTTCCGGCCAGGTGGATGCGACGCCGGAGAAGCTCGCGCAGCTCGCGCGCGTGCTCGAAACGACGCCGAAGGCGCTCGCGAAGAAGCTCGAGGAAGGCAACGACTTCGTCTTCCTCGCCAAGCAAGTTGCCGCCCGAAGTCGCCGAGCGCGTCGCGGCGCTCAAGATCAAAGGGCGTGCACGACCAGAACGAATACCGCCGCTTCTATCCGGCCGGCGAAATGGCGAGCCACATCGTGGGCTTCACCGGCGACCACGACGTCGGCCAGGAGGGCATCGAGCTCACGCAACAGGAATGGCTCGGCGGCAAGCCAGGCAGCCGCCGCGTGCTCATCAACCGGCGCGGAGAAGTCGTCGAAGACGTCGAGTCGATCCGGGCACCGCAGCCCGGACGCGACCTCGCGCTCTCCATCGACGCCGCGTCTGCAGTACCTCGCCTTCCGCGAGTTGAAGTCCGCAGTCGAAGCGAACCGCGCGAAGGCGGGCGGGCTCGTGATCCTCGACGCGCAGACCGGCGAGATCCTGGCGCTCGCGAACTGGCCGACGTACAACCCGAACGCGCGCAACCGGGTCGCGCGCGAGAAGATGCGCAATCGCGCGCTCACCGACGTTTTCGAGCCGGGCTCGACGCTGAAGCCGTTCACGATCGCGGCGGCGCTCGAAAGCGGCGCAGTCCGCCCGGACACGGTGATCCAGACGGCGCCGGGGTCGCTCACGATCGGACCCAACACCATCCACGACGCGCATCCCAATGGCGCGCTGACAGTCGAGCAGGTGATCCAGAAATCGTCGAACGTCGGCGCGGCGAAGATCGCGCTGTCGCTCCCTCCGTCGACGATGTGGCAGATGCTCTCCGACAGCCGGCTTCGGCGCGGCGCCGAATACCGGATTTCCCGGCGAGGTCGCGGGCCGGCTGCGGCCGGCAAAGACGTGGAAGCCGATCGAGCAGGCGACGATGGCATACGGCCACGGCATCTCGGTCAACCTCGTCCAACTCGCCCGCGCGTACACGGTGTTCGCGAGCGAAGGCCAGTTGAAGCCTGCGTCGCTCTTCAAGGGCGGCAGTGTGGTCGCGGGCCGGCCGGTGTTGAAGCCCGAGACGGCGCTCGCGGTGCGGCACATGCTGGAGCTCGCCGTGCAGCCCGGCGGCACCGCGCCGAAGGCGCAGGTTGCCAGTTACCGCGTCGCCGGGAAGACCGGCACCGCGCACAAGCTCGAAGGCCGCGGCTACACCAACAAGTACGTGTCGTCGTTCGTCGGTTTCGCGCCCGCCTCCGCGCCGCGGCTCATCGTCGCGGTGATGATCGACGAGCCCTCGGCCGGCGCGCATTACGGCGGCGAGGTGGCCGCTCCAGTGTTCTCCACGGTGATGGGTTCCGCGCTGCGCACGCTCGGCACGCCGCCCGATGCGCCTGGCGACAACGTGATCCTGCCCGATTCCGCCGCCGCGATACGGGAGGAAACATGACGGTGGCGACGCTCGCGCCGGAATTCGACGTCGCGGCGCTGCTCGCGAGGCTTGCGGTCACGCCGCGCCGCATCACGTGCCGACAGCCGGCAAGTGCGCGCAGGCGACGCCTTTGCCGCGTTCCCGGACTCCTGGCCGACGGCCGCGCCTTCATTCCCGACGCCATCGCGCGCGGCGCCGGTGCGGTGCTGTGGGAAGCGCTCGCCTTCCACTGGGACGCCGCGTGGCGCGTGTCGAATGTCGCCGTCGACGATCTCAAGGCGAAGCTGGGGGCGATCGCGGATCACGTCTACGGTCATCCGTCGAGCGCGCTTTACGTCATCGGCGTCACCGGCACGAACGGCAAGACGTCGTGCACGCACTGGATCGCGCAGTGCCTCGATGCCTGCGGCAGGAAGAGCGGGATCCTGGGCACGCTCGGCAACGGTCTCGTCGGCGCGCTCGACGCATCGGCGCGCACGACACCCGACGCCGCGGAGGTCCATGAGACGCTCGCGCGGCTGAAGAGCGAAGGGGCCAAGGCCGTCGCGATGGAAGTCTCGTCGCATGGTCTCGACCAGGGACGCGTCAACGCCGTCGAATTCGACATCGCGCTGTTCACGAACCTGACGCGCGATCACCTCGACTACCACGGCACGATGAGCGGCCTACGGCGCGGCGAAGGCGCGGTCTGTTCGCGTGGCCGACGCTCGAAGCGTGCGTCGTCAACACCGACGATCCTTTCGGCCGCACGCTCGCCGATGCGGCACGTGCGCGCGGGCAAAACGTGCTGACGTACGGCATCGGCGGACGCCGACATCGTCGGCGACCCGCGTCGCGGCGACGCCGACGGGCCTCGAGCTGTCGATCGTCACGCCCTGGGGTCGCGGCGACATCGCGCCGCGTGCTTTCCGGCACGTTCAACGCGTCGAACGTGCTGGGCGTGCTCGGCGTGCCTGCTCGCGAGCGGCATCGAGCTCGAACGCGCGCTCGCGGCGGTCGAGCGCGTGACGCCGCCGCCGGGACGGATGCAGCGGATGGGCGGAGGTGCAAAGCCGCTCGTCGTGATCGACTACGCGCACACGCCCGGACGCGCTGGAGAAGGCGCTCACGGCGTTGCGGCCGGCGGTCGCAGAAGGCGGCGAGCTCGTCTGCGTGTTCGGGTGCGGAGGCGATCGCGATCCCGGCAAGCGCGCCGGAGATGGGCCGCATCGCAGGCGAGCGAGCCGATCGGATCGTCGTGACCAACGACAATCCGCGCCGCGAGGATCCGACGACGATCGCGGCGGCGATCGTCGAGGACATCCGCTCCGCGGGCAGTCGCGAGCTTCGAGCGTCGAGCTCGGACCGCGGCGCGGCGATCCGCGCCGCGGTGGCGAGCGCGCGGCGAGGCGACGTCGTCCTCGTCGCCGGCAAGGGCCACGAGGACTATCAGGAGCGCGACGGCGAGCGCACGCCGTTCTCGGACGCGAAGTCGCGGCGGCGGCGCTCGGCTCGCTTTGGGGCAGCGCATGATGGATACGGCGACGGCCGCCCGCGCGGTGGACGGCCGCCTCATCGGCGAGAACGTGCGCTTCACGCGCGTGGCGACCGACACGCGCACGCTCGCGCCGGGCGATCTCTTCGTCGCGCTCAAGGGCGAGCGCTTCGACGGCCACGATTTCGTCGGCGTTGCGCAGCGAACGCGGCGCAGCCGCCGCGCTCGTCGCCGCCGACCGGGCCGAGCGCGCTCGCCGGGCAATCGGCATCGCCGTGCCGGATCCGCTACGCGGCGCTGGGCAGGCTCGCCGCGCACTGGCGCGCGCGGTTCGCGCTGCCCGTGTTCGTCGTCGTCGGCAGCAACGGCAAGACGACGGTGAAGGAGATGCTGGCTGCGATCCTGCGCGCTCACTTCGGCGCGGCGAGCGTGCTCGCGACCGAAGGCAATCTCAACAACGCGATCGGCCTTCCGCTCACGATCCTCGGTCTTCGCGACGAGCCATGCGGCGGCCGTCGATCGAGCTCGGCATGAACCATCCCGGCGAGACCGCGGAGCTCGCGGTCATCGCGCAGCCGACGATTGCCGTCATCAACAACGCGCAACGCGAGCACCAGGAATTCATGCGCAGCGTCGCCGACGTGGCCGCCGAGCACGCGGCGATCGTGCGGGCGCTGCCCGCAGACGGCATCGCCGTGCTCAACGCCGACGATGCCGCACGTTGAAGTGCTGGCGCGCCGCGGCACGTGAGCGCGCCGGGTTGCGCGTTTGTCGAATTTGCCGTCGACGCTCCCGCGGCGACCCATCTTCTCGACGTCGACGGCGGCGACGCCGGGCGACGGCACGATCGCGTTCGCGACACCCGACGGCGACGCGACGGTGCGGCTCGCGCGCTCGGGACGGCACAACGTGTCGAACGCGCTCGCGGCGGCGGCGGCGGCGCTCGCGATCGGCATGCCGCTGGCGAGCGATCGTGCGCGGGCTCGAGGCGTTTCGCCCGGTCGCCGGACGCCTCGTCGCGCTTCGCAGCTCGACGCGGGCGCGGCCGTGATCGACGACACGTACAACGCGAATCCGGATTCGGTGCGAAGCGGCGATCGACGTGCTCGCCGCGACGCCGTCGCCGCGCTGGCTCGTGCTGGGCGACATGGGCGAGGTCGGCGCGAGCGGGCCGCGCTATCACCACGAGATCGGCGCGTACGCGCGCGCCGCCGGCATCGAGCGCCTGCTGACCGTGGGCGCGCTCGCGGCGGAGAGCGGCGCGGCGTTCGGCGCCGGCGCGCAGCACTTCGCGATCGGTGGAGGCGCTCGCCGCGCATGTCGCCGAAGCCGCGGCGGCCGAGACGACCGATTCTCGTCAAGGGCTCGCGCTTCATGCGCATGGAGCGCGTCGTCGCCGCGCTGTGCGGCCCGTCCGTGCGGGAGGGGCGCACTGATGCTGCTGTGGCTGACCGAGCTCCTCGCGAAGGAAGTCCGCGCCTTCAACGTCTTCGGCTACCTCACGCTGCGCGCAGTGCTCGCCTGCATGACGGCGCTCTTCATCTCGTTCATCGTCGGTCCGAAGGTCATCGCCTGGCTGACGCGGATGAAGATCGGGCAGGCCGTGCGCGACGACGGCCCGCAGACGCATCTCGCGAAGGCGGGCACGCCGACGATGGGCGGCGCGCTGATCCTCGTCTCGATCACGGTGACGACGCTGCTGTGGGGCGATCTCGCGAACCGCTTCGTCTGGGTGACGCTGCTGGTGACGGTGGGCTTCGGCGCGATCGGCTGGGTCGACGACTATCGCAAGGTCGTGCACCGCAATCCGAAGGGGCTGTCTGCGCGCGCAGAAATTCTTCTGGCAGTCGGTGATCGGCCTGATCGCCGCCGATCTATCTCGCGTTTTCGGTCTCGGCGCCGGACAACGCCCGATTCGCGCAGATGTTCGTCGCCTGGATCGGGAGCGGCTTCAATCTGTCGTTGCCGCCCAAGGCCGACCTCATCGTCCCGTTCGTCAAGACGATCTCGTACCCGCTCGGCGTCTGGGGCTTCATCGCGCTCACCTATTGCGTGATCGTCGGGACGAGCAACGCCGTCAACCTGACCGACGGGCTCGACGGTCTCGCGATCATGCCCACGGTGATGATCGGCGCCGCGCTCGGCATCTTCGCGTACGTGAGCGGCAACGCGATCTTCGCGCGGTACCTGCAGTTTCCGTACATCGCCGGCGCCGGCGAGCTCGCCGTGATCTGCGGCGCGATGGCGGGCGCGGGTTCTGGGTTTCCTGTGGTTCAACGCGTATCCGGCGGAAGTGTTCATGGGCGACGTCGGCGCGCTGGCGCTGGGCGCGGCGCTCGGCACGATGGCGGTGATCGTGCGACAGGAGATCGTGCTCTTCATCATGGGCGGCGTGTTCGTCGTCGAGACGCTGTCCGTGATCGTCCAGGTCGCGTCGTTCAAGCTGACCGGCAAGCGCGTGTTCCGAATGGCGCCGATCCATCACCACTACGAGCTCAAGGGCTGGAAGGAGAACCAGGTCGTCGTGCGCTTCTGGATCATCACGATGCTGCTCGTCCTGTTCGGCCTCTCGACGCTGAAACTGCGATGACCCGATGCTACGCGGGACGCAACGCCGTCGTGCTGGGCCTCGGGCTCACCGGGTTTACGCTCGCCCGGCATCTCGCCGCGCGCGGTGCGAACGTGCGCGTCGCCGACACGAGGCCGTCGCCGCCGTTCGCGGCAAAGCTCGCTGCCGCGTTGCCCGGACGTGTCCTGTCGCCGCCGGTCCGTTCACCGAGCGCAGACGTTCGCAGGCGCGGACCTCGATGGCGATCAGCCCGGGCGTGGCCAAGGATCAGCCGGCGATCGCCGCCGCAGTGGCGAATGGCGCGGAGCTCGCGGGCGACATCGAGCTCTTCGCGCGCGAGCTGCCGCCCGAGCAGAAGGTGCTCGCCGATCACCGGCTCGAACGGCAAATCGACCGTCACCGCGCTGACGGGCGCGCTTTGCCGCGCCGGCGGGTCTCGTGGCGGTCGTCGCCGGCAACATCGGCGATGCGGTGCTCGACACGTTGCCCGCGGACGCGAACTGGCCGGACGTCTTCGTGCTCGAGCTCTCGAGCTTCCAGCTGGAGACGACGTCCTCGCTCGTGCCCACGGCCGGCCGCGGTGCTCAACATCACGGACAACCACCTCGACCGCTACGCCGGCATCGACGACTACGCGGCCGCCAAGGCGCGCATCTTCCACGGCGGCGGCATCGAGGTGCTGAACCGCGACGATCCGCGCTCGATTGCGATGCGCATTCCCGGAAGGCTCGTCCAGACCTTCGGCGCCGGCGTTCCCGAATCGGAGGAGGCGTGGGGTCTCGTCGATCGGGGCACGAAGGGCAGCGGAATGCCGGAGTCGTGGCTCGCGCGCGGCGGCGCGCTGCTCGCTGCCGGCGTCCGACCTCGACGCTCGTCGGGCAACACAACGCGCTCAACGCGCTGGCGGCGCTGGCGCTCGCATCTTCCGTCGTCGAAGATCGACCGGCGCGTGCTCGCAAGCGCTCGGCGCGTTTCGAGGGCCTGCCGCACCGGATGCAGCAGGTCGCCGACGCGGGCGGCGTGCTGTACGTCGACGATTCGAAGGGCACGACGGTCGCCGCGACGCGCGCGGCGCTCGCCGGACTCGACCGGCCGGTCGTACTGATCGCAGGCGGCGACGGCAAGGGACAGGATTTCACGCCGCTCGCGGAGGCCATCGACGGGCACTGCCGCGCCGTGCTCGCTGATCGGCCGCGATGCGCCGGCGATCGGCCGTGCGCTCGCCGGGACCGCGGCCCTGGTCGAGCACGCGGGCACCCTCGAAGTGGCCGTGACGCGCGCGATGCAACTCGCCAAGCCCGGCGATGCCGTCGTGCTGTCGCCGGCGTGCGCGAGCCTCGACCAGTTCGCGAACTACGTCGAGCGCGGCGAACGCTATCGGCATCTCGTGCGGGCGCATTTGCCCGAGGACGCCCATGCCTAGGGACGCGAGCCCGGCCGGGACGCTCAAGTCCTTCCGCTTGCTCAAAGCGTGGAGCTCGCTCGGCGCGCTGCCGCCCAATCCGCGGACGATGCTCGTCTACGACGCGTCGCTCACCTGGTGCGCGATCATCCTGCTCGCGATCGGGCTCGTGATGGTGTACTCGTCGTCGATCGCGATGGCCGAGTCTTCCGCGCACACCGGTTTCCGCTCCTGGTATTTCCTCGCGCGGCACGCGATGTTCGTCGCCGTCGGCGCCTTCGCGGCGTTCGTCGCCTTCCAGATCCCGATGAAAGCGTGGCAGCGCCTGGCGCCGTGGCTCTTCGTCGCCGGCATCGTGCTGCTTGCGCTCGTGTTCATCCCCGGCGTGGGCAAGTCGGTCAACGGCTCGCGCCGCTGGCTTTCGCTCGCCGTGGTCAACGTGCAGCCCTCCGAATTCATGAAGCTCGCCGCGGTGCTGTACGCCGCGAGCTACGCAGTGCGCAAGGCGGCGTTCCTGCATGCCGAGCAGCCGCTGAAGCAAACGATCGTCAAGGGTTTCCTGCCGCTCTTTCTGGTGATGGTCGCCGTAAGCGGCCTGCTGCTGTTCGAGCCCGACTTCGGCGCGCTGCGTCGTGATCGTCACCATCGCGTTCGGCATCCTGTATCTCGGCGGGCTCGACTGGCGGCTCTTCCTCGGCCTCCTCCTGCTCCTGCCCATCGGCCTTTCCGCGATTCTCGTCGCCGCGCCTTATCGGCTGCAGCGGCTCGTTGCGTTCCTCGATCCGTGGTCCGATCCGTTCGGCAAGGGCTACCAGCTGTCGCATTCGCTGATCGCCTTCGGCCGCGGCGAGTGGATCGGCGTGGGACTCGGGTCGTCGGTGGAGAAGTTGCTCTATCTCCCCGAGGCGCACACGGATTTCCTGCTTGCCGTGACCGCCGAGGAACTGGGATTCGCCGGCGTCGTGCTGGTGATCGGTCTCTTCGTCTGGCTGCTCTACCGCACGTACGCAATCGGCCGCCAGGCGGCTCGCCTCGGGCGGCGCGTTTGCGTCGCTCGTCGCATTCGGCATCGGCATCTGGATCGGCGTGCAGGCGTTCATCAACATCGGCGTCAACATGGGCGTGCTGCCGACGAAAGGGCTCACGCTGCCGCTCCTGTCGTTCGGCGGTTCCGGCATCGTCGCGAACTGCGTCGCGCTCGCGATCCTGCTCCGCGTCGACTACGAGAATCGGCGGTTGCTGCGAGGGTTCACTGTATGAGCGCCCGCGAGCGCGGTCTGCCGGGCCGCCCCAGGGCCGTGCTGCCCCTCGGGGGAGACGCGCGCAGCGCGTGTCGGGTGGGGCAACATGACCGGCACTGTGATGATCACCGCCGGCGGCACCGGGGGCACGTCTTTCCCGGGCTCGCTGTCGCCGCGAAGCTCATCGCGCGCGGCTGGCGCGTGTTCTGGCTCGGCACGCGCGACGGCATGGAAGGCGCGCTCGTGCGGCAGCACGGCGTCGAGTTCGAAGGCGTCGGCTTCGGCGGCATCCGCGGCAAGGGTTTGAAGACCGCCATCGTCGGGCCGTTTGCACTCGTCGGCGCCTGCTGGGAAAGCCGCAGCATCATCCGCCGCCGCACGCCGGACGTCGTGCTCGGCTTCGGCGGGTTCGCGTCGCTGCCGGGCGCGTTTGGCGGGCATCGCCACCGCGAAGCCGCTGCTGGTGCACGATGCGAATGCCGTCGCCGGGCTCGCCAATCGCGTGCTCGCCTACGCCGCGAAGCGCGTCCTGCTGGGCTTTCCCGATGCGATGCGCGGCAGGCATTCGAACAAAGTCGAATGGGTCGGCAATCCGGTGAGCGAGGCGATCGGCCGCGTGCCGCCCCCGAGGTCCGGTTCGCGGGGCGCACGGAATCGCTGTCGCTGCTCATCGTGGGCGGGAGCCTCGGCGCCGCGGCGCTCAATCGCTGCGTTCCGCGGGCGCTCTCGCTGCTGCCCACCTCCATGCGCCCGCGGGTGATGCATCAGTCGGGCCCGCGGCACGTCGACGCGTTGCGCGCCGCCTACGAGGAAGCGGGCGTCGCTGCGCAGTGCGTTCCTTTCATCGACGACATGGCGTCGCACTATGCCGACGCCGACCTCGTCCTCTGCCGCGGCGGCGCGATCACGGTGGCCGAGCTCGCCGCGGTGGGTGTGGCGGCGATCATCGTTCCGCTGCCCGGCGCGATCGCCGACGAGCAGAGCGCGAACGCGGAGTTTCTCGTCGCAGCGGGCGCGGCGGTGAAGATTCCCGAGGCGGAGCCTCCGCCCCGAGCGGCTCGCCGCGGCCATCGCATCGCTCACGCGCGAGAAGCTGCTCGCGATGGCCGTCGCCGGCCGCAAGCTCGCCCGCACCGATGCCGCGGATCGCGTGGCGGATGCGTGCGTCGCCTTCGGACGCGGACGATGAAGCACAAGGTCAAGCGCGTCCATTTCGTCGGCATCGGCGGCGCCGGGATGAGCGGCATCGCCGAAGTGCTCGTCACGCAGGGCTACCGCGTGTCGGGGTCCGATCTCGCGGCGAGCCCGGTGACGGCGCGCCTTGCGAGGCTCGGCGTCGCCATCGCGGCCGGGCATGCGGCGACCAACGTCGCCGGCGCCGATGCGGTCGTCGTGTCGACGGCGATCGCGCCGGACAATCCCGAGATCGTCGCCGCGCGCGAGCACGGCATTCCGATCGTGCCCCGCGCGCTGATGCTCGCCGAATTGATGCGCTTGAAGCAGGGCATCGCGGTGGCCGGCACGCACGGGAAGACGACGACGACGAGTCTCATCGCCTCCGTGCTGGCCGAAGGCGGTCTCGATCCGACGTTCGTCATCGGCGGCAGGCTCCTGTCGGTGGACGCGAACGCGTATCTCGGCAAGGGCGATTTCCTGGTCGCCGAGGCCGACGAGTCCGATGCGTCGTTCCTCTACCTCACCCCGGCGATGGCCGTCATCACCAACATCGACGCCGACCACATGGAGGCGTACGGCCACGACTTCGAGCGCCTGAAGAAGGCGTTCGTCGATTTCGCGCAGCGGCTGCCGTTCTACGGCGTGGCCGTCGTGTGCGTCGACGATGCGCACCTGCGCGAGATCCTGCCGGCGATCACGAAGCCGATGGTGACCTACGGGACCGCCGAGACGCGCGGCACTCCGCGCGACCGACATCGCAAACCATGGCGGCCACATGCGCTTCGTCGCCCGCGCGAAGGGCGCGCCCGACCTTCGCGTCCGAGCTCAATCTCGCAGGCGAGCACAACGTGTTGAATGCGCTCGCCGCGATCGCGATCGGCCGCGAAGCCGGCGTCGGGGATCCGGCGATTGCCAAGGCGCTCGCGGAGTTTCGCGGCGTGGGCCGGCGCTTCCAACGGTACGGCGAAGTGGCCGTCGAGGGCGGCGGCGCGTACACGCTGATCGACGATTACGGTCACCACCCGACGGAGATGGCAGCGACGATCGCCGCGGTGCGCGGGAGCTTCCCGGACGCCGGCTCGTGCTGGCATTCCAGCCGCACCGCTACACGCGCACACGCGACCTGTTCGAGGACTTCGTGCAGGTGCTGTCGACAGCGGACGTGCTGGTGCTGACCGACGTCTATCCCGCGGGCGAACCGCCGATCGTCGCGGCCGACGGACGCGCGCTGCGCGCGCGCCGTCCGCGTCGCCGGCAAGGTCGAGCCGGTGTTCGTCGAAGGCCCCGCCGAGCTGCCCGACGCGCTCCGCGCGCTCGTGCGCGACGGCGACGTCGTCGTCACGATGGGGGCAGGCTCGATCGGCCTGATGCCGCCGATGCTCGCGGCGGGCAACGTCGTTTCCGCGGACGCGCGCGCGGAGGGGGCATGATGATGAGCGAGCCGCGGACGTTCACCGCGCTGCGCGGCACGTTGGCGCGCGACGTCCCGCTCGCGCGCTACACGAGCTGGCGGTGCGGCGGACCGGGCGAGCGCGTCTACGTGCCGGCGGATCGCGACGATCTCGCGACGTTCGTCCGCCAGTTGCCTCCCGACGAGCCGCTGACCGCGATCGGGCTCGGCAGCAATCTGCTGGTGCGCGATGGCGGCATCCGCGGCACCATCGTCGTCCTCCACGCCGCGCTCAATGCGATGGAGATGCGCGACGGGCTCATCTTACGCCGAGGCCGGCGTGGCGAGTCCCAAGGTCGCGCGGTTCGCGGCGAAGCACGGACGCTCCGATGCCGAGTTTCTCGCCGGGATTCCCGGCACCGTCGGCGGAGCGCTCGCGATGAACGCCGGCTGCTACGGCGGCGAGACTTGGCGCTTCGTGGCGCGCGTGGAGGTGCTCACGCGGGCCGGCATCCTCGAGGAGCGCCTGCCTTCGGCGTATGCGATCGGCTACCGCTCGGTGCGAGATGCCGGCGGCGGCGCGCGCGAAGGCGTCTTCACCGCGGCGTGGTTCGCGTTTCCGGAAGGCGACGCGAGCGCCGCGCGCACCCGAATCGCGGAACTGCTGCGCCGGCGGATGGCCACGCAGCCGCTCAACCTGCCGAATGCCGGGAGCGTGTTCCGCAATCCGGCCGGCGACCATGCGGCGCGGCTGATCGAGATCTGCGGTCTCAAAGGCTACGCCGTCGGCGGAGCGCGGGTGTCGGAGAAGCACGCGAATTTCATCGTCAATCCGCAGGGCGCCGCGAAGGCCGCGGACATCGAAGCGATCATCGCGCACGTCCGCGCGGTCGTGCGCGAGCGCACCGGGATCGATCTCGAGCCCGGAGGTACAGGTGATGGGTGAGCCGTCGCATGACGGACTTCGGCAAAGTCGCCGTGCTCATGGGCGGCCCGTCGTCGGAGCGGGAGATCTCGTTCCTGTCCGGCAAGGCCGTCCTCGCGGCCCTTGTCGCCAAGGGCGTCGATGCGCATGCCTTCGATCCGAAGGAGCGTCCGCTCTGCGCGATCTCGCGCGCGAAGGGTTCGACCGCGTCGTTCATCGCGCTGCACGGCCGCTTCGGCGAGGACGGAACCGTGCAGGGCGCGCTCGAGACGATGGGCATCCGCTACACGGGCAGCGGCGTGATGGCTTCCGCGCTCGCGATGGACAAGTGGCGCACCAAGCTCGTCTGGCTCGCGAGCGGCATCTCCGACGCCGCGCTATGCCGTCGTCGACGCGCCGTACCGACTGGATGCGCGTCGTCGCCGAGCTGGGACTGCCGCTCATCGTCAAGCCCGCGCGCGAGGGCTCGACGATCGGCATCACCAAAGTGACCGGCGTCGATCACGGCGAGCTCGCCGTCGCCTACGCCGAGGCGGCGCGGCACGACGATCTCGTGCTGGTCGAGGAGTTCGTCGCGGGCACGGAGCTGACCGCGTCGATCCTCGGCGATCGCGCGCTGCCGCTGATCCGGATCGAGGCGCCCGCGGGCAACTACGACTATCACAACAAATATTTCTCCGACGACACGAAGTACTTCTGTCCCTGCCGGCCTCGACGGAGGCGAAGGAGCGGCGAGATTCTCGCGCGGCGTCGCTCAACGCGTTCCGCGTCGTGGGCTGCAGCGGCTGGGGCCGGCTCGATCTCATGCTGCAGGCCGACGGCTCGTTCTCAGTTTCTCGAGGTGAACACGTCGCCGGGCATGACCGGGCCATTCGCTCGTGCCGATGGCGGCGAAGGAGGCGGGACTGACTTCGGCGAGCTGTGCGTGGAGATCCTGCGAGGCGCGCATGTGGGATGACGCGAGACAGCTGAACGCGATTGCCGCTGCGCTCGCGCTGCGTCGCGGCGCTCGCTGCTCGTCTGGGGCGGCCTCGCGTGGGCGCTGCGCCAGCCGGCCGTTCGCGTTCCGCGAGGTCGTCGTGCACGGCCCGCTCGAGCGGGCGAGCGCGGCGCACCTCGAGGCGGCCGTCCGCGAAGAGCTCGCGGGCACGTTCTTCACGATGAACCTCGACCGCGCGCGGAGCGCGCTGACGCGGGTGCCGTGGGTGCGCAACCGTCGCGCTGCGCCGGCAGTGGCCGCAGCGGCTCGACGTGTCGATCGAAGAGCACGCGCCGCTCGCCCGCTGGAACGACGCGCGCGCTCGTCAACGTGCAGGAGAGGTGTTCGTCGCCGACTACAACGGCGAGCTGCCGCAGTTCGACGGGCCCGACGGAAGCGCCGCCGCAGGTGGCGGCGCGCTATCGCGAGTGGGCGAGGCGCTCGCGCCGCTCGCGCTCACGCTGGACGGCGATCCGGCTCTCGCCGCGCGGCGGCTGGCGGCTCGGCCGCGCGCGGCGACGGCGGAGCCGCTCGCGATCGAGCTGGGACGCGAGGAGCCCGCCGCGCGGCTCGCGACGCTTCGTCGGCGTGTACGAACGCACGATCGGCGCGCTCGCGCGCGCCGGAACCGCGTCGAGCACGTCGACCTGCGATATCGCAACGGATTCGCGGCCCGCGTGCCGGGATTCCGCGGAACGCGCGGCGAAAAAGACAGCCGACGCAGCAAGCGCGAAAAGCGAACGGGATAACGATGGTGAAGGATGCAAAGAACGTGATCGTCGGCCTCGACATCGGCACGTCGAAGATCGTCGCGATCGTCGCCGAGGTCGACGCCCGACGGCGCGCTCAACATCATCGGGCTCGGCACGCAGCCTTCGCGCGGCCTCGAAGAAGGGCGTCGTCGTCAACATCGAGGCGACGATGGCGTCGATCCAGCGCGTGCTGGAAGAAGCCGAGCTGATGGCGGAGTGCCGGATCACCGAGGTGTACACGGGATCGCCGGCAGCCACATCCGCAGCCTCAACTCGAGCGGCATGGTCGCGATCAAGGAGAAGGAAGTCACCGCAGGCCGACATCGACCGCGTCGTCGAGACCGCGAAGGCCATCGCGATCCCGAACGACCAGCAGATCCTGCACATCCTGCCGCAGGAATTCATCATCGACGGGCAGGAGGACGTGCGCGAGCCGCTGGGCATGAGCGGCGTGCGCCTCGAGGTCAAGGTGCACATCGTCACCGGGCGCGGTCTCGGCGGTCGGAGAACATCACCAAGTGCGTCGCCGCTGCGGCCTCGTGGTGAAGCGACGTGATCCTGCAGCCGCTCGCCTCGTCGATCGCCGTGCTGAACGACGACGAGAAGGAGCTCGGGCATCTGCCTCATGGACATCGGCGGCGGCACGACCGATCTCGCCGGTGTTCGCGGGCGGCGCGATCCGGCACACGGCGGTGATCCCGATCGCCGGCGACCAGGTGACCAACGACATCGCGATGACGCTGCGCACGCCGACGAAGGAAGCCGAGGAGCTGAAGCTGCGCCACGGCTGCGCGCTGCGCCAGCTCGCCGATCCGAACGACATCATCGAGGTTCCGGGCGTCGGCGATCGGCCGCCGCGCAAGCTCTCGCGGCAGACGCTCGCCGAAGTGATCGAGCCGCGGATCGAGGAGCTCTACACGCTGGTGCAGGCGGAGCTGCGCCGCTCCGGTTTCGAGGAGCTGCTCTCGTCGGGAATCGTGCTGACCGGCGGCTCGGCGCTGCTCGCCGGCATGACCGAGCTCGGCGAGGAAGTCTTTCACCTGCCGGTGCGCGTCGGCGTGCCGGCGTATGTCGGCCGGCCTCGCCGACGTCGTCCGCAGCCCGCGCTATGCAACCGCGGTCGGCCTGCTGCTCGAAGGCCGCGACCAGTACCTGCACGCACAGGAATCACGCGCGCGGACCACCGGGATCGGCGGCGCCGCGGAAAGGATGAAGCAATGGTTCAAGGCGAACTTCTGAGTCGTCAATGCAGCCATCAGCGTCGACGAATCGCGACCAGTCAACGCAGCATCTCGAGACAGGCAGAAAGGAGCACACCATGTTTGAAATCATCGACCAACCCCCGCAGAGCGGCGCCATCATCAAGGTCATCGGCGTCGGAGGCTGCGGCGGCAATGCCGTCGAGCACATGATCGACAAGAGGACTCCGTCGACGTCGAGTTCATCTGCGCGAACACCGACGCGCAGGCGCTCAAGCGCTCGACCGCGCGCGCCAGCTGCAGCTTGGCACCGCGACTGACGCGCGGGCTCGGCGCCGGCGCGCGGCCGGAGATCGGCCGCGACGCGGCGATGGAGGACCGCGACCGCATCGCCGAGATGATCGAGGGCTCCGACATGCTGTTCATCACCGCCGGGATGGGCGGCGGTACGGGCACCGGCGCGGCGCCGGTCATCGCCGACATCGCGAAGAGCATGAACATCCTGACCGTCGCGGTGGTCACGCGGCCGTTCCAGCTCGAAGGCGGCAAGCGGATGAAGGTCGCGCAGGCGGGCATCGACGAGCTCGCGAAGCGCGTCGACTCGCTGATCATCATCCCCAACGACAAGCTGATGCAGGTGCTGGGCGACGATAGTCTCGATGCTCGACGCCTATGCGGCGGCGAACGACGTGCTGCACGGCGCGGTCTCCGGCATCGCCGAGGTCATCAACAATCCCGGGCCTCGTCAACGTCGACTTCGCCGACGTGCGCACCGTGATGGGCGAAGTCGGCATGGCGATGATGGGCTCGGCGATCGGTCGACGGCGCGGATCGCGCGCGGCAGGCGGCCGAGCAGGCGGTGCGCAGTCCGCTGCTCGAGGACGTCAACCTCGCCGGCGCGCGCGGCGTGCTGGTCAACGTCACGGCGTCGTCGGGCCTCAAGATGAAGGAGTACCAGGACGTGATGACGACGATCAAGGAGTTCACCGCGGACGACGCGCTGGTGATCGTCGGCACGGTCATCGACGACGCGATGGAGCGACCAGCCTGCGCGTGACCATGATCGCGACCGGGCTCGGCGGCGCGCAGGCGGTCAAGCAGCGAGCAGCGCGCGCCTAGCATGACGCTCGTCGACAGCCGCAGGTCGTCGCGCGCACCGGCACCGACGGCGTGGGCGTCAGCGTCGACAACATCGACTACGAGAACTCTCGACGCGCCGGCCGTGATCCGAAGCGGCCGAGCCGCGGCGTGCCGGCGCGCGCCGGCGTTCGATACGACCGAGATTCCGGCGTTCCTGCGCAAGCAGGCCGACTGAAGGACCGCCGACAGCGACGTGAACGCATGCGGCGTCACACGACTGCGGTCATTATGCATGTAACACCGTTGAACCAGTGCGCTGTGACGACATGTTCGTACGCTACACGCACGGCGTGATCGCCGACCGCGCGAGTTGCCAGGTTGCGACATGCTGAAGCAGCGGCACGCTCAAGACGCACGATCAAGACGACGGGCGTCGGCCTGCACACCGGGGCGCGCGTCGAGATCGTGCTTGCGCCCCGCGCCGCCGGACACCGGCATCGTGTTCCATCGCGTCGACCTCGCGCAGCCGGTCGCCATTCCCGCCGACGCGCTGCAACGTCGGCGACACGCGGCTGTCGTCGACGCTCGAAGCAGGACGGCGCCTCGATTTCCACGGTCGAGCACCTGATGTCGGCGCTCGCCGGACTCGGCATCGACAACCTGCACGTCGACGTCGCCGGTCCGGAGATTCCGATCATGGACGGCAGCGCCGGGCCCGTTCGTCTTCCTGCTGCAATCGGCGGGCATCGTCGAGCAGGCAGTCGCCGAAGCGCTACCTGCGCATCCTGCTCGCCGGTCGAGGTGACGCGACGGCGACAAGTGGGCGCGCTTCGACCCGTACAACGGCTTCAAGCTCGACTTCACGATCGACTTTCCGCATCCGATGTTCGGGTCGGAGAACCGGCACGTGCGTCGATCGATTTCGCCGAGCACTCGTACGTGAAGGAAGTAGCCGCGCGCGCGCACGTTCGGCTTCATGCAGGACGTCGAGGCGATGCGCGCGGCCGGCGCTGGCGCTGGGCGGCAGCCTGCAGAACGCCGATCGTGCTCGACGAGATTCCGCGTGCTGAACAGCGAGGGTCTGCGCTACGACAACGAGTTCGTCAAGCACAAGGTGCTCGACGCGATCGGCGACCTCTACCTGCTCGGCCATCCGCTGATCGGCCAGTACACCGCGTTCAAGTCGGGCACGCGCTCAACAACGCGTTGTCGCGCGCGCTGCTAGCGCGTCCGGATGCGTGGGAGCTGGTGACGCTTCAGGCGACCGCCGATGTGCCGAGCGCGTTTCAGGGCTTGGCAGCTGCAGCCTGCGTGACGCGCGGGCGCCGCCCGCGACCACAGCGGCGGCACAATCAGTCTCGCGCCGTTGCAAGCTACCGCCAATCGCCATCCCCGTTTCAGTGACGGCGGACATGACTCGAGCCGTGATCATCGTCCGCGTGCTGCTGTCGCTGGCGCTTGCCGCAGTGGCCGGCGCGCTCGTCCTTTACGTGATCAAGCGCGATCAGCCGCTATCTGCGCTTTATCGGTCACGTCGCCAAGTACTCATTACTGTTGCTTCTCGCCGTTTTCATCTTCTACGCGCTTGCGCATGGCGACCATCGCGCTTTGAAGCGTGTTTCCGCAGCTCGCGCAGCCAACCGTCTGCAAGGCATTCGCAAGTAGGAGTAGTCGCCCAATTGCTCCGCGGTGGCGCAGTGAGCGTTGTCGCAACCATGCGCATCTAGCTGTTTTTCAACGTATTCGCAACGTGTCGCGACGCATGCCGGGCTTGCACGCGCACCCGTATTCAGTAAATTCGCAGCCTTCATCGCGTAGAGCAGCGTAAGAGGTCAGGCGCGCGCTGACGCGAGCGGCGCGGCCGCCGCACTGCATGCTGGTCGCCGAGTCGCGTCGAATTCGAGCAGGAGCAGGCGTCGGCCACTGCGACGCACTGCCCAGCGATCGGGCAGCGTCTTTTCGATGCGCTGCTCCAGCGCCACTGCGCGCTGTCTGCGCTGCAGCAGTTCGGCCAATGCCGATTCGCCGGTAATGATCTGCTGCAAGCGGCGCATGGTCATCGAGTGTTCGCAGAGTCGCCGTGGCGACGCGGGAGCCGGCAGTCGAAGGAGGAGTCATTTGAACATAATCTCTCATCTCAGGTGCCGCTGCGCGCGCGAGGACGCTTGACGCTGGACTGGCGGCACTGGACGCTCGGCACCATCTCGCCTGCTGGTCCTCTTCCTTGCCTTTACCGCTGCTTTTCAACTACGTGACGCTGCGCTACGCCGCGGCCGATCAATCATCCGCTGCTGCAGGCGATCGTCCTCGCCGACCAGCGCCAGGAAGCGCCAAAGACGCAGGAGGTCGTCGAAGGCCACCTCAACTCGATGGCCAGCTCAAGCTGGGCGAGCTGCAGGCGCAGATGCTGCGCCTCGGACGGGTTGGGAGGCCGTCTGGCGAAGCTGGCAGGGCTCAAGCCCCAGGAATGGCCGCCCATGTTGCAACCCGGAGTGGTACCCGGCCGCGGCGGCCCGGCGCCGACCGCTGCGCGGCGACCAGTCAGTCGATGAATTCGGCACCATCGCTCGCGCGACGCTTTCGCGCGAGGTCGAGCAGCGCTCCGATCAGCTGGGCGTGCTGTGAAGCGCTGTCTGGTGACCGACTCGGCGAAGCGGAAGTTCCTGCCGATCGCTATCGCCCGATCGAGGACGGCTGGTTTTCGTCCAACTTCGGATGGCGCATCGACCCCTTCAGCGGTCAGAAAAGTTTCCACAGAAGGCATCGATTTTCCGTCGAGGTCCGGGACCGCGATCGTTGCGGCCGCCGGTGGCAAGGTTATCTACGCGGACGTGCATCCGGCCTATGGTAAAATGAACGAAATCGACCATGGGAACGGGTTGGTGAGCCGCTACGCGCATTCCTCAACCTTATACGTCAAGGAAGGGGACCTGGTCGTGCGCGGCCAGCCATCGCCAGCAGTCGGTTCGACCGGCCGCTCCACTGGTGCCCGCATCTGCGCTAGGTGCGTCGAACGGCGTTCCACAGAATCCTGCGCGTTTTCTGCAGCCTGCGGGCTGAGCGCCTGGCGCAGGCCTGAGGGCGTCCCGGCGCGCAGCCGGTACAGCGAAGGGTGAGGCGGTCCTCACCCTTGTTTTTTCGGCCGGCGAGGCCAGGTAGGACCTGTAGCCTAGCTTTCCTATGATCCCCAATATCCTCACCAAGATTTTCGGCAGCCGCAACGAGCGGCTGCTCAAGCAGTACGCGGCCGGGCGTCACGCCCTGATCAACGCACGCTTGAGCCGGCCGTGGCGGCGCTTGTCCGACGCCGAGCTCACGCGCGAAGACCGACGCGTTCAAGGCAGCGCGTGGGCAATGGCGAGGGACGCTCGAGTCGGTGCTGCACCAGAAAGCATTCGCCGTCGTGCGCGAAGCCGGCTAAGCGCACCACTGCAGATGCGCCACTTCGACGTGCAGTTGCTCGGGCGGCATGGCGCGCTGCACCACGGCAAGATCGCCGAGATGCGCACCGGCGAGGGCAAGACGCTCGTCGCCGACGCTGCCCGCGTACCTCAATGCGCTGACCGGGCAATGGCGTACACATCGTCACTGTCAACGACTACCTGGCGCAGCGCGACGCCGAGTGGATGGGGCGGATCTACCGCTTCCTCGGGCTTGACCGTCGGCGTCATCCTGTCGCAGATGGCCGCGACGACGCGAGCGCAGGCCGCCTACGCGGCCGACATCACCTACGGCACCAACAACGAGTTCGGCTTCGACTACCTGCGCGACAACATGGTGTTCGCGCTCGGCGACAGCGTGCAGCGCGGGCTGCACTACGCGATCGTCGACGAAGTCGACTCGATCCTGATCGACGAGGCGCGCACGCCGCTGATCATCTCCGGCCAGGCCGACGACAACATCGATCTCTACTACCGCCTCGAACGAACTCGCGCCGCAGCTCGCCGCGGCAAGCCGAAGAGACGGCGCCCGGCGACTACTGGGTCGACGAGAAGGCGCACCAGGTGCTGCTGTCCGAGGAGGGACACGAGCACGCCGAGGGCATCCTCGCTGCAGCGCGGGCCTGCTCCGCCGGGACGCAGCCTCTACGACGCGCCACAACATCTCGCTGATGCACCACCTGTACGCGGCGCTGCGGGCGCACGCGCCTGTTCCACCGCGACCAGCACTACGTCGTGCAGGACGGCGAGGTGATCATCGTCGACGAGTTCACCGGCCGCCTCATGGCCGGCCGGCGCTGGTCGGACGGCCTGCACCAGGCGGTCGAGGCCAAGGAAGGCGTGCCGATCCAGCGCGAGAACCAGACGCTGGCGTCGATCACCTTCCAGAACTACTTCCGCATGTACTCGAAGCTCGCCGGCATGACCGGCACGGCCGACACCGAGGCGTTCGAGTTCCAGCAGATCTATCACCTCGAAACGATGGTCGATCCCGACCAACGTGCTCGATGATTCGCAAGGACGAGAACGACCTGGTCTTCCGCACGTTCCAGCGAGAAGGTCGACGCGCGTCATCGCCGACATCAGCGATTGCCACGAGCGCGGCCAGCCGGTGCTCGTCGGCACGACCTCGATCGAGAACTCCGGAGCTCTGTCCGGGCATCCTCGCAGAAGGCGAAGCTGCCGCACCAGGTGCTCAACGCCAAGCAGCACGCGCGCGAGGCCGAGATCGTCGCGCAGGCGGGCCGCCCGAAGATGATCACCATCGCGACCAACATGGCTGGCCGCGGCACCGACATCGTGCTGGGCGGCGCGTCGAGCCGCAGATCCTCAGCGCTGCGCGAGGACGACGGCGCTGACGCAGACGGAAAGGATCTGCAGATCGGCAAGCTGCGCGCGCGAGTGGCAGGTGCGCCACGAGCAGGTCATCGCCGCGGGCGGCCTGCATATCATCGGCACCGAGCGGCACGAGTCGCGGCGCATCGACAACCAGCTGCGCGGCCGTTCCGGCCGCCAGGGCGATCCGGATCGTCGCGCTTCTACCTGTCGCTCGAGGACCCGCTGCTGCGCATCTTCGGCGGCGAGCGCCTCTCCGGCATCATGCAGCGGCTGAAGATGCCCGAGGGCGAGCCGATCGAGCACCCGATCGTCAATCGCTCGATCGCCAGAGGCGCAGAACCGCGTCGAGGTCGCGCAACTTCGACATCCGCAAGCAGCTGCTCGAGTACGACGACGTCGCCAACGACCAGCGCACGCGTGATCTACCAGCAGCGCAACGAGCTGCCTCGAAACCGACAGACATCTCGGAGACGATCCGCAACATGATCGCCGGCCAGGTCGATGACACGCGCGCGCTGCATGTTCCGCCAGAGTCGGTCGAGGAGCAGTGGGACGTCGCCGGCGCTCGAGACGGCGCTGCCAGCGACTACGAGCTTCAAGGCGCCGTCGGCGAGTGGCTGCAAGGCGGAGCCCGGAGCTGAGCGACGAGGCGCTGCGCGAACGCATCGCGCGACACTTGCTGTGAAGCAGTACGAAACGAAGCTGGAGCTGGTCGGGCCGGAGATGTTTCCATCAGTTCGAGCGCAATCTGATGCTGCACGACGCTCGATCAGCACTGGCGCGAGCATCTTGCCGCAGCTCGATCATCTGCGCCAGGGGGATCCACCTCGCGCGGCTACGCGCAGAAGAATCCGAAAGCAGGAATACAAGCGCGAAGCGTTCGAGCTGTTCTCCGACATGCTCGACCGCATCAAGCAGGACGTCGTGAAGATCGTGCTGACCGTGCAGGTGCGCTCCGCAGCAGGACGTGCAGGCGGTCGAGGAGCGCCGCGCGGTGTCCAACGTGCGCTACCAGCACGCCGACTACGACGAGGCGCTTGCTGCGCGATCGCCGCTGACGACCGCGCCGGCCGCGCCGCGCCGCCGCCGTTCACGCGCGCGGGCCAGAAGGTCGGGCGCAACGATGCCGTGCCCGTGCGGATCGGGGAAGAAATACGAATGCCACGCGCTGCCGCCACGGGCGTAGACGATCGTCTGACGCTTCGTCTCGCGCGTGCACGATGCCGGTCAACTACACCGCCGCCCGACACGCCGAGTCAGCTGCTGCCGGTTGCAGGCGTCGCGCTCGGCACCGCCGCCGCCCGCATCAAGAACTGGGCGCGCGACGACGTCGTGCTGGTCAGCGCTGGCGCGCGGGCACGCGCGGCGGCGGGCGTCTTCACGCAGAACCGCTTCTGCGCCGCGCCGGTCATCGGTCTGCCGCGAACACCTTGCGCGCGCCGAGTCGGCGACAACGCGCGCTGGTCGATCAACGCCGGCAACGCCAACGCCGGAACCGGCGACCGCAGGTCTCGCCGACGCGCGCGCGACGTGCGCGGCGGTCGCGCAGGCTCGTCGGCTGCCCGCCGGAGGAAGTGCTGCCGTTCTCGACCGGGCGTCATCATGGAGCCGCTGCCGGTGGACAGGATCGTGGCGTGCGCTGCCGTGCGGCGCGCGGCGCTGCGCGCGACGACGGCTGGTTCGCCGCGGCGCGCGCGATCATGACGACGGACACCGTGCCGAAAGGCGGCGTCGCGACGCGTCGACGTCGACGGCGCCCGATCACGGTGACCGGCATCGCCAAGGGCGCCGGCATGATCGCGCCGAACATGGCGACGATGCTCGGCTTCGTCGCGACCGACGCGCCGATCGTCCGCGCGCTGCTGCGCGAGCTTGCGCGCGAGATCGCCGATGCATCGTTCAACCGCGTCACCATCGACGGCGACACGTCGACCAACGACAGCTTCGTGCTGATCGCCGACCGGCGCAGGCCGCGATCGCGCCGATCACGAACGCGCCGACGATCCGCGACTGCCGGCGGTGCGCGCCGCGCTCGACGGTCGTCGCGCATCGAGCTCGCCCAGGCGATCGTGCGCGACGGCGAGGGCGCGACCAAGTTCATCGCGATCGCGCGTCGAAGGCGGACGCGACGTCGGCGAATGCCGATCGCGTCGCGCGCGCGATCGCCCATTCGCCGCTGGTCAAGACGGCGTTCTTCGCGTCGGATCCGAACCTCGGACGCATCGTCTGCGCGATCGGCAATGCGGCGGCGCAGCGACCTCGATCCCGCGCGCGTGTCGTTCTGGCTCGACGACGTGCTGGTCGTCGACGACGGCGGGCGCGCGGCGTCGCTACCGCGAGGAGGACGGCCAGCGCGTGATGAAGCAGGCCGAGATCGCCGTGCGCGTCGCACTCGGCCGCGGCAACGCGCGCGGCGACCGTGTGGACCTGCGATTTCTCGCACGAATACGTCAGCATCAACGCCGACTACCGCAGCTGATAGCTGCGCAAGCCAGAACGCGAATCGCTGCCGCGCTCGCTCGCGCGCGCCGAGGCGGTGCTCGAGCGCGTCGAGGCGTTGCTGCCGCGCGCCGCCGCCGCGATCCCGACTGGACGCGTGCGCGCGCGTTTCGCTGGCGCAAGCGCGGCGGGCGCGGGTATCTCTGCAGGCGGTCGCCGCATCCGCACGCGATCCGCCTCGACGACCTGGTCGCCGATCGACGAGCAGAAGCGCGTCGATCGACGCGAACACGCGCCAGTTCGTCGCCGGCTTGCCGGCGAACAACGTGCTGCTCACCGGCTCGCGCGGCACCGGCAAGTCGTCGCTGGTCAAGGCGATGCTCGTCAAGTACGCGGCGAAGGGCCTGCGGCTGATCGAGGTCGACAAGGGCGACCTCGTCGACCTGCCCGACATCGTCGAGCCGGTCGCCGGCCGGCCGCGAGCGCTTCATCGTGTTCTGCGACGATCTCATCGTTCGACGCCGGCGAGCCGGGCTACAAGGCGCTGAAGGTGATGCTCGACGGCACGATCGCCGCGCCGTCGGTCGAACGTCGCTGATCTACGCGACGTCGAACCGGCGCCATCTGCTGCCCGAGTACTTCAGCGAGAACCTCGAGACGACGCACGTCGGCGAGGAAGTGCATCCCGGCGAATCGGTCGAGGAAAGATCTCGCTGTCCGAGCGCTTCGGCCTGTGGATTTCGTTCTATCCGTTCAGCCAGGACGACTACCTCGCCGCCGTCGACGGGCTGGCTGCGTATTTCACGACGTGCCAGCGCCGCACGACGCGGCGCACGCGTCGAGGCGCTGCACGCGCGAGGCGATGCAGTTCTGCGCTTGCAGCGCGGGTCGCGCAGCGGCCGCGTCGCGTGGCAGTTCGCGCGCGCCCACGCCGGTGCGCGCGGCGCTCAAGGCCCGCGCAAGGGCGCGTGAGCGGCCGTCGGTCGTGCGCGTCGCGGTCGCCGTGCTGCATGCGGCGCCGACGGCGGCGTGCTGCTGGCGCAGCGGCCTGGCCGGCACGCCGTATGCCGGCTACTGGGAATTTCCCGGCGGCAAGCTCGAGCCTGGCGAGTCGCCGCCGCAGGCGCTCGCGCGCGAGCTCGCGCGAAGAGCTCGGCATCGAGGTCACGCGCGCGGCGCCGTGGCTCGATGCAGCGCTACGTCTATCCGCACGCGCACGTCGAGCTGGCAATTTTTTCGCGTGTCTACGCGTGGCGTGGCGAGCCGCGCGGACGCGACGGTCAGGCGATCGCGTGGCAAGCGTCCGGGCGCGTTCGACGTGGCGCCGCTGCTGCCGGCCAATCACGATCGTGCTGCGCGCGCTCGCTGCTGCCGCCGGTTTACGCGCATCTCGATGGCCGAGGAACTTGGTGAAGCGGAATTCCTCGCCGCGCGCGTGTCGCGATCGCAGCGCGGCCTGCGACTGATCCAATTGCGCGAGAAGTCGTTGCCGCCACGACAACGTCGCGCGCCTGGCCGAGTCGCTGCGCTGCCGCATCGCGCGACCGCACGGCGCGCGCGTGTTGCTCAACGGCGACGCCGAGGCTGGCGCGACGCCTGGGCTGCAGAGGGCGTTCACTGGAGCGCGGCGCGGCTTGCGCGGCGCGCACGGCGACGGCCCGACGACATGCTATGCGCTGCGTCGTGTCACGACGAGCGCGGAGCTCGCACGCGCAGCGCAGCTCGGGCGTCGATTTCGTCGTGCTGGGTCCGGTGAAGGCGACGCCATCACATCCGGACGCGAGCCCGCTTGGCTGGGCGCGATTCGCCGAGCTCGTGCGTGGACACGCCCATCCCGGTCTACGCGCTCGGCGGATTCGCATCGCGACGATCTCGGACGTGCGCGATTGCCCACGGTGCGCATGGCGTCGCGCTGCGCCGCGCAGCGCTGGTCAGGAGGGGACGTCTCCTGCCTTCAGCTGATCATCCGGATCGTCCGGGGATCTTCGACGATCGGCACCCGATAGGATTCTGTCGCCCATGCGCCGAGGTCGATCATCTTGCAGCGCTCGGAACAGAATGGGCGGGACGGACTTTGCGGCCCCCATTCGACGGGTTTGCCCGCATTGCGGGCACGCAGCGACTGCGCAACTTTGGTCATGGCAGTCGGTCGAGCGCTAGTTCAAGCACACGCGGGCGACGTGCAGCGGCGTTGCGTCCGGCGCCGTCGCGAATCTGATGTCGGCAACTGAAGCCGTCGGCGACGATGAGCGCCTTCGGTGCGTGCATCGCCGCGCTGCGGGCAGCACCGCGAAGCTTCGCCCATCGCCATCGAGAGCGTCGTAGTGGCGCGCCTCGTAACCGAAGGCGCCTGCCATGCCGCAGCAGCTCGAATCGACGAAGCGGGCGCTCAATGCCCGGAACCAGCCCAGCACTTCCGCTATCGGCTTCATCACCGCGAACGCCTTCTGATGGCAGTGACCGTGCACGATGGCTTCGGCAGCCGGTGCTGACGGAAGCGCGAAGGTCAGCCTGCCCGCGGCTTTTTCCCGTACCGAGGAACTCCTCGAACATCATCGCGTTTGCCGCCAGCAATTGCGCGTCCTCGCCGAAACCGTAGTCGAGAAATTCGTCGCGCAGACCGAGCAGACATGACGGGCTCCAGGCCGACGATCGCCACGCCACGCTGCGCTAGCGGCAGCAGCGCATCGATCGTGCTGCGCGCCTCCGCCTTCGCCTCGTCGACCAGCCCCGCGGAAAGAAACGTCCGTCCGCAGCATAGAGGACGATCTCCGCCGCTGCGTTGACGTGCACGGCGTAGCCCGCGGACTCGCAGGACGTTGCGCGCGGCGCGCGCGTTTTCGTGAGCGAAGTAGTTCGTGAAGGTATCGACGAATAGCGCAGCACCTCCTTGTTCGGCGCAGCGCCCGCGGTCGCCGGCGGCGTGCGCAGGCGCAGATAATCACCTTGCCAACGCGGTAGCGCGCGTGCGCGGAGATGCCGAAGCCAGCGCTCGGCAGCGCGCGCCGCACCGGGAATCCGATCGCGCAGGGCGAGGCAGCCACGGCAGACGCGACTGGACCGCATGAGCGCATAGCGCGGCAGATACGCGATCAGCCGGTCGCTGCAGACCGATGCCGCTGGCGTTCGGCACGGGCGGCGAGCGCCTCGATCTTCATCTTCGCCATGTCGACGCCGGTCGGGCACTCGCGCCGGCAGCCCTTGCAGCTCACGCACAGGTCGAGCGCCGCGCGCACGGCCTCGACGCGAGCGTCATCGGCGCCGAGCTGCGCCCGACAGCGCGAGCCGCAGCGTGTTCGCGCGCCCGCGCGTCGAGTGTGCTGCTCGTCGCGCGTGACGCGATAGCTCGGGCACATCGTGCCGGCGTCGAACTTGCGGCAATGGCCGTTGTTGTTGCACATCTCGACCGCCTTGCCGAATCCGCCTGCGCGGATCGCCGCCGGTGCCGGGCGCGCGTCACGCGTCCGGTCAGCGGATCGCGCTCGACGTTCCACGCCGACCAGTCGAGCTGCGGTCGCGACGCGGCGCGTCCGGTAGCCGGGCGGAAAGCGGAACAGCGACGCGTCGTCCATGCTTCGGCGGCGCGACGATCTTGCCGGGATTCATGCAGGCCGGCCGGATCGAACAGCGCCTTGATCTCCGCGAACGCGCGCGTTGAGCCGCGGGCCGAACTGCCAGGCGACCCATCTCGCTGCGGCACGAGGCCGTCGCCGTGCTCGCCGGAGTACGCGCCCTTGTACTCGCGCACCATCGCGCGACGCCTCCTCGGCGATCGCGCGCATCTTGCGCCGCGCCGTCGCGCCGCATGTCGAGGATCGGCCGCACGTGCAGCGTACCCACCGACGGCGTGCGCGTACCACGTGCCGCGCGGTGCCGTGCTTCGCGGAAGACCTCGCGTCAAGCCGGTCGGTGTATTCGGCGAGGTGCTCGAGCGGCACCGCGCAATCCTCGATGAACGACACCGGCTTGCCGTCGCCCTTCATCGACATCATGATGTTGAGGCCGGCCTTGCGCACTTCCCACAGCGCCTTCTGCGCCTGCGGCGTCGGTCATCGCGCACGACCGCTGCCGCGGCAGGCCGAGATCGCCCATCAGCTCGACCAGATCGCCCGAGCCGCGCCGACAGGTCCGTCGCGCGCTACTCGCCGATGAATTCGACCAGCAGGATCGCGTGCCGGTTCGCCGATCAGCGCGCGCGTCGATCACCGGCGCGAAACGCCGGATTGCCGCGCGCGAGGTCGATCATCGTGCGGTCGACGAGCTCGACCGCCGGTGGGCTCGAGCGTCGACGATGTGCTGCGTCGCATTCCATCGCCGCGATGGAAGCGACGGGAAATTCACGACGCCGAGCGCGCGATGCGCCGGCAGCGGCGCGAGCTGCAGCGTGAGCGCGCGCGAAGTACGCGAGCGTGCCTTCGCGAGCCGACCAGCAGATGCGCGAGATTGACCGATGCCGTCGGCCGTGTACGGGCGCACGCTTTGCGGCGCGAACACGTCGAGGTTGTAGCCGCCGACGCGGCGCAGCACGTGCGGAACCTGCGCTCGATCTCGTCGCGCTCGCGCGCGCCGATCGCTGCGCAGCGCGTCGACGCAGCTCGCGCACGCGCGACCGGCGCGCGACATCGCGGCGTCGGGACCGAACGCGCAGCCTCGCTGCCGTCGGCGAGCATGCGCGTCGATGCCGGCGACGTTGTGCACCATGTTGCCGTAGCGCGATCGAGCGCGACCCGCAGGAGTTGTTGCCGGCCATGCCGCCGATGCGTCGCCTGCGCCGACGTGCTGACGTCGACCGGGAGCCACAGGCCGTGCGGCTGCAGACAGGCGTTGAGCTGATCGAGCACGACGCCGGGCTGCGACGGTGACCGTCATCGCGTCGCTTGTCGAAGGCGAGCGATGCGGTTGAGGCGACTTGCTGTGATCGACGACCAGCGCCTGCGCCGACGGTTTGCCCGCACTGCGATGATCCGGCGCCGCGCGGCAGCACGGGGACGTCGAGCTCGCGCGCAACGGCGAGCGCGCGTGCGCATCGTCGTCTTCGTCGCGCGGAACGACGACGCCGATCGGGAACTATCTGGTAGATCGACGCGTCGGTCGCATAGCGCGCCGCGCGACGCGCGATCGAACAGCACATCGCCGCGCATTCCGCGCGAAGGCGTTGCGCGAGGCGCGACGCGTCCGCCGCCTGCCGCAGCCGGCGATCCATGACGACGGGTTGCTCGATCGGGGCGTTCATGACGCGGCCTTCCGACGCTTACGCTACAATCGCACATATACCAAGCTGCACCTGTCCTCGGGGACGAGCCTCATGCTGCGACTGAACGACCATCCCAGCGGCCGGCACTTTCTGCAGATTCCGGGGCCCACGAACTGTGCCCGACCGCGTTCTGCGCGCGATCGATCAGCCGACGATCGACCATCGCGGGCCGGAATTCGGCGCGCCTCACGCTGGAGATCCTCGAGCGGCTGAAGCAGATCTTCCAGACGCGAGAGTCCGGTCGTCATCTATCCTGCGTCAGGCACCGGTGCGTGGGAGGCCGCGCTGGTCAACACGCTCTCGCCCGGGCGATCGAGGTACTGATGTTCGAAACCGGCCACTTCGCGACGCTCTGGCGCAAGATCGCCGACAGGCTGGGGCTGGTCGTCGACTTCGTTCCCGGCGACTGGCGCAGCGGCGTCGACCCTGCCGTCGTCGAGGCGCGACTCGGCGAGAGACAAGGCGCACGCGATCAAGGCGGTGCTCGTCGTGCACAACGAGACGTCCACGGGCGTCACCAGCCGGATTGCCGCGATCAGGCAGGCGATCGATCGCGGCAGGTCATCCAGCACTGCTCATGGTCGATACGATCTCGGACTCGGCTCACTCGACTATCGCCACGCACGAGTGGGGCGTCGACGTCAGCGTCGCGGGCTCGCAGAAGGGGCTGATGTTGCCGCCCGGGTTGTCGTTCAACGCCGTCAGCGACAAGGCGCTCGCGCCGAGCAAGGCGTCGCGCCTGCCGAAATCCTACTGGGGCTGGGACGAGATCATCGCGATGAACCGCAAGGGCTGTTTTCCCTACACGCCGGCGACCAACACTGCTGTACGGCCTGCACGAAGCTACGGCGATGCTGCTCGAAGAAGGGCTTGGACAACGGTCTTCGCGCGTCACGATCGGCACGCCGAAGCGACGCGCCGCGCGGTCCGCGCGCTGGGGCCTCGAGATCCTGCTGCCGCAATCCCGCTGAGTACAGCAGCGCGCTGACCGCGGTGCTGATGCCTGAAGGCCACGATGCCGATGCGCTTCGCGCCGCGAGATCCTTGAGCGCTACGACATGTCGCTCGGCATGGGGCTGGGCAAGCTGGTCGGTCAGCGTGTTCCGCATCGGCCACCTCGGCTTTTCAACGACCTGACGCTGTGCGGCGCGCTGTGCGGCGTCGAGATGGGTCTCGCAGTCGCGCAAGTGCCGCATCAACGCGAAGGCGTCGACGAGGCGCTTGCGTACCTGCAGGAAAGGCGGACAGTGCAGACCGCGTGATGCGCAGCGACGCGGCGCGTGATCCGAACGTTGCGCGTGTTGCAGAATCTGCGCGGACGGCAAGTGCTCTGATGGGTTCGCCGTCCGCAACGTCAGGGACGCGCAGTCGAGGTCGTTGAGTCGCCGAGATTGCTACTAGAAGGAGGATCAGCGAAATGAACAGGTTCGTCAGAAGACCGCGGGCACGCTGGCCCATCATGCTGGCGAAGCGCGACAGCTCTCGCCTGGGAGCCCACCAAGCCCGTCGAGATCGTGGTGGCCGCGGGCGCCGGCGGGGCATCCGACCAGATGGCGCGAATGATGCAGGCGGCGATCCAGAAG
>ERZ1370068.6885-contig-5839_pt1 | contig 58987 bp, 102 predicted proteins | sample MGYA00561227_ERZ1370068 | MGnify/ENA primary metagenome ERZ1370068 (study PRJEB38410, sample SAMEA6850437) | metagenome | study: Metagenomic assessment of the ecological functions of the soil: analysis of the soil microbiota associated with the... | reverse complement strand
GTTACGTATTGTTACCAGTCACCCAGGTCATTCAATGTATGGCGTTTTAGGCAAAAGTCTCACGACCTTTCGTCACCTGCTCAGTCATTCGGCTCGGGATTGCCCGCCTGGAAGGCCTTCTTCGAAGACATCATCAGAAGCGAAAAGATCGGGACGTGGATCAATTCCCTTGTCGCGGCGCCGGGCGGCGAAGAATTACGTCTACGAGCAAACTCACCGCGAGCAGGCGGTCACCCCGCCGCGGGAGTCCCAGCGTCGCTACAGCGATCTCGGTTTCATGATCCTCGCCGAAGGCCGTGGAAATCCTCACCGGCAACAGCCTTCTGACCGCTTCTTGCTCAGATACGGATCTTTCAAACCCGTTGGGACTCCGGTCCACCGGTTTCGTCGATTCGACTCGCAGTCTCCGAACGCGGCGCCTGGCAGCCGGTCGAAGACGTCATCGCGCCGACGGAAAATTGTCCGTGGCGAGAAAAATTCTCTGCGGCGAAGTGCATGACGACAATGCTCTACGTGATGGGCGGGGTGGCGGGTCACGCCGGGCTGTTTTCTTCGGCACGCGAGGTGCACGCTTTTTTGTTCGTGGATGAGCCAGTGTCTCCACGGTAAGGACAGTTCTGCCGCAATCGCTGGTGCAAGAGTTCCCTGACTGGCGGTCGCTGCGGCTGATTCGAACTTTGCGCCTTGGGTTGGGATACGCCGTCCGCGGGTAAGTCCGCCAGCGGCAGCCTGTTTTCGTCTGCGCCGGTCGGGCATCTCGGGTTTCACCGGTTGCTCGATCTGGTGGGACCTGGAGAAAAACTGTCACGTCGTGCTGTTGACCAATCGGGTTCATCCATCGCGGAAAATGACAAGATCAAAGACTTCCGGCCGCAGCATCCACGATCAGATTATGAAAGTGCCTCTTCCCATGAATCGATCTTCCACCCGCGGGCATGCCATATTCACTTGATCGCGGCTTGTGGTGTCGGCAGCTGGCGCTCCCTTGCTGGTCTATTGCAAGCGCGCGGATACCGGCGTCACCGGCTCCGATCAAAACATTTACCCGCTGATGATGTACCTATCTGCGGAAATTGGTATCGAGATACTTTCCGGTTATCGACCGGAGCATCTGTCGCCCCGTCCTGACTTGGTCGTCGTCGCAACGCGGTATCGCGCAATAACCCTGAAGCGCCGTGCTCAGTCAAATATATCCCGTACATTTCTTTCCGCAGGCACTGGGTCAGGTTTCTGATCGGTGCGCGTGATCTTCGCCGGTGATCGCCGGCACCATGGAAAGACGACGACGACGAGCGCTTGGCTGCCTGGGTATTGACCTGCGCCGGGCTTGATCCGGGATTTTTCATCGGCGCGTGCCGCTCAATTTCGGCAACGGATGGAAGTCGGCGCGGGCGATCACGTCGTCATCGAAGGCGACGAGTACGACACGGCTTTTTTGACAAGGGACCGAAGTTTCTCCACTACCGCCCGCGCCACGTTATTTTTACCAGCGTCGAATTCGATCACGCCGACATCTACCGCGACCTCGAGCACGTGAAGACTGCCTTTCGCCGCTTGATCGGACATCATCCCCGGCGACGGTCTCGCTGGTCGTCTGCAGGCGACTATCCGGCGGCACTGGAAATCGCGGCAGTTGGCGCTGTTGCCGACGCATCACCTACGGGTCGTACCGGCGACGCCGACTGGACAGCGGCCGATATCCGGAATTTCGACGAATGGCGGAGCTCTTTTGAGCCTTGTTATCGACGGCAAGTCCGAGGGCCGCAGTCGAAGTCAGCTTGATCGGCCGGCACAATCGTCACGAATGCGCTTGGCGGTCTACGCATGGGTCGGATGATGCGGCATCAATGAGCGCGAAAAATTGCTCGATGGGTTTCGCCATCTTTCCGAGGCGTCAAGCGTGCGCCAAGAGATTCGCGGCGAGCGGCGCGGCGTGCTGGTCATCGACGACTTTCGCCCATCATCCAACCGCCGTGCGCGAGACCGATCGAAGCCGTCAGGCAGCCTATCGAGGGCGCGCACTCTGGGCCAGATCTGAGCCGCGCAGCACATACCAGCAAGCGAAATATCTTCGAGAAGGAGTTTGCCGGCAGCCTTGGCTCGGCCGATCAGGATCGTCATCAGCACGCTGCGATCAGCCTGAGAAGGTTCCCGAAAGACGAGCGGCTATCGGTCGAAATCGCGTGAGTCCGAGAGATCAATCAGCGCTCGCCAGAGCTCGCGCGTCGGTCGATTGCGAGCGCGCGAAATCGCGTCGCACGTGGTGGGCACGAGTGCCGTCCAGGCGATGTCGTGCTGGTGATGTCCAACGGCGGCTTTGACGCGCGTGCACGAGAAAATCTTGCAGGCGTCTAGCGAGATAAATAGAGCTGCGCGCGCATTCCTGGCTGCAAAAATATTGCCCTGATATCAACCACCGCGGCTCGATTTGCGGCACGTAGCTGTGGCACTGCGGATCGAATACCATCTTCTTCGCCCTCGGCGTATGGATTCCTGTGCGCGGGTCGACGGCTTGGTTTTGCCCGCCTGCGCGATGGACTTCAGCGCGGAAATGACGATGTAGCAAACAGCAGTAAACAGAATGAGACGGAGCAGCAACATCGCCGCTTCAGTGCCATGGCGGACGCACGACTTAGGCGTGATACAGATGGATCTTCGTCGTCCTTGACGTTGATCAGCAGCTCGGAAATGGTCACGCCGAGCTCGGGATGGATTGACCTGCGGGGCGATTCTCGCTCAGCGGCAGCAGCAACGAATTTGCGAGTGGGCATTTCCGGGGTGAGGAATCCTCGAGGTCTTTCTCTTTAGCACCGCCGAGATTCATAACAGGAGAATAATGTCCAGATCGATGATGCGCGCGCCCCCAGCGCTTCTTGACTTTTGCCGGCCCATCGGCGCGTCTCCGATGTTTTTAAATTTCTTGAGCAGCATGTCTGGCTTGAATTTGGTCTCGATCTCGATCGCGCCGTTGACGTACCAATCTTTGGCGTCACCCAAGGGCTCGTTTTCGTAGAGCGAGGACTCCTTGAGAACCTTGGTGTCGGGCAGCTTGGCGAGGCGGTCACACGGCTTCCAAGAAGTTTTCCTTTTTAGTTGCCCACGTTGGAACCGATGCCGACGTAGACTTGATGGGCTATCGCGTTCGCCATGCCGCCGCTTTGGGAAGAGAGTCCTAGAGTTTCACCCGTCGAATCCTTTCCGCAACCTCTCCGCAGTCGTTCCTTGTCAACGCAAACGGTAAACCGAACATAACCTTCGCCGGCATCGCCGAAGACCATTGCCGGGCGTGGCTGCACGACCCCGGCCTCGTCGAGCAGCTTGGCCGTAAAATCCGCGGAGGAAAGTCCCTTGGGGCAGGACAACCCAGCACGTAGAACGTGCGCGCGCGGCTTCTCACACTTGCAGACCCGACGGCGCGCAAACCGTCGACCAAGAATATCGCGCCGCTCCTGATAGATTTTGCAGCGATGGCTCGACGATCTGATCGCCCAGTCGGAGCGCTTCGATGCCGGCTTCCTGGACCGCTTGAAAAATCCCGGAATCCAGATTTGACTTCGCCTGCGCCAAGCCGCCGACCAGTCCCGGGGTTGCCGACGGCCATGCCGATTCGCCAGCCGGTCATGTTGAATGTTTTCGACAGCGAATGAAACTCGATCCCGACTTCGCGTGCGCCTTCGACTTCGAGAAACTCATCGGCCGGTAACCGTCGTAGCCCCATTTCCGTATAAGCCGCGTCATGGCAGACGATGACGTTATACTCGGTTGGCGAACTCGACTACCCGCTCGAAAAATCCTTTGTCTGCCACCGCCGCCGTGCGGATTGTTCGGATAATTGATCCAAAGGAGCTTGCCTGCTTGGCAACATCCGCCGGGATGGCGTCCAGGTCAGGTAAGAAATTGATTTTCTCTTTGCTCAACGGCAGGAGTAATTTTTGCCGCCGTTGAAAGCGGTGCCGATGTGATAGACCGGATAACAGGGACTCGCGTACCAATACGACGTCGCCCGGGTCGACGAAGGCCAACCGCCATATTGCCGATGCCCTTCCTTAGAGCCGATCAGCGAGACGACTTCTTTCGCCAGGATCCAAGCTTGACGTTGAAGCGGCTCTTGATACCAGCTGGCGACTGCTTCGCGAAATTCCGCCATGCCGGAACTGCTCGGATAGCGATGGTTAACGGGTTTGCTGGCGCCTTCCAACAGCTTTTCGACGATCAGCCGCATGGGGTGGGAATATCGGCCGTCACCGATCCCCAAGTCGATCAGGGTCAACGCCGCCGCCGCGCGCTTAGAGCGGCGCGCTGCCGGCGGCTCCGTCTCGGCGAACAAATAGGGGCGGCAACTCATTGATCTCGCTTCCCGCTTTTAAACGCTGAGGACAATCCTCGGCGTCATACCTCGCGTGACAAAATCGCAACGGTTGTGCCTGTTTCTTTGATTTTTGACCAACCGGCGTGGTGAAAAACCGCAGCGCTGAAAATTCTCTGAAAGAAGGCGCGCAAATGGACATTGTGATAGACGGCCGCCAACTTGATCGGAGCGAAAGCGGCTGAGTAGTGGAGCTCTCGGTCGTCAAGCGCAATTCGGCTGATGGAAGCAGTTGGTCCAATACCAAGAGAGTATCAAAAATCTCAATTTAACGGTCGGGGTCTGACGGTGCTGCGCTCCGGCAGGCGCATGAAGCAGCCGAGCGCGCATGGATCGCGGTGGTTTTATTCTCGGCTTGGAGAAAAGGCCGATGCCGTCGGGTCGTGGCAGCATCGCCCGCGCCCAATCCAGCGGCGCCGCGATTCGTGACGTCCGACCGCGGAGATTCGCAGCGCGGTTGAAAAATTGGGCGCGGTCACGGTCTCCGCGGCTGAATTTAACCAAATTCTTCGCTCGCTCGACGGATCGTACTGCAGCGACGACGATGATGATCAGTCGGACTTTCGCACCGCAAAAGAGGGCAATGCAAACCGACTCTCGAAATCCGAGCGCCGGCATAACGACAGGATTGAAAAAATTAAAACTTTGACCGGAAGAGATTTCTTCGAGCGATTTTGCGTAGGTTAGAGGCGAAAGGCGGTGGAAACCGAGTTATTTATTTTGCGTCTTTTCGATTCTACTCAACAGACCATTGTTAAAAATAAGCACTGAGCCGTCAGGGTAGAACCAACGTTCTTCGGAGACCTTGATCGCACCGCGCACCTTCATGACCCGTCGAGGCGGGCCCAACACTCGCTTTACTTCCGCGGCATCCAGTCCCGGCGTTGCTTGCTTTTTTTGATCGCCGCTTCCTTCACCGGCAGAGACCAAGGTTGCGCGTTAATCCAATCGATTCTCTTCTGTATCCTCGATCGATTGCTCTTCGGCGCGCTTTTTCTCGTCGGCCAACGGGTCGGCGCTTAAGATGGTTGCGTTAAACTCCTCGAAAAACATTTCCGGTCGAATGTAGCCGACTTTGCCCGACTCGAACTTGACCTTATAGTACGGGTCCTTGGCCGCGCGTCCGCAAGCTCAGTGATTTCAAACGATTCGTTTGTGCTGGTCTGAACGTAGCCGCGCGTGGTGCCGGCGCGCTTAGAAAGCCGGTGTTTTTTCATTGCGCGGGTTCAAGCCAAAATATTTTTCCGACGCGAGCTTCCAGCGCATCGAGTTGTTTATCCGTGTAATGGTCGGAAGCAAAAAACCTCTGAGTGCATGAACAGGAGAGCGAGTCCTAGGATGACGCCGCAGGCGACGCGCTTCGTTCCTGACCATAAGAATTTTCGTGCGTTTCATATGTCGCGGGCTCACCGCAGGTTTGACGCCGGTGTTTCAATGGCGTCCTTTGATGAGCGTTAACTTAACACGTATGAGGCGTGACGCAATATTGTTTAGTAACGCGGGAGAAGAAGGCCAGTTAATTTTATCGATGCTGCGTGAAGGTGAGAGAGTGCATCGCCGCCAAATAAAAGGGGTCGTTGAGACCCCTTGGCGGTTTGGTTGCGGGGCCGGGATTTGAACCCGGGACCTCAAGGTTATGAGCCTTGCGAGCTACCAGACTGCTCCACCCCGCGGCAATAATATTTGAAGGTTTCTTTCTACCTTGCGCTTCCATGGAGTCAAGGTAGGGAAGTCGATATGAGCGAAAAATATCGCAACCCGTTGCCGACCGTCGATATCATCATTGAAATCGCCGGCGGCGCCATTGTCTTGATCGAAAGAAAAATCCTCCGCATGGCTGGGCTCTGCCCGGCGGATTCGTCGACTACGGTGAAAGCCTCGAAACTGCCGCGCGGCGCGAAGCCAAAGAAGAAACATCGTTGGATGTAACGCTGACGGAACAATTTCTATGCTTACTCGGATCCTGCTCGAGACGCACGCCATCATACGATTTCGACCGCGTTTTTATCGCGTCCGCAGCCGGGACTGCCGAGCGGCGCCGATGACGCCAAGAGCGCACAGCCGTTCGGTGAAAATAATTTACCAAAACCGCTGGTCTTTGATCACGCGCAGATCTTGCGCGACTACTTTGCTTTTAAGCGGACCGGCCAGCGCCCAGAGCCGGTGAGTCGTCTGCGCCTAAACTAGTTTTAGCGCAGCTTCGGCGAATCCGCTCGCAGCCCTTTTCGATATCGGCGAGTGCCGTCGCATAAGAGAAGCGAATATGTTCCGTGCGAGCCGAAATCTTCCCCGGCACTCCGGCCACTTGAGCTTCTTCGAGCAAATAGTCGGCTGACGTCGCACGGCGAGTGCGAGCTTTTTGCTCGCGGCCGTTTTGCCCAGCAAGCCGGCGATGTTCGGGAAAAACATAGAACGCGCCTTCAGGTTTGAGGCAACTGAATGCCCGTCGATGGCATTCGAGCCTGTCGACGATCACGTCGCGGCGCTTATGAAATTCCGCGCACCATGATCGCTGACCTCATCTTGCGGACCGCGTAACGCTTCCAACGCAGCGCTTGGGCGATGGAGGTCGGATTGGATGTGCTTTGGCTTTGAATTTGCTCCCGGCGGCGATGATCTCGCTCGGGCCGAGCGCGTAACCGATGCGCCAGCCGGTCATGGCGTAAGTCTTCGACACGCCGTTGATGATGACCGCGCGCTCGCGCAGCGCCGGGGCAGAGCGTTACGATGTTATGCACCTCGAAGCCGTCGTAGACGATCTTCTCGTAGATGTCATCGGCAAAAATCAGACAATCGTGCTTTTCCAGGACCGCGCGCGATGGCCAGCAGCTCATCGCGAGCATAAGTCGCGCCGGTCGGGATTGCATGGGCTGTTCAAGATGAAGACTCGCGTGCTCGCGGTGTCAGCGCCGCTTCGAGCTGCGTCCGGCGTAATGCGGAAACCGCTGGCCTCGTTCGACGGGATTAGCTTCGGCACGCCGCCCGCGAGTAAAGCCATATCGGACGTAAGCTGACCCAATAAGGCGCGGGAATCAGCACCTCGTCCCCCGGATTCACCACCGCTTGCAAGATATTGTACAGCGAATGTTTCGCGCCGCAGCTGACCAAAACGTCTTCCTTGCGATAACTGAGGCCATGCTCGCGCTCGGTATTTTTCGCTAATCGCCTCGCGCAGCGGCTCGATGCCCTTCACGTCGGTGTATTTGGTCATGCCTTTGCGCAGCGCCTCAACCGCGGCCGCCTTGATATGCTCGGGAGTGTCGAAATCCGGTTCGCCGGCGGAAAAATTGACCGACATCGATCCCTTCGGCGCGGAGCTTTGTCCGCTTTGGCGGCGATCGCCAAAGTCACCGAAGGTTTGATCAGTTTGGTTCTTTCAGCGAGTTTGAATCATCTGACAAGATTCCTAACGCCCAAACTTTCTGATTGAGCCTTTTCAGAACGTTGTCGGGCACCAGGCCGGAAACGTTCCCCCCAGGCTGACCACTTCTTTGACCAAACGCGAGCTGGTATAGAACTCGGATTCACCGGTCATCATGAAACAGCGTTTCCAACTTGCGGTTTCAGGCGGTGATTCATCATCGCCATTTGAAATTCATACTCAAAATCCGAGATCGCTCGCAAGCCGCGGATGACGACCGTCGAGCGCTTTCTTTTCGGCATAGTCGACGAGCAGGCCGTGAAAGGAATCGGCCTGGACGCGGTCCCTAACATCGACGAAAACTTCGGTGATCATTTGCAACCGTTCTTCGACGCTAAAGAGCGAATGGTCCTTTGTCCGGATTGGTGGCGATCGCGATGATGACTTTATCGAACACCCGCAAAGTGCGCTTGACCAGATCCACGTGGCCATTGGTGATCGGATCGAAGGAGCCGGGGTAGATAGCAACTTGAACGAGTGGCATAGAAAATGTCCTCAAGCAGCCGGATCCGGATGTTGCTGCGGCTTTAAAAAATGTCAGGAAAGTATCACCATATCGCCGTTGATCATTCAAGATGAGCGAGCCGTACCTCGGTTTGACCTCTTCGCGCCGGCTGTGCTCCGCCACGGCTGTGCCTATCGGGTCGAGCAGATGGTTCTGCGCGATCAGCTTGAGCGTGGCACCGACCAGACCTCGGTCGTAAGGCGGATCGACAAAAATCAGATCGAAAGTCTCACCCCGCTGCGCCAGCGATCGCAGCGCCGGGCCACCGGTAAAACCCAGACTTGCGAGCGCGCGCCGAAGCCGAGCCGGCGCAGATTTTCCCGGATCGCGGCGGCAGATCGCGCCGAAGCGTCGACCAAAACCGCTTTCTCCGCGCCGCGGCTGAGGCGCCTTCAATGCTGACGTTGCCGGTGCCCGCGAACAGATCCAGCACGCGTAATCCGGAAAAATCGCGCGGCAAGATGTTGAAAAGCGACTCTTTGACCTTGCCGGCTGTCGGTCGCACCCGCTCCACCCTTGGGCACAACCAAGCGACGGCCTTTCGCCGTTCCACCAATGATTCGCATGGGATTTAGCTCTTCGAAACGACTCTGAGTCTAATCATAGGACCGGCAATTTCGCCAGCGAGCCGGCTACTCGTCCATGCGCAAGACGATCTTGCCGAACGATTCGCCTTTTTCCATGCGCTGGTGTGCTTTGGCCGCATCGTGGAGCGGGTAGATGCGATCGATGATCGGTTTAGCGCCGCTCACCGCGAAGAAATTTAGCAGTTGGCGAAACTCTTCACGCGTTCCCGCCGCCGCTCCGAATATCTTTAAGTGGTTCCAAAAATCCGCCGTAGATCGGTTGCGGCACGGGCTCCAGCGACTGCGCCGCAAGTCACCAACCGGCCGCCCCGAGCGAGCGAAGCGAGACTTTTACTCCAGCTCTCGCCGCCGACGCAATCGACGACGACGTCGACGCCGCGCTTGCCGGTGAGACTTCGTACCTCCTTGGCGAAATCCGTATGGCGATAATTGAGGCCATGCTCGGCGCCGAGCATTTTCGCTTTCGCTAACTTTCCGCGTTGCCCGAAGCGATGATGATATGAGTCGCGAGTGAAGCGGCGACGAGCAGCGCCGCGGTCGCGATGCCGCCGCCGCCGACAATCAAAAGCGATTCGCCGGGCCGCAGTTCGGCTTGAGTGATCAACAGACGCCACAGCGTAACATAAACCAACGGGAAGGCGGCGGCTTCTTCAAAACGACAGGCCGGCGGGAATTGCGAAAACAATTTTTACCCGGCACGCTCACGTACTCCGCGTAGGTTCCGTGCCTGCGCTCGCCGAGAACGGATCGGGTCGCGCACATGTGATCTCGTTCACTTGCACAGAAATCGCACCGTCCGCACCCGAGAGACAGGGTAAAGGCAGACGCTGTCGCCTAGGTTGACGTGGGTGACCGCGCTGACCGACTGCGACGATCGTCCCGGCGCCGTCGCTGCCGATGATATGCGGAAAGGATAATGGAGCGCCGTTTTGGCCGGAGCGAATTGCAATATCGACTCGATTGACTGCAGCGGCACGTAGCTTGACGATGACGTCGTTCGGTGATTCAAGAGCTGGATCGCCAGTCTCTTCAAAGCACAACTTGTCGACCCCGCCGGGGAGTGAATTTGGATAGCTTTCAAGCGTATGCTCAATCGATCGATTGCGTTGACAAGATCAACCGGCTGCGTCGACGGTGAGTCCCAAGCAGGCGCTCTCAAACTTTTAAGTTCGCAAGCACCCGAAGCTATTGAAAGAAGCTGATCGTCGCGCACTATGCGGAGAAGGACGTGCCGCAGCCGCAGGTGGCGGTCGCGTTGGGATTGGTGAACTTAAAACCGCCGCCGTGCAGGCCGGTGACAAAATCTATGACGGTGCCGCTCAAGTAGGGAGCGCTACCGCCGTCGACGTAGACTCTGACGCCGTCGAAGCTCGAGGACCACGTCGTCAGGCTTGGTTTGGTTGTCGAAATCCAGCTTGTACGAAAAGCCGGAGCAACCTCCGTCCGATACACCCACGCGCAGGCCGTCTTCCGTCGCGCTGGTCGCGCGCCAGGAGTTTTTGACCTGCGCAATCGCGCTGTCCGTTAGGCTTAAATCTAGACCATTGGCGGTGTTTTCCATAATTGCTGCTCTTTGGTGTCTTTAAGGTTAATGCTCTAAAGCCCGCGTGTCAACGGGACCCGCGCCGCGGGTCTGACGGGTCATTGACCGAGCAACGCTTGCACGAAATCCGCCGGCTCGAACGGTTGAAGATCTTCGATCTCCTCACCGACGCCGATATATTTCACCGGGACGCCGAGCTCTTCCTGGATGCTGATGATGACACCGCCTTTAGCCGTGCCGTCGAGCTTGGTCAAAACGATGCCGGTAATATCGGTCGCTTCTTTGAAGACGCGAGCTTGTTGCAAGCCGTTTTGCCCTGTTATCGCGTCCAACACCAGCAGCGTTTCGTGTGGCGCGTTCGGCTGCTCGCGGGCGATTACCCGGCGAATTTTTTTCAGCTCTTCGATCAAATGCAATTTGGTGTGCAGCCGGCCGGCGGTATCGATCAGTAAAACGTCTATGCCGCGGCTTTTCGCGGCTTGCATGCCGTCGAAAACCACGGCGGACGGATCCGCGCCTGGGCGATGCTTGACGACATCGACGCCAACGCGCTGTCCCCAGATATCGAGTTGCTCGATCGCCGCAGCGCGAAAGGTGTCCGCTGCCACCAGCAGGACCTTCTTGCCCGCGCTTCGGTATTGGGCGGCGAGTTTGCCGATGGTGGTTGTTTTGCCGACGCCGTTGACGCCGAGAAAAAGTATCACCCAAGGCCGCGCTGGAAAGCGGACGCGAGCTTAGGCGGGGGCGCGGATTCTTGCAGCATTTGGATCATGTCTGGCCTGCAGCCGCGCTGACATTTCCTCGGCGATATCGCCGTTGCCGTCAGGAGATTGCCGCCGCAGCGCTTCCATCAGCTTGTCGGTCGCTTTGACGCCGACGTCCGCGGCGATCAGGCTCTCTTCCATGGCGTCGAGCGACTCCTCGTCCCAGCGTGCGGTTTTGAAAGATCGAGCCGATGTTCTGAAGCAAGCTCTCGCGGCTTTTAGTGAGCCCGCTGTTTTAAGCGTTGAAAAAAGATTCGCCCGCCATGTAAGGACACTCTTTCTGAACTCGACTTTGGAGTCAACGGGCTTGGTGACGGATCGGCAGGTGGAGCAGGGTGAAGTGTCAATGCATGCGCACAGAAACGACCTTGGAAACTCCAGGTTCCGCCATCGTGATGCCGTAAAGAACCTCAGCGGCCTGCATGGATTTCTTGTTATGCGTGACCAAGACGAATTGCGAATGCTCACTCATCTCTTTGATTATCTCGATGAACCGATCGATATTGGCGTCGTCCAGCGGCGCGTCGACCTCATCGAGAAAGCAGAACGGACTCGGTTTGGTCAAGAAGATCGCGAACAACAGGCTCACCGCCGTCAGCGCCTTTTCACCGCCGGACAAGAGCGTGATCGACTGAAGCTTTTTGCCGGGCGGCTGCACGACGATATCGACGCCGGTCTCGAGGTAGTCGTTATCATCGGTCAGCACCAGCTTGGCTTTGCCGCCGCGGAAAAGGCGCGGAAAGATCACCTCGAACTTTTCGTTGATCGCTTCGAAGCTTTCCTTGAAACGCAAGCGGCAAACCCGGTTGAGCTTGACGATGGTCTGTTGCAAGTCGGCGATCGATTTTTCCAGAGTCTTCTTTTGACGGCTCATAAAGCCAAAGCGCTCGGTGAGCTCTTCATATTCGCCGATCGCCGCCAAATTGACTTCGCCCATTCGCTCGAGGCGGCCGCGCAGATCGTCGATCTGTTCCGTCAAATCGGCTTGTGAAAGGGTGTCATCGGCTGATTCGATCGATAGCATTTCAAGCGCGACATCGTATTTTTCCCGCAGGTTGGCGGCTAGGTGCTGCAGCTCGAGCTGCTGTTTCGCCAGCGCCAGTTGGATGCGGTTCTTGTCTTCCTGGCAAGCTTCGCCGCGCGGCCGGAGCTCTTTGATGGCCTTCGCCGATCTCGGCCAGTTGCAAAGAAACTTTCCGGTAGCTCTGGCGGTCTGTCTGAAGCTGCGCTTCGAGAGCTTGAAGTTCCGTTCGCCGGCGTCCGAGGGCTTCTTCGGTGTTCGCCATTTCTTGCTCGAGGTCGCGCCGGCGCTGGTGAAACTCGGCGATACGTCCTTGACGCGCCGCGATTTCCCGGGCGGTCTCTTCCTGAAGCTTTAGTCGATTGGCCAGGTTCGTGTGCGTATTCTCTTTTTCTCGCCGAGGGCTGCGTGGCGTATGCGCGACTGGGTCACCGCTGCTTCGGCGGCTTCGACGGTCTGGTGAAGCTCGCTGAAGGTCGTCTGTTTTTGCGTGAGGCCGCGCTCCCGTTCCGTCTTCTCCTCGATCCGTGTTTGCATGTTGCTGTAACAGCGTTGAATTTCCTCGTCGAGCAAATGGACCGCTGTCGTCAGATCGGTTTGCTCCTGAGTGAAGGCTTGCATGGATTGGGTGATCCGCTCGCACCTCGCGCTCGGCGGAACTCTTCGAGATCGAGCCGCACGCGCTCGATTTCGAGGCGATGGCTCTCGGCGGTCAGTAAAGTTTTCTTGGGTCTCAGCCTGCTCGAGTTCTTGTTTGAGCTGCGCGCTCTCCTGTTCTTCTTGGGGCAGCCGGGTTTCGAGGGCAGGCGAGATTTTGGCTCAGATCGCGGATGCGGCGGCGCTGCGCCAGAAAGCTCGCTTCGAGCGGCGCGCCGCTGCCGCCGGTCACGATACCCATCGGATCGATGACTTCGCCTTCGGCGGTTACGAGCGTGCTGTAGTAGCCGTTGCGGTTCCACAGCGATAAGCCGGCTTGCAGATCGCGCACCACGACGACGTCGGAGAGAAGATACTCGGCGACATCGTGATAACCTTCTTTGACTGAAATCACGTCCATCATCGGCGCGATCACTTCGGCTTCGCCGAGCGGCAGCTCTTTGTGCGTTTTGCGCGACAACTCGAGCGGGATGAAGCTACTGCGTCCCGACGCTTGATGCTTTAAATACTCGATGGCTTCGACGCCATCCTGGTGACCTTTGACGATGACGCACTGCAACCGATCGCCTAAAACCGCGGTGAGCGCCTTCTCGTAGTGCTCGGGCGCCTCGATTACTTCGGCGACCAAACCACAAATGCCGTTGGGCGAAGCCGCCTGCTGCTTTTTCAGCATGATGGCTCGCACGCCTTCCTGGCAACCTTCATAGTTCCTTTGGATATCTTCCAAGGACGCCAAGCGCGAGCGATTTTCCTGGAGGTGTTCTTTGAGGCAGGCGATCTTTTTTCTTTTTCGTCGAGAGCGCCGCCCAGGGACTGGATCGAGGCGGTCGCGAGCGCGATTTCGAGCGAGCGGCTCGCGAATTTTTTCGAGACAACTCGCCAGCAAGTTTCCGGTTTCGCTGATCTTGGTCTCGCATGCAGCCAACAGCGCCGTGGTTTGAGTCAGTTCCACACGGCTTCGCGCCAATTCGTTGCCGATCTCGCCGCGCCGTTTTCCTTGGCTCAGGGCATCGTTTTTAAAATTTGCGATCTGATTGGCGGCGTCGATCAGAGCTTCTTTTTCGCGCTCCAGTGCGCTTTGCAATGAGCGGATCTGCTCTTGGAGGCTTTCCAGCTCGCTTTCCTTGTCGCGTAAAAATGTTTCTTCAAACAGCGACAATTGGATAAAGCTCTCTTGGCCTTCTCGAGCTCCTCGATTTCCAGGACGACCGTCTTGGTTCTTTCTTCGAGCTGCAAAAGCGAAGCGCGGGTTTCGTCTTCGCTCTGATCCAATTGAGCCAAGTCTTTTTCTGAAAAAGTCGCACTTCTGCTCGTCGGTTTGAATCTCGGTGCGGCGCTGGTAAAGGGTTTCTTGCTGCAGGCCGATTTGCTTGTCCGCTTCCAGGAGCGCCAGGCGCACCGATTCGTTTTCCGCTTCCTTGGCGTGCAACGCGGCGAGGATTTCCGCCCATTGATTCTCGACGCTAGCCAGTTGCGCTTGCTGTCGGCTGATATCCTGATGAAAAGCTTCCCGCTGGAGAAAAGTGAAGGCAAGGTCCTTTTCTTTAAGCTCCGATTTCAACGCACGATAACGCTCGGCCTTCTGGCTTGCAGTTCCATCGAGCGGATTTGGCGCTCGATCTCGCGCACGATGTCGGTGACTCGAAGCAGATTTTGGTGGGTGCGCTCCAGTTTCTTTCAGCGACGGTTTTGCGGCTTTTATACTTGCTGGTGCCGGCGGCTTCCTCGATCAAGCCACGGCGCTCCTCCGGCTTGGAATTGACCAACTCGTCGACTTTCCCCTGCTCGACGATAGAGTAGGCTTTACTACCGACGCCGGTGCCGAGGAACAATTCCACGACATCCTTTAGGCGGCAGCCGACCTTGTTGATCGCGTATTCGGATTCCCCGGAGCGAAAGAGCCGGCGCGTCACCATGATTTCACTAAAGCTGCTGTACTCCGCCGGGCTGCGGCCGTCCTCATTGTCGAAAATAATCGAGACTTCGGCCATGCCGGTGGCTGGCAGGCTATCGCTCCCGTTAAAGACCACGTCTTCCATTTGTTGCCCGCGAAGATGGCGGGCGCTCTGCTCGCCCATGGCCCAGCGTAAGGCGTCAACGATATTGGACTTGCCGCAGCCATTGGGACCGACCACCGCCGTGATACCCGGATTGAGCTCGACGATAGTCCTTTGAGCGAAGGACTTAAAACCAATCATTTCAAGGCGTTTTAAACGCATAAGTCATTCTATCCAGGGAGCTTTGGGGAGTTTTCGACAGTGAAATTAACTGCAATATTCCATAGCGAGGATGGGGTGTCAAGGAGAAAATCACAATATACGGTGGATTTGTTAGTCTTTTACCGCAAGATATGGGACGAATAATGGTCAGATAAAGGTTGGCCAAACCCGACGGCTTTGGAATCAAAGCATAAGATTGGCGCGGGGGCGGAATAAGCCAAATAAAACTACTTTTCGAGGAGCTCGGTGTTCCAATAGGAGACATCGACAGTGTTGAGAAAGGGCATCCATTCCCTGTACCGAGACATGCTGAAAGTCTCCTGCATGAACGGCGTCCAATGCGGCTTCAGCGGTTTACGCACGAGCGGCATACCGGCCTGCTGTGGGGTCCGACCGCCCTTTCCTGCGATTGCATTCATGGCACGAGCAGACCACGTTCTCCCAAATGGATGTGCCGCCTTGAGAACGCGGAATTACGTGGTCGAGATTAAGCTCATGACGCGGCAAGCGTCGGCCGCAGTATTGGCAGGTGCACTTGTCGCGCGCGTAAATGTTGTACCGGCTAAAGCGCACCTGGCGCTTGGGTACGCGATCGTAGCTGACCAACAAGACTACCCGCGGAACGCGGATCACCCGGTTCACCAACCCCACGGTTTCGTCATGTGCCGAGATCGACAGGTCGCTCCAACTGTCGAAATCGAAGGTTTGGTATTGCTCGTTGACCGCCTTTGCGATCCCCTGATAGAGAAGCACGAAGGCGCGGCGAACAGAGGTAACGTGGATCGGCAAATAGGAACGGTTGAGAATCAGGACCTTGGTGTTCAATATGCCATACACGGGCGCGACGGCCGGATAAGTCATAGGTTACTTTCACTGCTCGACATGGGTCGGCGTGAGCCAGGGGTAGTCCTCTCAAAGTACCGAGCGGCGGTCATAAAGTCAAATAAAGCTAAAGATTGTACGCCGTAGCATGCTTGAAGTCACGGCTGAATTCCTCTATAACCACAACTAATTTCATTTACGCGTTTAGTGAGTTCACCCCGGTCGACGGGTGATACCACCTCACAACACCTCTCCCTTCCTGGAATCCATTTACAGAGTCTTATGAAACAAGAGATATACATCAATTCGACGCCGCAAGAGAGCCGCATCGCGCTTATCGAAGACTGGTCAACTGGCCGAATTTCTAATCGAAAGAAAAGAAGAAATGGGCGTCGCGGGCAATATCTACAAAGGCAAAGTGGCGCGGGTTCTCCCCTGGCATGCAGGCCGCCTTCATCGATATCGGCATGGAAAAGGCGGGCTTTCTGCACGCCTCGGATTTTTCCACCGAGCCGGAAGACGTTCAGCTGATCGGTTCCTCGGGCGACGACGTCGAGTTCGAAGAGGCGCCAAAACCGGCGCCGTCACGTCGGCTACCGCTCGAAAAACAGCTTGCTCGGGGCGAAGAAATTCTCGTCCAGGTCGCCAAAGACCCGCTCGGCACCAAAGGGGCGCGGGTCACCTCCCATGTGTCGCTTCCGGGCCGCTACATGGTCTTTATGCCGGGCACCAAACATATCGGTATCTCGCGACGGATCGAGAGCGAGGAAGAGCGCAAACGGTTGAAAGAAATCGCCCAGGCGCTCAGGACTGAAGAGGGCGGATTCATCCTGCGCACGGCTTGCGAAGGACGGAGCAAGAGGGAGATCCAACGGGATCTAAGCTTTCTTACGAAGCTATGGAGCCGCATTCACAAAAAGCCGAGTCCGCGCCGTCGCCGTCGCTGATTCATCAAGACCTCGATTTGATCGTGCGCACAATCCGCGATTTCTTCAGCGCCGACACCGAGCGGGTGGTCGTCGATTCACCGAGAGACCATCGGCGCATCACCGACTTCGTGCGCAATTTCATGCCGCGCCTCAAGTCGAAAATCGTGCTGTATGCCGACAAAGTGCCGCTCTTCGAGCAGCAGGGATCGAAGAAAAAGTCGCCAAGGCGTTGGAGCGCCGAGTCTGGCTGCGTTCGGGCGGCTCCATCGTCATTGAGCGCACCGAAGCGCTCACCGCGGTGGACGTAAACACGGGCCGATTCGTCGGCAAGCGCAATCAGGAAGAGACGATTTTTAAAACCAATTTGAAGCGACGCAGGAAGTCGTACGCCAATTGCGCCTGCGCAACGTCGGCGGCATTATCATTATCGATTTCATCGATATGGAGAAGGAAGGGAACCGGAAGAAAGTTTACGATGCGCTCAGAGAGGCGCTCAAAAAGACAAAGCGCGCACCAATATTTTAAAAATTTCCGAGCTCGGTTTGGTCGAGATGACTCGGCAACGAACGCGCGAAAGCTTGGAGAATCAGCTGCTCCGGCCTTGCCCTCATTGCGATGGCCGCGGCCGGATCAAATCCGCGCCGACGATCGCCTACGACGTCTTGAGAGCGATTAAACGCCAGCACTCACAAGTCGAGGACGGCAAGAATATCGTCGTGCGGCTGCATCCGGATATCGCGAATTTTCTCTACGACGAGAAAAACAACAGCCTGGAAAATCTCGAGCGCGAGATCAACCATCGCATCATCATCAAAGCCAGCCAGGACTTACATCAAGAGAAATACGAGATCACCGAAGCCTAACCTCAATTTTTCGGCCACGGATGAACGTCGGCGTCGCGCCGAACTTTTTTCACATCATGAGCTTGTATGCGTGAAAACCGCCGTGCTCCGTTGCGGTTTTGCTTTCGTGGTTGGACGCGAGCCAAAAACACATAGGGGCGGGTTTGTTTGAAACCCGCCCCTATGTGACTCAAAATGATCTAATGCGTTTACTGCAATTGTCTCACCTCAGTGGTATTCCGCGCCGGGTAAAGGATTAGCAACCGCTTCTTCCAACGTCGTGGCGCGCTTCCACTCGTTTGCCGGGCGGCTGCGGCCGTCGGTGCCGATTTGATCCATGGCCGCGTAGATTTCGATCTTGTAACCGTCGGGATCATAGAATTCGAGCCCCGGATTGCCGCCGGGACCGCGGCGTCCTTCGTAAAAATCGTGACGCCCTTCGCTTTGAGAAAATCGCGGATCTTGAAAAGTTCCGACACGGTAGCGACTTCCAAAGCCATGTGGTCGAATCCCACTTGGCCGCGCTTGGGCAGTTCACTTTTCTCCGTTGCCTGGACTAACGCGACGGTGTGGTGGTCGGTGGTGTTACGGAAAAACATCATCCCGCCCTCGTTCCGGTCGGAAAACTTAAAACCCATGACGTCGGTCCAGAACTTCGTGCTGCGCTCGATGTCGCTAACCGTGAGCACGACGTGACCGATTTTCTTGATTTTGATCGGAGATTTTTCTTCTGTCATAAAAATGCTCCTTTCGGTTGTTAAGATTGGCGCGGTTGTATGCCGCCAAAGCTACCGATTTTCTAGCACGGAATGTCGGCTTAAGGCAAAGCGGAAAGAATCGGGGATTAGCCGGTCGGCAAGATTAGCCGCGCGTGAATTTAGCGACGATCTTGCGGCTGTAGTTGCGCACCGAACTCAAGTCCAGCGAGCGGCGCTTGAGCATATCGAGGCGGATCATTTTCCATTGAATGCTTTTGGCCAGCGCGCGGCGCTCGCCTTCGTCTTCGACGTGTTTGATCAGGTCTTCGAGCGTATGGAATGTCTTTCAGTAGTTCGACTTCGGGCGGTAAGACATGGGCGTTCTTGAGCACGTGATAGCCGATCCGTAGATCTTCGGGCACCCAGCTCAGGTCTTCCAATTCCAGCGGTTTGCCTTTGCCTGGCAAGATTATCGAATGCGCCCTCACGCTGTGCTTCGAGAATGCGTTGTTCGGCGATCCTTGCATAAACGACACGGCGCCCGTTTGTTGCTGCGGTCTTTTCATCGGCTTACCTCTTCGACCGCCGGCCCTTCCAGCCTGCTTGCCGCGAGCTCTTCCGGCGGCCTCACGTGGCGGAACATCAGGAAAAAGGCCACGTCGTTGACCAATTGTAACCCGCCGCCGATGAACAAGGGAAGGGTCAGCGAAACGCTTTGCATGAGATAAGTCGAAATCGTCGGGCTGATGCCGAACGGCACGATGCGCGCCAGGCTGGTCACGCCGGCAGCGGAGCCGCGTTCGTTGGATTGGACCATCGCCATGGTGAACGAAGCTCGTAAAGGATTGTCCATGTAAGCGAAAAATGACCGGAGTGACAATGAGCGCGGCGGCCACGTTAAGAAGTCGAGGCAAATGGTAGGCATAGCCAAATCAGCGACGCCAAACCGTGGGAGAAGGCCATGGTTCGGACGACGCCGATCTTGCGCGCGATCATCGGCGCGCTCAGAAACGACAGCGCGCGCGAGAAAATAGGAAGCATGAAGAAAATCACGCCGAGAGATTTGAGCTCGACGCCGAAACGAAGAAAGAACCAGTACGCGACCAGCGAACCCGCCATGCCGGCGCCGAAGTTGTCGACGATTGCAAGCAAAGACATCTTGGTGACAAAGACGCCGGTGCTTTTGACATCTTTTTTTCGGCAGGCCTGGGTTGGTGTTCCTCCTCGCCGATGGCCCGATACACGAGCAGGAGCGCGACGCTGAACAGTATGGTCAAGCCGAAAAGCGGCTTGTAGGAGTCGACCGCGTTCCAGCCCTTGTTTCTTGAAGAAACTGCGGCAGGCCGCGCGGCCAACGCGCCTAAAGAGCCCATGATCGAGCCGACGCACGAATTGACCGCGAAGATCTGATTGCGATTCTCCGGCCGGCATTTCTCCGCCAACAAAGCTTCTTCGACGGGATTGAACGGACCGCCGCCCGAGCCGCCGCCGCCGGATCCGCCGGCGCCGACGTTCGCGACGATAACTGCAGCCAGAATAAAGAAGAGACTGCTAAAATAAATAAGGATGAGCGTTGGACAGGATCGTCAGAATCGCAAGCAGCATTAAAATTTTTCTGCGACCGACCCGATCCGACAAATATCCCCAGAGCGCGGTGAGCACGGCGCCGCTCAGATAAGCGACGGTGAAAATGACCCCGATCATCACCGGCGTAGTAGCCGAGCCGGTCGAGATAGATGGCGAACACGACGTTCAAATAGGAAAAAGCGAAGGCGCGGATGCCGCGCGAGGCCATCAGCAACTTGGCATCGCGGTGTAAGTTTCGCAGCAGTCCCATAATCAAGCCGTCGCGGTTTGCGACGTAGCCCCTTGTTCTTCGGGCGGTTTCACGTCGCGGAACATGAAATAGAAGACGCAATCGTGAAAGAACTGCAGGAAGCCGCCGATAAATATCGGCACGTTCAACGCGAAACGCCTGCATCAAGTACGCCGAGATCGTCGGACTGATCGGCCACCGGAACATGCCGCGAGAGAGTGGTGAAGCCGGCGGCCGAGCCGCGATCTTCGGGCCGCACGACGCCCATGATGAAGGAACTGCTGCAGTGGACTGTCCATGTAAGCCAGATAGGAGCGAGCGATCGTCATCGCGGCGGCGATCGCAAACGTCGGCGCCAGCGGCAGGCAGAACCAAATTGACCGACGCCAAGCCGTGGGAGAAAGCCATGGTTCGGACTACGCCGATCTTGCGCGCGATGATCGGCGCGGTGAGAAACGACATGGCGGCGAGAAAGTAAGATAAAAGAACATCAAAGCCGAGAGACTTGAGCTCGACGCCGTAGCGCAGAAAAACCAGTAGGACATCAGCGGGCTGATCAATCCGCCGCCCAGATTATCGATCATGCCGAGCAGCGACATTTTGAGCACGAACGGCGTTGGCTTTGGTCACCATTGGTTTCTTCGCTCGTTTTTGGCGACAGACGTGATGCTCGTCGATTCGCGAGTAGGCAAAGATCAGCACTTGGCGCTAAAAACGATCGTTAACGCAAAGAGCGGCTTGTAAGAAGCGATCGGTTGCCAGCCCCAATTGTTCCTGCAAATGCTGCGGCAGGCCGCTCAACAGCGCGCCTCAGTGCGCCCATCATCGAGCCGACAAAGGCATTGGCGGCGAAAACTGCGTTGCGGTTCTCCGGCGTGCATTTTTCTGCGAGCAGGGCCTGTTCGACCGGACTCATGGGGCCGCCGCCCTGGCCGCCACCGCCCTGAACCGCCGGCGCCCGACGTTGGCGATGATGACCGCGGCGATGATGAAAATCAGATGGCTGGAAAAAATGTAGATGAGGTTAGACGCGATGGTCAGGACGGCCAAAAGCATCAAGAATATTCTTGCGGCCATAATCGGTCCGACAGATAGCCCCACACGGCGGTTAAGACAGCCGCGCTGGCAGCTAAGCCGTGGTGACGACAAAACCGACGGTGATCGTCGAGTAACCGAGCTGACTCAAATAGATCGTGAAAATGACGCCCAAATAGGAAGAACGCAAAGGCCCTGACGCCCGCGCGAGATCATCAGGATTTTCGCGTCGCGCTGCAAACCGCCGAAGAAATTGTCGGATCACTCGCGGCTCGCGCCGCCTTGTAATGGTCGCGCTCGAAGTCGAGCTCGGTGACAGATGCCCAAGGCGTGGAGCGCGTCGTTGGCTTCATCCAGCGACGAACTCCGTACGCACGGCTTGCGCCGGGTCGGCGAAAGGCTTTCATAAAGTTTTCCGGCGACGATGAAAAAGTCAGGGCGGTGAGCGGCGTAAGTTTGACGCGTGCGCCGATCGCCGCGGATGCGCTTGTCGTCCCCATGCGCCGCGGAAAGCATTCGCACCGGGATGGCGCTCGCTTCCGTGGGCACGGTCTTGATGACCTCCTCGAGTTCGGCGGCGATCTTTGGCGTGAGCGCCCATGCGCCGAGCAGACGCCGTTAACAGCGGCGAGTTTGCTCAGCGCCAGCTTCGATTTCATCCACGCGTCAGCTCGCCGTCGCTGCCGTAGCCGAACGACGCCCCAGATGGTGCGGCGGCCGCGTTTTATCCAATTCCGCAAACGCGGCGAGCATGATCGAATCTGCGAGCGGGCTGCGCAGTCCGGGCTCATCGACCTTGGGCCAGCGAATCGCCGCCGACGTCGATGCCGACCAGCAAGTCCGCTCGAGTTCGTTGCATGGCGATTTCAATTCCGTCCACCACGTCCGTCGACGCCGCCGTTGATATCGACGAGCAAGACTTCGCGGCTGATGCGCCGCCGCCATCCTGACTTCGGCGAAATGCAACGCCGGTGCCGGTTTGACTATCGGCATTCGCCATCCAAGCGAAAGTCGATGCAGCACGCGAACGTTTCGTGTTTCGCTTAGCTTTGCGCGGCCCGGGTATCGGATCGTAGACGTTTCGTTCCCAGGAAAGACCGCCGAGAACGAATTCCAAGCCGCAGAATTCGAGAAAGCGCGCAGTCGCCAGGGCGCCGACCACGTCGCCGCCGCCGCCGACGCCGATAACCAGGGCGCGCGACGATGACGCGGATGAGAGTTTCCAACGATTGCATTTATTATGTTGTTCAGGCTGGCTCTTCGACGTCTTAATGGCTGTCATCCTGAACGACGTGAAGGATCTCCGGCTCGAGATTCTTCGCCTGTGGCTCAGAATGACACGCCATCTTTGCCATACTCTCGTTTGCCTTGCTCGCGTAATTCTCGAATGATCATCATTTCGAATATGCGTATCCTGTCCCGGCACCGGATTGGCAATCGCTTCTTCGAGCGATTTTACGCCGTGCCATTCGCTCGACTGGCCGCACGCGGCCGTCGCTGCCGACTCTGATCGACACCCCAGTAGATTTCAAGAGAATTGATTGTCCGGGTCGCGAAACTCCACGGCGATCTGGCAGCCGGCGCGGCGCCGCCCTTCAAAGTCGATCTTGGCGCCGCATTCACGCAAGCGATCGCGCGCGTGCAGGACTTCGCCGAGTGTCGGCACCTCGAAAGGCGAGGTGATGTAACTTCGTGATTGCTGTTCTTGCCGTCGACCGGCGCCGACCAGAGCGAGGCAATGATGGTCCACGTTACAGCGCAAAAACACCATGCCGCCTGGCATCATCTCTTCCGGATAAACGTCCGAGACTTTGAAGCCCAGAACCTTCGTGTAAAATTCGGTCGAACGTTCGAGATCGCGAGACTTGCAAGACGACATGACCGACTTTGCTGATGTGAAAATCCATGCCTTGCGGCGGCGTCATACTTTTCAGCTTTTCGATATTGACGGCCATAACGATTCCTCCGTCTCTGAGTCGGCCCGCAGCGATGAATCGGCAAAGCGCGGCTCAACCCCGCCGGCTTTGGCATGAGATTGTTGGCGCGCAGGAAATCAATGACAAACTCGTCGAAACTGGCCGGATCTTCGATGTTGCAGGCGTGACCCGTCTTCGGTAACACCTTGTGCACGGCGCCAGGAATCAGCGACGCCGTCAGTTTTCCGCCTTTGAGCGGAATTGTCGTACTCACCGTTGACCACCAGAGTCGGCACTTTCATCGTGCCGAGCCGAGGCGTCATGTCGAGACCCGCCGCGGGCGCGAAAATCTGGCCGATGGATTCACCCGAGAGCCACGGGTCGCGTTCAACGAACGTGTTGAGCAGATATTTACCCAACTTTGAATCGGCGAACCGGGCGCCACCAAGTCGCGCAGATGTTGGATGTGATATTTCTCGATGCCGACTTTTGTGTAGCCGTGGATGCGTTCTTCGATCGATCCGCCCGGGTCCGCTGCTGCCACCGACGAGAATGATCGCTTTGAAAATCTCCGGGTGATCGAGACCTCAACAGAATCGCCATGCCGCGAGCCGACGCTGACGCCGCCGAGGATCGCTTCCTTTGACGCCCTGGTCGCGACAAACAGCGAGCACATCATCCGCCATGTCTTTTAGGTGAACGGTGTTTCCAGGGTTTGTCCGAGCGCCCGTAGCCACGAATGTCGATGGCGATGACTTTGAAGTAGGTGGAGAAGTGCGCGATCTGGTACATCCAGAGGTTATGATCGAAGGGATTGGCATGAACCATGACGAAAGGAAAACCTTCGCCGGAAACTTCGTAATAAATCTTAAGTCCGTTGGCGGTGCTGTAGGGCATGGATATTGGGTTTTGAATGCCAGAGAGATGGCAATTGGCGTAAAAACTCTTATCTGGAGCGCCAATCACTTGTCAAGAAATGAAACTTTCTCATGCACCGAGCTTCACTTGCGGACATACATTTCCTGCTTGTTATGTGGGTAGGCGGCCTCGTGGGTGTTCCGCTATGAATCAAGCCGAGGAGTGTTTTCTTTTTACTATAATGACGTTGCTTTTATCGGTCCTCGTTATTTTCTTTTTGGTTGGCGCTAGCAGCCGCTCGCGCTGCGCAGGAATTACAAAAAGTCCGCATCTCCTATTCGAGCCGCAGCACTGACCACTGTTTACCGGGTCAAGCTGGCCGTGAGGTTTCTCTCAAAGAAGAAGGACTGGAAAAGCGGAGATGATTCAAATGAATCCGCGCCTCGGCGGTCTGGCGGTGATGAACGGTGACATCGAGTTCACGACGACGTCCCGGCACCACGCGCTGCGCGGTATTATCCAAGGCTTGCCACTCAAATTCGTCGCCATATCCGTTCGCAAGACCGATCATTTCTTAATCAGCCGCCCCGAGCTAAAGACGATCCAAGACTCTCAGGCGGTAAGCGCCTCGGAGTCTCCTGGGACGCCATTTGGCAACCGATCAACTGGGCCGCCGAGGACATGATGCAGTCCAAAGGGCTGAACCCGAGCGCCGTGCAGGTGGTGGCCTTTGGGCGATGCCCCCAGTGCGGGTCCAAGCCTTTGCGCGCAGGCATTGCTGAAGTCATCGCGATGAACACTCCCTTACGATATGGTCTTGATGAAAGACGGTTATAACGCTCTTGCCGGGTGGCCGCAAGATCTCAAGCGAGCGCTGCCACTGGCGGGCTTGGCAGTAAAAGATAGTCTGCTTAAGGAAAACCTGCTTTTGATCAAACGCGCGCTGCGCGCGGTTTTAAAGTCGCACCGATTCATTTTTCGACAACAAACAAGAAACCACCCGCATCATGATGCAGTGGTTGAGCCAGCCGCCGGATATCGGGTCGCGCGGCTATGAGCTGGCGTTACTGGCCCTTTCTCGGAACGGCGAGATTCCCGACTCCGACTTTGGAAATTTGTTATTAACGGAGAAAAAACGGCCGTTGAACGAAGTCCGCGATTACAGCTTCTGCTACGCGAGGCGCAGAAAGAACTTCCGGGGCATGCGTTGATCAGGGATTGCATCCGGACAGATTCGGTTAGGAGCGAATCGCCATGATGAGGAAAGACTCTCGCGGTCTCGTCAATCGCGAACGGTGCTGGTTCTTCTTAGTGACCGTAAAGTGCGTTAGCTTTAGCCAAGCAGGCGTGGGACTTTGCGCCGATGACGGCTTATTTTCCGAGGCGCGCCGAGAGCGGGGAACCGAAAAAGCGTTGGCATGCACCGCCTTGAACGTCAATGGAAGCAAGCCCCTCGCCGATGCTTTCGAGAAAAATATCCGTTTCTAAAGTTGACATCAATCGGCTGAGCAATGAACGCATCATGAACCGAATTCTCGCCGAAGCGAAATCGGCGGCGCTGCAATCTCGACGTCACTTCGTTCGCTTACTTGCCTCTTACTGGCGCGGAGAAAGGTCTTTGGCCAGTTACACAAAGTCCCCAGACCAAAGCTTACCTGGAGGGATTTTTTGATCCCAAAGCCATTGACGACGATGTATTCGAATCTTATCGTGTTGGGCTACAACACGCGTCAGGTCAGTGCTGCCCGGCGCCGAAGGACTGGCCTGATCTCCTCGCTTCGCAGTGGAGCGAGAAAATCGGCATGGATCCCGAAGTCGGCATCTCGGTACGGCGCGATGCTGCACTACATGGGGAAAGAAAGAGGAGAGAAGTTTTTTCTGCTCGCTGGCGCAGCAGATCAGTGCGGCGGCGTCGCGGCCATTCTCTGCTCGCTCAACTGATGACGGCCGGCGAGTTTCGCCTCGCGCTCGTCTATGCCTTCAACATCAGCCAATTGCAGCAAAGCGGCGCGCCGGTGAAGTGGGTGACCTCGGCAAAACCGATCGTTGCTACCACCAGCGGCATCGGCATTTCGGCAAAGACGGACGCGCCGGCATCGAGCAAGCTGTTCGTCGATTTTGCGCTCTCTTTGAAGGCCAGAAAATAATCACCGAGACCGGGCGTTTTTCCGCGCGGAAAGATTTACAGACCATCGGCGATCTCAAGACCTATGCGGTCCCTGATGCGGTGGTGCTGAATCTTGAAAAGTACTTGCAAGAATTCACCCAACTATTTCGCCCGAAATAACCGGGCAATTCCACTGGACCAGTCGAAAGGAGAACCGCATGCAAGATCTGAGTACAAAATCCGCCTATGAGCTGAAGACCCCTACGCTTTTGGCAAGACGGAGAAGGAATTCCGGGCCTACGGCGGCTACTGGATCGAAGACGTTCGAACCGTCGAGTTGGCAGATTGGCAAAGGACGGGCGGGCGCGGCGCGTTCGTCAACTCAACGGCGCGGGCATGAACTCCGCGACGCACATATAAATGAAATACCGGCAGAAACAGCAGCTAAAGGCGGAGCGGCATCTCTATGAGGAAATCATTTTTATTTTGAGCGGCCAAGGTGCGACCGTGATTTGGAACGATGGCGGACCAAAACACACCCTCGAGTGGCAGGAGGGAAGTCTTTTTCACCGCCCCTGAATGCTTGGCATCAACATTTTTAACGCCGATGCTGCCAAACCAGCGCGCTTCATCTCGCTGACCAGCGCGCCGCAGGCGATCAATCAATTCCGCAATCTCGATTTTATTTTTAACAACTCGTTCATATTCGCGGATCGATATCGTGGCGAAGCCGGCGAATTGACGAAGGCAGGTCAAGTTCATTCAAAAAGGCGTCAAGCCGGGGCGCGTGTGGGAGACTAACTTTGTCGCCAACCTATTGGAGTTCCAGCCCAAGGAGCACTCGCGGCGCGAGGCGCGGGGACTCGGAATAGTCTCTTCGAGTTTGCCGGCAACACCATGAGCGCGCATCTGTCGGCGTTGCCCTGCGGGGAAGTATAAGAAGGCGCACCGTCACGGGCCGGGCGCGCACATCGTCATCTTATCCGGCAACGGTTATTCGCTGATGTGGCCGCACGATACCGAACCCCAACGGATCGACTGGCGTCCGGGAAGTTTGGTCGTGCCGCCACTCGATTGCGTATCATCAACATTTTTGTCCGGGACCGAAGCGGCACGGTTTATCGCCCTAAAGCCATGGGGATTTAAGTATTTGGTCGACGACCTGCCAAGTCGGACAAGGACGAAAACGAAGGCGGCACGCAGATCGAATACCAAAATCAAGATCCAAAAATTCACCGGACTCTTTGTCGACGAGTGCACCCAGCGGGGCGTGCTTGCGCAGATGCCGATGTTCGCTTAATCAGGCAACATCGACGCGCCGAGCTGCGGGCAGAACCGAACTTCATTTCTGATGGAGAAAAAGAACATGGCTTCTATGCGAACTCACTGAGGGACGAACTTAACCGAATGGCGAATCTGCAGTTTGAGACGCCGGAATTCGAGCGCCTGCTGTCCGTTCGCTTGACGCTGCCGCGGGCGCGTTTTTACATCAAGCACAATGCTTACTACAGCAAGAACCGCCGCGACTGTTGGGGATTCGTGCTCGGCGCGCCCTTTGATGTCAAGAACTCGTGGAAACACGAGGAGGACGACTTATCACCGACAAGCGGGAAGGCGAGGCATCACTATTCGTTGGTCGTGAGGCAGGCGCAGATGGTCGGTGTGACGCGCGAGGAAATCGAACAATCGGAACCCATACCCGGGGCGCGCGCGCGCAGTACGCCTGGCTATATCGCGCGTAACCGACCGGTGGTTGAGGCGTTCACCAGCTCAACCGATGCTCGAGCGACGCAACAATGGCGAAATCATCAAAGGCGGCGGTCTGTCGGCGCGCATCGCCGCTGCTTGGGTGGAAGACTTGGGCGTTGCCATTGAAAAGGCGCCGCCGCTCAACGGTTCACGCGGTTGCCGATGTGGAGCACGCCGATATGATGTGGGAAGTTTTCGAAAATCATGCAGCGAGCGATGAAGCGCAGCGCGCGGTTCTTAGCGCTGCGCACGACTGCATGGAGATCGATCGCGCCTATCGCGGCGCTCTTGCCGACGCCATGCTCAGGATCGATTGAGCCGCTGCGCAATTGGCGGGAGTTTAGGGGTCTCTCGGTAGTTACCCCTCGCCTTCAGACGAAGAGAAGTTTCGTCGTGCCGGCGCAGGCCGGCATCCAGGTTCGTTTCAGTGGCAGTTCAAAGGTCCTGGATTCCGGCATCCGCCGGAATGACGGAAGGGAGAACTGTCGACCCAAGTCAACGCCTATAACCCTCGACTCTTAGCCGAAGGGCCATTTAAGTCAGGGGACCTTTCTCGGCCGCTCTTGTTTGATCTTTTCTTTAACTTCTTCGAGGCTTCATCACGTCGGTGTATTTGTGGTGCATGTCGAAGAGATTGACCTTGTGCGACAGCGGACTGCGATCGAAGACGCATTCTTCAACGATCGACACGTGATAGCCGAGCGAGTATCCATCGACGCAGCTGGCGCGTACGCAGCCGCTGGTGCTTTCGCCGCAGACGATCAAACTGTCGACGCCGAGTTGAGTCAGATGAGCGACGAGCGGGCGTGCCGAAAAAGTGCCGCTGGCGCGTTCTTTGAAAATCGACCACATCGCCCGGTTCGCGGTTTGAACTCTTCCTTGATCTCGAACGCTTGCGGATCGATCTTGACCCGCTGGCGATTGCGTCGCATGAACGGCGCCGGGTTTCGCTTCTTTGCGGGTTTCGGTGGTCGTATAAAAGACCGGAATTTTCGAGTGATCGCGCCAACGCAAACAGCTCTTGCGTCGGTTTGATCGCGTTGTGCGCATAAACACCACACGAGCTTTGTAGGTATCGACGAGCTCGTGCGGCTCTTTGGCGCCGCCTTCGTACGCGAGATTATAAAGATCGATGGCCAAGAGCGCCGGTCTTTGACCGATATAGGTTTCACGATGGTACGGAGTATAGGTTTTTAATAATCTCCGGCGTGACAACGTCTTTCCAACAGTGATCTTCGAATTCGGCTGTCATGATTTTTCTCCTTGTCGATGGATTCCGCGATTGACGGATCGCGCGAGTATCTTTTCCTCTACCTGGTGCCGAGCGGTGTTGTCAAGGAATAGAAAAGACAAAGCATGCGAATGGATTGACACGCCAGCGCTCGTCGGTTAAATGGTTGCGGGCGGAAATTTCGGGATGCGCAAAGGGGATCGATATGTCAAAGCATAAAAACAAAGCCAACTCCGGCTTGCGGAACTCGACGCTCAACCGGCGACAGTTCATCAAGCTAGCCGGCGTGTCGGCCGTCTCGGTCGGTGCGATGTCTTGGCCCCGGGCGCCGATCTTTGCCGCTCAACCGTGCGCGCAAGCGAATCGTCATTCACGGCGAACGCCAGGTGACCAGTCTTGGATACCACAACCGGCGTGAAACCGAACATGTCTCTATGGTCGATGCCGGGCTCGTCGGACAAAACCCGCTGACGCTAGAGCGCGTGCCGATGCTCGCCGAAGAGTTGCCGTCGGTGAAAAAGGGCACCTGGAAAATCGACATGCAGAAAAAGACCATGGTCACGGTCTATAAACTCCGGCCCAATCTCAAGTGGCATGACGGCAAGCCGTATACTTCGAAAGATTTCGAATTCGGCTGGCAGATCGCCAAACATCCGGAATTTCCCATGCCCGATCGGCTTCGTGCCGGAGTTGATTTCTAAGATCGAAACGCCGGATGACCGCACGATCGTGATCCGACTGGAACGATCTCTACAACGAGGCTTACGCAATCCAATATACCCACGTGCGCGCGCTTTCCGCGTCATCTCTTTGCTCGACGCGTTCAGCGGCGGCGACATGAAAGCATTCGCCAATCTGCCCTTCTGGAACAAAAACTTCATCGGCGCGGGCCCCTATCGCGTCGCCGAGTGGGACGCCGGCACCGCATGGAGCTCGAAGCATTCAAAGATTTTCCCCTTGGCCAGCCGAAGATCGAGCGCATGACCTACAAAACGGTGGAAGACAGCAATACCAACCTCGCCGCCGTGCTCGCCGGCGAAGTGGATTTTGCATGCGCAGCACTGATTTCCGTTCGACGGCGCGATGATTTTGCGTGACCAATGGGAGAAGGCGGGGAAGGGAAAGATTTTGATTAGCCCAGCGTCCTGGACATGGCTGAGTCTGAGCCGCGACAATCCATTTTTCAGCGACGTCCGGGTACGGCGCGCACTGCTCCATGCGATCGATCGCGATGCGATGGTGCAAAATATTTTCAAGGGAGAAAAGTGGTGTCCGATTTGCCGCTTTCCCGAGTGCGCAAGAGTTATAAAAAGGCGTTGGCCGCCTCGACCGTCTACAAATTCGACGCCGAGCGGGCAAAAAAGCTGATGGCGGAGGCGGGCTGGAAACCGGGAGCCGACGGGGTTCTCACCAATGCGAAAGGCGAGCGCATGGAATTCGAGTTTCGCGTGCACCGCGGAGCGGCGCGATCACGAACAGGCGCAAGCGATCATCGCCGACTACTGGAAGAAGGTCGGTGTTCGGACCAACATCAAGAATATGCCGAACCGGCTGCTCAACAGCGCCGATAACCGCAACCGCTGGCCCGGCGCCTACATCGGTTCGCATAACGTCACGGTTGAAGAGTGGCAGGAGCGTTTTCACAGCAAAAACATCCCGACGGCCGAAAATAAATATGCTCCCGAGAATGTGTCGGGCTGGAATGATCCAAAAAGACGCGATCTTGGACGAGCTCAGCTCGATCATTTCGCCCGCGCGCTCGGAGCAGTTGCAGATCGAATTTTGCAAGATGTTCAGCACGGCGCTGCCGCATCTGCCGCTAAGCTATTCACCCGAGGTGCTAGTCGTCAAAAGGTCTGACCGGCATTACGCCGCGGCAAGAGAGTGGTGGGCAGAACTCGAGCAGCTGGAACACGTATCAGTGGGACAAAGTTTAAGAGAACAAACGTTCCAGAGGTTCCAATCGTTCCAGCCGTTCAAAACGTCGAAAACGTCGGGCGCGATTGATCACGTTCAAATCTAGAGGCGTCTGCTAAAAAATAGAAAATCATGCTTTTGTACGTGATTCGGCGACTCCTGCAGATCGTGCCACTGTTGCTGGTTATCTCGGCGCTGATTTTCGCTCTGCTTTATGCGATGCCGGGTGATCCGCTTTACCGCATGCTGCAGGATATTCCGCATCTGCGGCCGGAGGATTATGAGCGTTTACGCAAGCTCTACGGTTTCGACGATCCTTTCTATGTGCAGTATTGGAAGTGGCTCTGGCAGTTGCTGCAATTGAACCCGGCTATTCGCGCGAGTACGGCCAGCCGGTTTTCGAAATTATCTGGCCGGCGCTCAAAAACACTCTGGTGTTGACGGTGTTGGCGGTAGTGATCGGCAAAACCATCGCCATTCTCCTGGGCATTTTTCCGCCGTGCGCCAGTATTCGCTCGGCGACTATTTTTTAACCGGCGCCACTTTCATCGCCTACTCGGTTCCCGCTTTTTGGCTCGGCCTCATGTTGATCATCGTCTTCTCGGTCAAGCTCGGTTGGTTGCCGACCTCGGGTATTGTCAATGCTGATTTCACGCCGGGAAGTTGGGAGGCGACCGTCGACTGGTTAAAGCATTTGATCCTGCCCGTCGCCGTGTTGGCGATTTCTGAAATTATTCAAGTGCAGCGCTTCATGCGCTCGAGCATGCTCGAAGTGCTGCGCCAGGATTATTTAACGACCGCGCGCGCTAAGGGACTTGAGCGAAATCATTGTCGTCGGACGACATGCTCTGAAAAATGCGCTGATCCCGGTGGTCACTATTATCGCGGTCACGATGCCGCGCGTGGTCGGTGGCTCCACCGTCGTCGAAACTGTCTTTGCCTATCCCGGCATGGGACGGCTGCTCTACACTTCGATCATGGGCAACGATTACGTCGTCGCGATGACCGTGGTCATGATCATCGCGCGTGACCGTGGTGTTTTTAATCTGCTCGCTGGACATTATTTATGGCTGGCTCGATCCAAGAATTCGCTATCAGAGCTGAAGCGGCGCCGGTGTCGACGATGACCGCCGGCTATTGGCGTGTCGTTTGGCAGCGCTTTAAGCGTCACCGGATCGCCTACGTCGGCTTTTTTCTTTGTCTTTTTGCTCTTTCTGGTTATCGCGGGACCGTACATGGCGCCTTACGAGCTCGATCAGATTTCCTTGTCCGAGCGCATGCACATGCCGTCGCTCAAGCACTGGCTCGGCACGGATGAGTTGGGACGAGATACCTGGGTGCGCATCATGCACGGCGGGCGGGTTTCGCTCGCCGTCGGGCTCACCGTCGGCCTCAGCACGGTGATTCTTGGCGGTTTGATCGGCATCCTCGCCGGTTATGTCGGCGGCGTCTTGGACAACCTGCTCATGCGCCTGGTCGACACGATCTACACGATCCCGCGCATCGTGCTGTTGCTGGTTCTGTCCAAATTGGCCGGACCCGGGTTGCTCAATATCATCCTCATTCTCGTCGCGTTGGAGTGGACCAACGCGGCGCGCCTGGCGCGCAGCGCGGTGTTGTCATTTCGCGAGCAGGAGTTCGTCCTGGCGGCGCAATGCTTGGGCGCTTCGCGCTGGCGGATCATGCTGCGCCACCTGCTGCCGAATTCGCTTGCGCCGCTGATCGTCGCCGCGACTCTGGACGCCGGCGCGGCGATCCGCGCCGAAACGACGCTTGAGCTTTCTCGGCCTGGGCATTCAGCCGCCGACGCCGAGCTGGGGCAACTTGCTGACCAACGCCGCGACCAATATCTTTCTTCGCGCCGCTGCAGGTTTTTCTGCCTGGACTTTTTATTTTCTTCGCCTTGATGAGCTTCAATTTGCTCGGCGATGCGCTCCGCGACGCGTTGGACCCGCGTCTCGCCGAACGCGGCAAGTGAACTGTCGTGCGGCGCTGGCAATTTATTGCTTCGCCGCGCCCAGGCTCTGCAAAAATCCCGACGTCTTGAGATAATCCGCGAACGAGTTGTCGAAAAATTCTCCGGCGCGCGCATCTTTGGCGCGCGGGAACTCTTTTCATCCAGGTACATCAATTGGCCTTGTATCGGCTCGCTGTGCACCGCAAGGTTGGCGTCCCAGTAGGGCGCGAATTGCTCATAGGTGCCGTCGATGATGTTAGCGTCGTTGGTGTCGGTGAATTTGCCGATCGCCTTTTTCGCTACCGCGGGATTTTGCCGAGCTAGGATCGTCGCTTCGGCGGTGGCTTTCATAAAGGCGTAAAGCAAATTCGGGTTCGACTTGATGCTCTTTTCCGTGGTGCCGTAAGCGAGGTGGAGGCCGGGGACGTTGATCTGGGCGATGTCGATCAACAGACTGAGTCCGGCGTCGCGCGCCTTCAAAGTATTCGGCGCTGAGAGAGTTCCGGCTGAAGTCTTGCCATTGATTATCGCGGTGAGAATGGCAGGGATACTTTGGACGTAGATAAAACTTACGTCTTTCTCCGAGATCACGCCGGTTTTCTTGATCGCTTCGCGGGCGGCGATCTCGGTCGACGTGCGCGGCGTCGTCACGGCGATGATCTTGCCTTTCAGGTCAGGAAGAGCGCCGACGCCCTTTGCGCCCCATAATTGAAAGATGAAGCGTTGCAGCGAGCCGCCGATGTACTTCACCGGAACGTTTTGCAGGCGCGCGTTGACGAGATCCGGGCCCGAAGAGATCACATCGACCTCGCCGGCGACCAGCGCTTGCAGCGCAACTTGCGAGTTGAGGAGCTTTAAACTCGCGTCCAGGCCGTGTTTTTGAAAAGCCCGGCTTCCTGCGCCACCCACAGAGGCGTGAACGCGCCGCTCGCCTGTGTGTAAGAGACCGTGAAGTTGCTTTTTTCGGGCTTGCCGCCGAGCTGCGCACCGGCACGGGATGAAAGCGAAAAGAGGGCGAAAACAACCGCCAATGAAAACCAAAGTTGCCGGCATCGGCGCTCTTTCGTTTCGTCCGATCGTGACCATGGCTCACCTCCTGGTTGGCGTCTCGATATCAGAAGAGCAAAGCTGGCGTCAAATGACTCGCTGCCTTGTGGATTTACCATTGAGAGGTGATTTTAATGATGGGCAGGAGCAGAGTTTTCAGCGCGCGAGAGTCAGTGGTTGACAGTCAACCGGTTCTCTCTGTAGATTTTCTTGAGAATTCGCGATCTGAGCGCAAACGCGACGGAGGAAGCACAAAATGGCAGAAACCAAAGCAGAGAACGCAGGGCAGAGCGCCTATCAAAAATTGCTCGATGATTTGCCGCGCACCGGGCCGGGGACTCGCGGCGGTGAGATGCTCAGGCGCTATTGGCATCCGGTGTGTTTGTCCTCGAGCCTCAGCGACATTCCCATTGCAGTTCGGATGCTTTGCGAAGATTTGGTTGTGTTTCGCGATGGCCAAGGACGGCCCGGTTTGTTGGGCATCCGCTGTCCGCATCGTTTGGCGTCGTTGGAGTATGGCCAGGTGCAAGAAGACGGGCTGATGTGTTCCTATCATGGCTGGAGATACGACGTGAAAGGGCGGTGCATCGACCAGCCGTTGGAGCCGCGCGACAGCACTCTCAAAAACAACATCCGCCATCTCTGGTATCCGATCGAAGAGTGGGGCGGTGTGATCTGGACCTACATGGGACCAGAAAAAGAAAATCCGCCGCCGCTGTCGAAGATCGACGTGCTGGCGCGCACCGATGGAGAACTGAAGCTTGTCGACGGCGACGTGCGCAATTACAACTATCTCAACTGGATGGAAAACTTCGCCGACATGGGGCACGCGACGGTGCTGCACGGACTAGTCGTGCGCGATCTACCGGAAGCGCTCAAACCGTACAACGACTGCAGTATCAAAAACTGGACGCCGCTGCCGCTGGAGCACGTCGAGACCGACTACGGCATGAAGACGGTGTCCGTGCTCGACACCGGCGACCCGGAAATTAAGTTCGTCAACACCTGGGCGCTGGCGATGCCGATTCACTGGAGATTCTCAGGTCTCCGATCCGGCTTTCCGCCCGATTTTACGGACGAACGCCAAGAAGGCGGCGGTATGATCCGCATCATCGATGACACGCACTTCGAGCTGATTCGTTACAGCCTCACGCGCAAGGGAAATTTCACGGGCGGCTGGCTGTTCGGCTTGCCGAGCGACTTGAAAGGCACGGCGGAGCAAAAGGCGCACGACAAGCGAAAATATAAAGGATGGGAGGGAATACCTGCGTTAGAAGATCTCGTGTCTGCAGGAATCGCAAGGCGAAATTCCTGATCGTCGACTCGAGCATCTGGCCAGCTCGGATCGCGGCGTCATCATGTTGCGCAGAATCTGGCACAAGGCGATGGCAGATGTCGCCGCCGGTAAAGACCCGAAAGGCGTAAGTCGCGGGGTCAATGGCATGCTCGAAGTGGATACCTTTCACGGCCACGTCAAGGCGAGCGAGCTAAAGATCGGTCCCGAGAACATGCCGTCTTCGACGGACGGCAGAGGACTGATTCGCGATAAGAACGGCGATCTGGTTTTTGCGTGAAACAATAATCAAGCCGCACGGATCAAGATCGGCCGCGACTGCCGTTCACTTCTTGTAACTGATTCGATAGATAGCGCCGGCTTCATCATCGGACACGAGCAAGGCGCCGTCGGGCATAACTGAGCACATCGACGGGCCTGCCCCAAGCTCGGCTTCCTTGCAGCCATCCTTCGGCGAAAGTCTTGTACGATACGGCTCGGTTACCTTGTAGCTGCACAAGAGTGACGCGATAGCCGATCGGCGTGCTGCGATTCCACGAGCCATGCTCAGCGATGAAGATCTGGTTTTTATATTCCGACGGAAACATCGAACCGGTGTAAAATCGCATGCCCAGCGCGGCGACGTGCGGACCGAGCTTTGCGCCGGCGCGGTGAATTCGCTGCAGGAACGTTTCTTGCCGAACTCAGGATCGGGATATCGCCGCCATGACAGTAGGGGTAGCCGAAATGCAGCCCCGGCTTCGGCGCATGATTCAATTCATCCGGCGGCACGTCGTCTCCCTGCCGATCCCGTCCGTTGTCGGTGAACCAAAGCTCCTTGGTCTGTGGATGCCAATCAAAACCGACCGTATTGCGAATGCCGCGGGCAAACACTTCGACACCGCTGCCGTCGGCTTTCATGCGTTTGATGAGCGCGTAGCGATCCGCGATCGGGCTCGCAAATATTGCACGGCGCGCCGACCGGTATATAAAGCCGCTCGTCCGGACCAAAAGCGATAAATTTCCAGCCGTGTTGCCGATCGCTAGGAAAACTATTGTTGACCACAACAGGTTTGGGGACATCGTTCAGTCGAGATTCGATGCCATCGTAGCGCAGCACTCGACTGATTTCCGCGACGTAAAGCGCGCCATCTCTGAATGCCACACCGTTGGGCGTATTGAGTCCCTGGGCGATCACCGTCGGTTTTTGTTCTGCTCGCCGCCGCGCGTTTGAATCGCATATACCTTGCCTGCTTTCTGAGTGCCGATGAATAGCGTGCCGCTTGGGCTAAGAGCTCATGGATCGAGCACCAGGCACTTCGGCATACGAGGCTGATCTCGAAGCCGGGCGGTAATTGAATTTTGTCCAAGGGAAGTTTTTCGGCGGCAATCGAATCACCTCTCATCCACACAACAGATTCGAAACGCCGACGGCAACCCAAAACGCGGACAATGTAAACTTGTTTGCTTTCATTCATTTCTCTCCGGCCGGATTATTAAAAATTCAAACCGCTGGAACAAGAGCGCAACCCGCATGCCAAGAAGCTGATTGCCGTACGTATATCGCAACTCGATGGAAAATTCTGGCTATCGATTTGTTACTGACTAAAAGCACGTCCCAAATTCGCGACAGACTAGCGCGCAAAATCTCTGCATATTGAAATTCTTTGTCTAACTCAATGGCGATTCGGCGTAGTGGTCGAGTAAATCGGCGGGATCGCGGTATACCACGACGCAACCCGCCTGGCGCAATTCTGCTTCTTGCCAGCCGCCGCAGAGTAAACCGACGGTGGTTAGATTTACCTTGGCCGCCGCCTCGACATCGTAAGGCGTGTCGCCGACGACCATGACTTCTTTGGCTGCTATCCCAGCCAACTTCTTCAGCGCTGCTTCAAAGATATCCGCATGGGGTTTGGATCGCTCGGCATCGTCGGACGAGGTTTCAGCGTCGACCAGATCATCGATCCGTGCGGATTTTCTTGTAACTAGCGAGCTCATCTTCCTTAGCCGAAGACGCGAGCGCGATGCGCTTGCCGCCGTGTCGGATCCGCTCGAAAAGCTCGCGCACTTTTGGGAATGCTTCGACTCGCGGCATATATTGTTTTTTAAAAAGCGCGCCACGATACTTGTCCAATACGGCGCCGAACTCATCGAGCTCACGCTTGAGAAAAAACCGGCAGCAACTGATCGGCGCCTTTGCCGATCTGTCTGCGTAGCTGCCTGCAGGTCGACTTCTTTGCCGAATTTCTTGAACGCTTCTGCCATGCTTCGGCGTGTAGATCCACCGAATCGACAATCGTTCCATCGACATCGAATACGACTGCTTTGATCATATTTCTTGTTCCTCAGCGGAATGAGAGAGCAAACGATAGACCAAACGCCGCGATGCGAGTCGGGTGTGGCATTCGAATTGCTGTCCCGCATCATCATCATGATTCCAAAGCTATTGAGGGCTCTAGTCCAACGGCCTACGGTAGGGGGCATTGTTTTTCTTGCAGCCATGCTGTCGGCAAATGCCATCACGAGCGCCGAACCTGTCGGGAAAAATCCCGACAATCATGAGTCGCTTTCGAAGATTGTCGAAAGCCTCAAGTCGGCCTGGAATAAAAATGATGCGGATCGCATCGCCGAACTTTTTCTTCCCGATGCAATTTTGGTGTTGCCCACCGGCTCTCGTCACCCGCTCCCGTTCCGAAATCAGGCAGCGCGTTATCGCCGAATGGCGCGGTAAGTTGAAAGACTCTCAATTGAGCTATGCCGTGGAAGATGTTTCCCTGCTGGATAACGATACCGCGGTTGTCACCGGAAAGTATCGGTTAAGCGGAGTGAAGATCCTTGGCTTTGATCAAGCGCCGGAAGGACCTTTCATCTTCCGCCACAAGAAACAGCGCGGTCGCTGGATGATCTCGAAAGCGGAGATTCTTGGCCATAAGGCGAAATAGACATAGATCGAGGTCCAAAGAGATAAACACAGGTTGGTGAAAATCAAAGCCCTGAAGAATTGGGCCACCTCAGGAGTGGAGATCTGAGGCGCAGACTCTGCCCCGGAAAATGCCCTCGATGCCGCGGACGTGAGCGCCTCGGGTTGAAGTAAACCAGCCCGGCGTGCTTATTTTATCCGTCACCCATAATGACCATTCGTTACGGCGCTTCACTTTCCCTTTCTGGCGCAACTTGCGACTAAGGTCGCGCTCATCATCAGCGGCGTCAGCCCAAACAAGCCGCTGCGGGAAATCGGCGAGCTGGAAATGGATTCCGAGTTGTCCCAATAATTCCCTAGGCTCCAGCAAGGTCCGGGCGTTTGGTATCATCGAGCAATCCTAGGAAAAGGGGCGAGACATGCTCATCATCCGGTGCTCGAGCGGAGACCGCCTTGAGGAAATCAGTCGCGAGGCGGCAACCGATCTTCTGTCGCGCCGCGATGCCAATTTGGTGGCTTCACTTCGACACGCCCAACCGAAGAGGAACTGGATTTTCTAAAAGAAAATTTCGCGATCCATCATCTGACGATCGAGGACATCGTCAACCAAAACCAGCGACCCAAAATAGAGCCTTTCGAAAATTACGTCTATTTGGCGATCCACCCGCTGCGACGCGAGGCTAAGTGGGAGATCGAACCTTCGGAGCTCGATCTCCTGCTCGGACGCGGCTGGATCGTGTCCGTCCACTACGGTCCCTTGCCGGGCCTGATCGACAACTCCCAGTTACATGAAAGAATCCCGGCTTGCGCTCGGGCGCGGCGCGGACTTTCTTCTTTACACGTTGGTGGATCTGGTGGTCGATAGTTATTTTCCCGTCATGGACGACGTCGAAGACAAGATCGAGTCGCTCGAAGACCGGCTGCTCCTGCGAGCGCACCCCGGCGATATGAACAGGCTTTTGTCGTTAAAGCGCTCGATCGTTCACATCCGGCGCGCAGTCACGCCACAACGAGAGGTTCTCAATCAGCTCACACGCCATGATTTTCCATTCGTTCGGCCGGAAAAATCTGGTTTATTTCCGCGACGTCTACGATCACTTGATTCGGATCGCCGAAGAGCTCGACAGCCTGCGGGACATTCTTTCGAGCGTGCTCGAGATCCATTTGGCTTCTACTTCGAATCAGCTGAACGCGACGATGAAACGGCTCACCGCCTACGGCACGATCTTCGTCATGATTACCGCGATCGCCGAGCATCTACGGCATGAACTTCAAATTCATGCCCGAGTTGGAGTGGCGCTACGGCTATTTTGTCGTCCTCGGGGTCATGGCGGCGATTTCGCTTGGGCTGTATTTCTATTTCAAGAAACGCGGTGATCTATGAGGAATCTCGCACCAAGGTCGATATTCGTTCAGCGCAACATTCTCTCGTGAATCTAGCGTGCCGCCTGGGTTCGGCCGATTTTCTGGCAATTTTCCAATTCCCGGAGTTTTTTGTTAGAAACGTTTGTTCCGACTCGATCGTGACCAGCTCCAGGGCTTGACGAAAATAATTGGCCGCAGCCTCGCGATTGTCCAGACGCGTTTCGAACTCACCGAGAGTCGCGTAGAGCAGATAATAAGAGCTCAACTGGTCGCGCTTATGGATCGCTTCGATCGCTTCGATGCCGGTTCGCGGACCGTGAACGGCGGCCACGGCCACGGCGCGATTGAGCGCCACCACGGGAGAATCGTCGATCTCGATCAAGCGATCGTAGAGCGACAGGATACGTGGCCAGTCCGTGGATTCGTAATCCTGCGCCGCGCAGTGGCAGGCGGTGATGGCGGCTTGAAGATGATACTCGCTGGCTTCGTCGCCGGCGGTAGATTGCATCAGGTGATAGAAGCCGCGCGCGATCAACGACTGATCCCATTGTGAGCGGTTCTGCTCCTCGAGGCGAAGAATGTTTCCTTCGGCGTCCACTCGCGCCGGCAGGCGCGCGCCGTTCAAGAGCATCAGCGCTAGCAGCGCGTGCGAACGCGGTTGATTACCCGCGGGATGTTCGGCTAGCAACGCTGTCAGCCGTATCGCTTCATGGCAAAGTTCGGCCCGGATCAAATGCTCGCCGCCTGAAGCTTTGTAGCCTTCGTTGAAAAGCAGGTAGAGCGTTTGCAGCACGCCGTCCAAGCGCCGGGTCAGTTCTTCGCCCGCTAGGAATTTCGAACGCAATGCGCGCGTCGCGGATTTGTTGTTTCGCCCGCGTCAGCCGCTTGGCGATCGCCGCTTCAGAGGTAAGAAACGCCCGCGCGATTTCTCCGGGACTGAAACCGCAAAGGGTCTTGAGCGCGAGCGCGACCTGCATCTCCTGCGGAATGAGCGAATGGCAACACGTAAACATCATGCGCAAGCGGTCGTCTTTGATTTGATTTTCGGCAGTCGTGGAGCCTTCGTCGGTGGCGTCTTCGGAGACTTGCTCCATTAAGTGGGCTATTTCGGCTTCCTTGTTGCGGAAAACTTTATCGCGCCGGATGAGATCGAGGGCGAGATTTTTGCCACCTGGGTGATCCAGGCGGAAGGATTTTTCGGGATGCCGTAGTACGGCCAAGTTTGTAACGCCCTGCGCCAACGTTTCCTGCACCACGTCCTCGGCACGGTTCAGGTGCTCGATTCCGAAAATCCGCGTCAAGGTCGAGATGATCTTTCCAGCCTCGTGACGGAAAATGCTCCACCACCTGAGTAACTCTCCCAGGTGGCGCAACCGGAGCCGTGGTTTCAGAAATCGTCATTGTCGAAGATCGGTTTCGCGAACGCGTTTGTAGACGAGGTTAGAATTTGTTCCTATTTTATTTTTGCTCGTATGCTCGCTTTAGACCCGCTGTGTCGAGTTTATTCATTTGCATCATGGCGTTCATGACTCTCGTCGATTTGCCTGGATCCTTGTCGTGTAACAAAAATAGAGGTTAAAAATTCGCCGCCTCTTTCGGCTTTGCCATCGAAGCCACAAGAATGGGGTGATTTTCTGCATAACTTTTTAATCCTGCTGACTGGAAGATTATGCGCTTGCCCGCGCCGGTTGCGCATGTTGCTCGGGCTCAGCGCTAGTGGACATTCAGGAGCGACGGGTCGCACTTCCACCGACGCGCCGTAGTTCAGGCCGGGAAAGTTCTTGGCAATCTCCGTGGCTTCGTCCAAACTGCCGACTTCCAGCAAGCAAAAAGCCGCCGATCGCTTCCTGATTCGGCAAACGGACCGTCGGCGACTGAGCGACCCTTCTTCTGGGAAACAACTTTGCCCTCAGGAAAGAGGGGTTTGCCGACTTTGGCCTTGCCCTCTGCGGTCAAGCGGTCAAGCCAGGCGTACATTTGTTTCACAACCTCCTGAATCTCTTCCGGGGAAAGGCCCTTGTGCCAATCTGTGCCACGGAATAGCAAGATGTATTCTGATTTTGCCGGTGCGCTCATATAGATCTCCTTATCAAATAATGGTTTTTATTGGCCCTACAACAATACGACGAACGGGCAAGCGGCTGCAGGACACTCTATTAATTTTTTGGAACTTTTACCGATCATTTGCCGAGCTTCATCGCTTTGGGGCGCGCCAGAGACGATCCACGTAAGCCTCCAGCTTGGGCCGGTCCGGCGGTTTGCCCCACATTCGCTTCCAGATAAACATAGAGCCGATCATGATGTCAGCAGCGGTGAACCAGTCGCCGAACAGGTAAGGTCCGTTGCCCAGTTCGCTTTTCGATCACGTCCTTGGCCGCTTCGAACTCCGTCCAGCCGCGTTGGGGCAACGTTTGTACATTCAACAAAGCGTCGCCCATGGCGGGCTCGAGTTGCGCGGTCGAATAGACCATCAACGAGAGATAGCGGCCGCGTTCCGGCGCGCTCGATTTTGGGCGCGAGGTTGGCTTGCGAAAACTTGTCGCCGAGATACAGGCAGATCGCCGTGCCCTCGAAGATCTTCGAGTCGCCATCGACAAGCGCAGGTAGCTTGCCAGCCGGGTTGATCTTAAGAAACTCCGGCGTCTTGTGTTCACGCTTTGTGAAGTCGATGGGAACGATCTCATATTCTGCGCCGCACTCGTCAAGCATCCACTTGGCGATTACAGCCCGGCTCTGAGGATTGTAGTAAAGCTTCATCGCAAGCACCTCTTGATTCGAGAACAAGAACGGGATGGGAAGAGTTTAGTCTGTGAAAGAAGCGCGCTAAAATCAACCCATCACTGGAAACTTAATCTTGCGAAAAGTCTTTCGGTGAATTGCGAGTCTCCGGTATGTGGTTTCTCGAGCAACGCCGGCTTACGGCCGTGTGTTCTGAAAAGCTGGAGAAGGAGAGATGGCTGCTTCTGCCGCGCTCAGTTCTTTAGCCTATACCCCGTCTTGAAAATCCAGCCCACTATCGCCAGGCAGACCACGAAGAATCCCAGCGTCATCGCCAGAGCTAACTGCCACGCTCACGTCGGACGATTCGGTAGAAGCTCCAGCGAAAACCGCTGATGAGATAGACGACCGGATTGAACAGCGCGATCGTGCGCCACCCCGGCGGCAGCATATCAATCGAATAGAAGGCGCCGCCAAGAAGGTCAGCGGCGTCACGATCAGCATGGGAATCAACTGCAACTGCTCGAAGCCTTCGCCCAAATGCCGATGATGAAGCCGAACAAGCTGAAAGTCGTCGCCGTCAGCACCAGGAATGCGATCATCCAGAATGGATGCAAAATTTTGATCGGCACGAACAGTGACGCCGTGGCCAGAATGATCAGTCCCAGAGTGATCGACTTGGTGCCGCGGCGCCGACGTAGGCGAGGACGATTTCTAGATACGACACCGGCGCGGACAAGAGTTCGTAGATCGTGCCGGTGAACTTCGGGAAATGGATGCCGAACGAGGCATTGAAAATGCTTTGGGTGAACAACGACAGCATGACCAGCCCCGGCACGATGAAGGCGCCGTAGACGACGCCATCCACCTCGGTCATGCGCGAGCCGATCGCGGCGCCGAAGACCACGAAATAAAGCGAGGTTGTGATCACGGGCGTCACGAGACTCTGCCAGAGCGTGCGTAGGGCGCGCGCCATCTCGAATTTGTAAATCGCCCAGACGCCGTACCTGTTGAATGCCAACGAGCTCATTTGACGATCGCTCACCAAGCTCACGAAAATGTCCTCGAGCGAGCTCTGACGAGTGTTCAGGTCCTTGAACCCGATTCCCGAGTTCGCTCAGCCGCTCGAGCAACGTTGGAATGCCCTTGCGCTCATCGCTCGGCGTCAAACGTGTACTCCAGCTCAGTGCCCGGCGGCTTTCAATGCCAGGCGCCAGTCGCTCAGCTCGAGTGGGAATCGAGGCCAGCGGCTCCAGCAGACTGTAGCGTGAGCTGTTTTTTGCCGAGCTTTTTCATGAGCTCGATTTTCTCCTCGACCACGATCATCTCGCCCTTGTGGATCACGCCGATCCGGTCCGCCATTTCCTCGGCTTCGTCGATATAGTGAGTGGTCAAGATGATCGTCACGCCGCTTTCGCGCAGCCGCCGCACCAGCGCCCACATGTCACGGCGCAGCTCCACGTCCACGCCCGCGGTCGGCTCGTCCAGAAAGAGGATCTCCGGCTCGTGCGCAAGCGCTTTGGCGATCAGCACGCGCCGCTTCATGCCGCCCGACAGCGTCATGATCTTGCCGTCGCGCTTTTCCCAGAGCGAAAGATCGCGCAGCACTTTCTCGATATAGCGCCGGATTCGGCGCGCGCCCGAACAGTCCGCGGCTGAAGCTCACCGTCGCCCATACGGTCTCGAACGTATCGGTGGTGAGCTCCTGCGGCACCAGGCCGATCTTCGCGCGCGCCGCGCGATATTCACGCACGATGTCGTGACCGTCGACGAGCACGACCCCGCACGTCGGCGTGACGATGCCGCAAACGATATTGATCAAGGTCGTCTTGTCCGCGCCGTTGGGGCCTAACAGAGCGAAGATTTCACCCTTGCGGATTTCGAGGTCGATGCGCTTCAGCGCCATGAAAGCCCGAAGCATAGGTCTTGGTCAAGATTCGAAATCGAGATGACCGGCGGCATCGCGCGGCTTTGGCGAGATTGCAAAACGGCTCGAGCGCCGGACGCGCCCGCCGTTTGTTCGTGCCTTCCAGCAGCCACCCACTGGTAACATTATAGACAACGCAATGACTCCCGACCGAAAGCTTCATCGCATCACCTCTCATAGAGAACAGGAAATGCAATTTATATTAGTCTGTGGGAGAAACTTGCCTAAATCAACTCCAGCGCTGATCTTCGTTTGTCTTTACAGCTTCAACGCGCAGCTTTATCATCGCTAACTGATACGCAGCATTAGAACAAAAGCCGATCCGTATCTTCAAAATATTTAACCCTTGCGCTTCTAAAAGCGAGAAAAGGAGATCCACGATGACATTGAACCATCTCGATTCACGCGCTGATGGTTGGCATGAGTGAAAACTGGTGGCGTGCGGGGATCATGCCTTGCGTGCGGAGCGATTTGGAACGGGACAAACCGGTGGCTTATATTTTTTGGCTCGTCGAAGGTCCCAACGGCCCGGTGGTTGTCGACACCGGATATCATCCTGACTACGTCGCGCCGGAATGGGCCAAAGGGAAAAATTTTATCGATGCGCCGACACTGCTCCGAGAGCTAGGCGTCAAAGCGGGAGGAGATCAAGACCGTCATCGTCACGCATTTTCATCAAGATCATTTTACCGGCTTCGATTATTTTCCCAGCGCCAAATTCGTCATGCAGCGCGCCGAGCTGGATTTTTGGACCGGACCGCTCATGCGCCACGAGATCTTCGACAGACAAATCCGTCCCAAAGTGCGCCCGGCGCTGGAACGATTGAGACAAGAAGGGCGGATCGAATTAATCGACGGAGACGTCGAGCTTTATCCGGGACTGGAGCTTCGAAGGCCGGAGGGCACACGCCCGGATCCCAGATGGTGGCGCTGCAAACGGCAGCGGGCAAGGCCGTCCTTCTGCGGCGACATCGCGTATACTTATAAAAATATTCGCGATCGTCACCCGGTGGGTTGGTATTACGGATTTGGGCAATACTGTGGTTGCGCTCGAACGCGCTCTTTCCACGGCCACTGGCCCGATCTCGCTTTTCCTAACCAGCGATACGGAAGTCATGGAAGGTAAGCGCGTCGTCCGCGTTGTCTGACGAAGTCTCGTGGCAGTGGCCGGAGGACTATCAAGAATTTACGAAACGGCACCTTCCTTGTGTGTAGATTTTTTGGTTTGTTAGTAGTTTTGAGCTATGGTTGCTGGTGCTCATGGTTGTGACGCCATTTTTGGGCTTAAAGTTCAACGGCTCGTCGAAAAACGAGAAGAAAAATGACAAGGAAAATACTTGTCGTGCAAGGTGGAAAACTGATCGACGGCACCGGTCGGGCGCCCGTCGAGAATTCCATCATCGTGATCCAGGCAGGCAGGTTCCAAACAGTCGGCAGGAGCGCCGAAGTCTCTATTCCCGCCGACGCTGAGGTCATTGATGCCAGGGGCAAGACCGTCCTGCCTGGCTTCATCGATGGTCATGGCCACTTCGAGGATTTTCACGGCGAGCTTTATCTCCATTTAGGAATTACTACCCGCGCCAATATCGAACTGTACCAAGACGGCCCGTGGACGCGAGCGCAAAAACAGGAACCGCTCTGGGAAAAATTCGCGGTCCACGGATCTGATGTCGGGCCGGGCGATCGGCGGCGTCAGCACCGGACATGACGCTTTCGGCTCGCGGACCGCGCGCGATAACATCATCGTCACGACGCCGGAAGAAGTGCGCCGAGCAGTGCAGCGCAAAAGGAACTTGGCTGCGATATCCTCAAGGTCAATGAATTCCTCTCCATGGACTTGGTGAAGGTTGCTTGCGACGAAGCTCATCGGCTTCGGTATGCCCGTCGCCGCGCACAGTTGGGATGTGGTCGGCTCCGCCAATGCGGGCGTTGACGCCGTCGAGCATATCTGGTCGGTGGGTTACAGCACCATTCCCTACGCTCCCGCCAGGCGCAAGCTCGCCGAGGATCGACTCGGCGGCGTCATCGATCAAGAGCTCGCCGGCGCTTACTATCAGACGGAAAATTACGACGCGGTGATCGGCGCGATGGTGGAACACCAGGGTCGCGTGGACGCCGACCATTGCCAAATGGCTGCGTCCGCTTTCGTCGAGCGCCGAACGTTTCAGAAAAGAGAAAACGAAATCCTGAACGATCCCAACGCCGATCTTCCTGCGGCGGTGCGCGCGGTCACTGACAATTCTTATGACAAAGTTGTTCAAGCGCTACACGCCTGCGCAGCGCGATCAAGCCAAAGTCGGTTAGCGAAAAAGCCAAGGAATTCATCCGGCGCTTTGTCGAAGCCGGCGGCATTCTGAAAGAAGGCTCGACCCGCCGCGCGGTATGGCGGCCTCTGCTGATGCATCAGGCGCTGGCGATGGACGTGGAGGCTCGGCGTGCCGCCGATGACCGCGATCCAAGCGGCTACGCTCAACGTCGCGAAGACTTTCAAGAAGGACAAAGACTACGGCAGCGTCGAGGTCGGCAAGGTCGTCGCGGATCTTTCCATCGTCGAAGGTGATCCGCTGCAAGACATCTGGCTGACGCAAAACGTTAAGACGGTCATCATGGACGGCAAGGTCATCGATAGCGGATTTACGAAATACAAGAATCCGATCGCGTCATTCTATTCCTACCAGAGCCTGCCGCTTGGACCTCGAAATATGCGCCGCTGATTCTCACTGAGGGCTCCGGTCCGACGACATTGAAGGTGCGGGGGCAGGGCGGCATGTGGGCCATTCCACACAGTAATGCTGAACGGCGAGCCGCTGCCGACGAGCTTTGTCTCGAAGGACGAGCTCAAGGCGACCATTCCACCCGAGGCAATTCCAACCGCGGGCACGCACGTCGTCACGCTCACAGTGCGAAGGGGAAGCGTTCCCCGAGTCCCATCGCGCCCATCTCGTGGTGGGGTTTAGGCCATAGCATTTGTGTTGTCGGTAAATTCTATGACTCGGTGATCTCTGAAGGCTGCACTCGCCTCCTTACGCGCGAACTACGTCTTGAGCAAGGTTGCCGCTGGTTATCTTCGGGCTTTTCGGCTTGACGCCGACAGCAGTCCGATGGCCGCGATGATACATATGGCGGCGGACACTGCCAGCGTGTGGTCGATGCCGATGATCGCGGCAGCGCTGCCGATCGCGAGCCCTCCAAGCGACCATAATCCGATGTCCATGAAGAACAGACTCAGAACTCGGCCGAGCAAATGCGGCGGCGTTTCCACTCGAATCGCGGTATTCGAAGCGGCGCGACCGGCGACTCTGGCAACCGCCAACCAGAGCCAGGAACACCAAGGACAAGAAAAAGGAGTGTGAGAAGGTAAATAAGCCGAGGAAAAGGCCGAAGCCGGTCACGCAACAGCAGATCCAGAAAATCCCTGGGCGAAAAGCTCCGCGTGGAGGCGAGCGACAAAGCCGAAACGATGGCGCCGGCTCCCGGAGCGGGACATTAGAAGCCCGAACCCGGTTGGTCCGACATGCAAGATATTGGTCGCGAACATCGGGATGAATCGCGAATAGGGCGCGCCCACGAGCGCAACGGATATAAGAAAGCGAAACAATCGAAAAAATCCGGCGGTTGTTGCGCAGATAACCGTAGCCCTCTTTGATTTCTTTCCATACGCCCTGCTTAGTAGATCGCGGCGCTTCCCAGCGCGGCAATTTCATTAGATAGAGATTCCAGATCAGGGCCACGAAGCTCAGGGCATTGAGAAAAAGCATCCGGATATCCCGAGGAACGCAATAATGGCTCCTCCACGGAAGGGCCCAAAATCTTCGAGAGATTGAAGAAAAGACGATTGAAGTCCGATGGCATTGAGCAATTCTTCTTTGGGAACCATGCCGTTAACCAGCGACTGGCGCACGGTTTGATTGATCGTGTCGATACAGCCCAACAAAACGCCAAGACCGCGATGTGCCAAAAGAGAATGACTTTGAAATACACGGCGAAGCAATAGACGATTGCTTGAACCATCGCCAAGCTTTGAGTGATGATCAGCACTCGCCTGCGGTCGAAGCGATCCGAAATGGCTCCGCCGATGGCGCCGAGAAATAATCGCGGCACGGTATCGAAAAACTTACCAAGCCAAGCAAAAGGGCGAATGCGTAAGCTGCCATACGAGCCAGCTTTGGGCGATGCTCTGCATGAAGTCCCCGGAGGTCGAAATAACATTGCCCTCCACGAGCAGGCGAAAATTTCGATGTCTGAGGGAGCGAAAAGTTGAGAAATCGTAGATGCTGCGCATTACTTGCCGAGTTGTCTGGAAGACTTTCAAATTCAGTGTGACGGTAAAAGGGGCAGAAAGCAAAGACCGGCTGACTCGCGGTCTGGATAAAAACGCTTTTGCGCTAAGACTCTAAAATCCGAATACCCACGCCACCGCTACTCCACGATCTCATCATAGCCTCGCCCAAGGAACTGGACGAAGCAGAACCCATGGCCGAAGGGATCGGCCATGAGAGCGAGCTTGCCCCACTTGTGCGTGGCGATGGGCTGCTCTAGCTGCGCTCCAGCCGATAGAGCTCTCTGAATCGCCGGTTCGATTTCCATCGACCACAAAATCAAGATGGACCGGCGTCCAATGGCGCTGGTAACTTCGACGCTGTGAGGTTGTTTCTGAAGCCAGTGTGCCAGGTATTTTGACGAGCAGGTAGATTGGCGCCGAACTTCCGAGCATCTCTACTCCAAGGGCTCCGAAGCGACGGCCGACCTTTAACCCAAGCGTAGCGCTGTAAAAGCGGACTGCCTTGATCGAGATCGTCAACGTCCAGATTTATCAAAAGATCCATGACATATATTCGCGTCCTCACCTAGAGTTGGCATAGAAGGCTCGTTCTTTCCCCGTCAGGCCGATAAAAACCTGGCATCCAGAAAGGGCGTATGCCATACGCCCCTACCTAAAATCCTGATTCCGGGTCGCGCTAGCTATCGCCAGCTTGCCCGGAATGACGCCCGTCCAGCAAACTTCTGAAGTTCCCCATGAACCGCCGCCGGTCATCCGCGGCAACGAAGGAATCGGCGTCGCTTGATTTCACAACGACCGTCCGTCGAAGTGTTGGAGTGGGAACGCTTTCTAGGTCGATTCCTCGAGCACGGACAAGATATTGCCGGCGGGATCTTTGAACCACGCGATCAATGGTCCGCCACCGCGAAAGATTCCCTTCTCATCTGTTTTGAGCTCACCCTCATAGCGTTCGAAGCGCACACCTTTCTTTGTTAGCTGGTCCACGGCTTCCTCAATATTGCCGACCGGGAAATTGAGAATAGTGAAACTTGCCGGAGCGTGGTTTGGCTTGGGGTAGACGAGCACCTTAGTGCCGCCTGCGAAGTGCAGGTTCAATAGCCCATGAGTTTCAGAAACCTCCAACCCGAGTGTTTTGCCGTAAAACTCCTTCGCCTTTTGAATGTCGTTTACCGAAAAACCGCTAAATGCTTTTAGTGTCTTTGAACATAGGATTACCTCCGTGTGTCGCCGATTCTACATCGATCGTCCGTCGAAGTGTTGAACCGGAACGCTTTCCAGATCGATTCCTTCGAGGCAGCGAATATTGATTGCGGCCATCCGATTGCCTTTGGGATCGGTGCCTTCTCCGTACGGATGAATGCCGCACGTCTGACAAAATCGGTGCTTGATAACGTGCTTGTTGAACGTGTACGTGCCGATGTCTTCTTCCGCTGTGAGCGCATGCAGCTGTTCACGCGGCACAAACCACAGGAGAGATCCTTTGCGGGAACACATCGAGCAATTGCATGCCATCGCGCCACTAAGTTCGCCTTCCACCTCGAATGCAACCTTGCCGCAGTGACAGCTACCTTTATAATTCATGTGAGGTTCTCCTTTTGCTCTGCTAGCAGTTCGCTGATAACCGAGCAGCGCCCAAAGAAGCGCCGCTCGCCGCTTATTGAACCGCGCTTGGTTCCATATAGATCAGTTCCCAAATGTGACCATCCAAATCCTGAAATCCATGGCCATACATAAAGCCGTGGTCCTGCGGCTCATTGTAGGTCGTTCCTCCGGCGGCGACTGCTTTTCGAACCATCTCATCGACCTTTGCTCGGCTTTCCATGGATAAGCACACCAGCACTTCAGTGGCTTTCTTTGCGTCGCAAATTTCCTTTGGAGTAAAGGTCTTGAACTTCGCTTCAGTTAACAGCATGACGAAAATATCGTCAGTCACGATCATGCACGTGGCCGTCTCATCGGTAAATTGCTGATTAAAAGTGTAGCCAAGCTTGGTGAAAAACTCGATTGACTTGTTGAGATTTTTCACTGGCAGATTCACGAAAATTTTTGTCGCCATGTTTTCTCCTTGTGTAGATTCATTACACTACGAACTATCAGCGGAACGGCCGCATGATGCCGCCGTTGATGCCGCTCGGGCCGCCGGTTTCAACCCAGTGGTAATTCATTTCGGCAATGTGCCGAATCTTGCAGTCGAAGGTCTTTCCTGTAGAACTCCGACAGTTTCGCCGGATCCTTCGATAATAGCTGCCAGTGAACAACCGGTTTGCCCATGACGATCTCCTTTCTTTTTTGAGGGTTTACGATTTTTATCTCTACAGCGTTTTGATTTGTTTCATTAATACGACGAATGAGCGCGTGGCTCCGGGACACCTGGGATAAATGTTTCAGGGCTACTTAATAAATTGTGCAGGATTAAAGAAGAATTAAAGGAGGGTGCCGGGGAAAATGGACAGGCCGAGAGGAAAAGAAAATTTGACTCATATAGAACGTTGAGTCCATATATTTCATTGATTAAGGCGCGGTTTAGGGTACTCTCAAAGAAACTCTGTAAGGAGTAGCTTTCCGTATGAAATTGAAAACCCGGTTGTTTTTATCAATTGTCGCGGTTTTGACGTTGCTTTGTAGTTGGCAAATCGGCCAACGCAGGCGAGCCGACTGAAGCGATTCGCGGCGCTGTGAATCAAGGCGTCGAGATTCTGAAGGACGCCAAGCTCGACAATCAAAAACAACGAGGTCAAATCATCGATCGATTGCGGCAAATTGTTTATCCGTTATTCGACTTCAATGAGATGGCGATGCGCTCGCTAGGGGCAAATTGGCGTCGCCTGAATCCGCAGCAGCGGAAGGAGTTCGTTTCGACCTTTCACGGCTTTGCTGGAAAAGACCTACGCGGACCAGATCGATCTCTACAACGGCCAACAGGTAGTTTACACCGGCGAAAGCATCGACAGTGATTACGCGCAAGTCGATTCCCGTATCATCGACAAGAACGGTCAAACGTATTCCGTCGCTTACCAGTCTGCATAGAGTCGATGGCAAATGGAGAATCTACGACGTCGTCGCGGAGAATATCAGTGTGGTCAACAACTATCGCGCGCAGTTCAATCGGGTGATTGCGAAGTCCTCATTCGAAGAACTCTTGAAAATGATGAAGCAGCAAGGCGAGTTAGCGCGGGAAATCAAGGCAAGTCTGGTCCGGGTTCCGCCTCCAATCGGCAGCCAAGGCGAATCGAGATGCCCCTGACCCTCAAGTCGCCGGCTGCTCCAATGCGAAAGCGATTTGCCTGAGCACATTTTTTCTGCCTCTGAGACTCGCTCACCGCCGAATCCGAAGATACCGCCTTCGTTTGACGCTTCGGCGACCCGCCGGCCAATGGCTAATAGCCATTTTTAAACTCATCTGCTTCCTCGGGCTTGACCTTGCGCTTGAGGAGATCGTTCACGGCTCGCACGTGACTTAGCGCCGACTCCTTACACTGCTCCGGATCTTTTAATCCTTGGGGAGGTTCTGGTTTCGTTTGGCGCGCCTTTAGATCGGCGGCCAACTCGGCAATAAGCGGATTGGAGCTACCTTTTGCAGCATTTCCGCCATAGCCATGCCCATGGATAACATCTCTTTCATCACGCCCCAGGGTCCATTCGGACTCGCACAGGTAACCGCCGAGTCCAACCATCGGGCGCAGCGGCGACGATTGTTTTCCACTCTTCCGGCGTGAAATCAGCTTTGCTTGCCATCGAAATTGCCTCCTGCTTCTGGCGTTGTGAACACTGCGGCACGCTGTGTCTAAATAATACGATGCACTAACCATCTGTCGATATCTAGAGCACAACCCACTTCGAGAGGGAAAGCGGGTACGAACTCTTTTCTTAATCGGAGCAAGGGGATCGATGCAGCATTTATTATAGCAGATCCGGGTGAGTCGCGCGGAGGGCCTGCGGTTGCTGCTGTGGAAGTCAGATTATTTTACGCCGTACTTGTCGTGGTGACGGACCCACATGTCGCCCTGTTGGTTGAGATCTTCGGTGCCGCCCCCAACCCTCCCGTCGGCCAAGCGGCGTCAGATCGAGATAGTTATAGGTGCCGATCAGCAGATCGCCGCCGCGCGCATAAGTCGAGTAGGTGTGAAAGACGTCGTCGCCCTCGCGCAGAAAACGCTCAAGCCCGGCAGCTCGCCCGCTTCGTGAACCAGGGCATGCCGGCTTTCTCGTGCGCCGCCTTGTCCCGGTAGTTGTATTCGACGGGCGCGACGTTCTCGTCCAGGGTGACGTGGAAATCGTAATTGAAGTCGCTGCCGAACGAGGAGTACCAGGGGAAGATCCAACCCATCTGCTTTTTAAACGGCTGGGATCTTGGCGAGCGTCGCGCGCGAAACGACAGCCAACGAGGTCGCGCGCGTGCAGTATGGGCGAGGTGGCCGATGTTGTCGACCAGAAACGAGCGCACATCGGACAGCCCTCGTCCCAGCTGGGGTCGAACATGAAGTGGTAGACGATGAGCTGGCGTCGTCCGCCGAACAAATCGAGCAAAGCGCAGTTTCCCGGCCGGGCCCTCGAAGACATACTCTTTGTCGATCTTGACTCTCGGCAACTTACGGCGTCTCAGCGTTCAGCGCGTCGCGCTGGCGGGTGAATTCCCTTCTTGGCAAGCAGCTCCTTGCGGGCGACAAGCCACGCATCTCGCGAGACGACTCTTCGGATAATCCATTTTGCCTCCCTTTTTGAGTTCGATAGGCTTCGCGGCGATATTCGCGGCACGATGAGCGCATTCGCTCGACGGAGGTCTGCGCCGCGACTTTCAGTTAGACGGTCATAATTGGCCGAGAGCATATCGAGATCATTTCGTTCTATCAGTACGACGGATGAGCAAAACATTTCAGGACACTTGCTTGCATTGTTTTTGCTGCCAAGTGAAAGTTGTCATGCCGGCAAACGCCGGCATCCAGGCTCGTCTTCGGAGTTCAAGCCCGGAAACCCGCTCGCGATTCCGCTTCCGCCGGAACGAGAGGAACGTGCGAGTTCGACTTCCAGTCGACAAATTCAGAACCCTCGGTTTGGAACCGGTCGTTCAGAGGCTACCGCAAGCGACGCAACTGGATTGTTCGATCTCAGGCGGCCTGCTCGCAGTTAACCATCCACGGAATCCCGAATTGATCGACAAGCATTCGGAACGCACGGCCCAGAAAGTCTTCTGGATCGGCATTTTCACTGTTCCGTTTTTTGCCAATGCGTCAAATATGCGTTCCGCGTCTGTCAGGTCGTCGATGCCGACCGTCACAGAGAATCCTTTGATTCTTCATAGAGCGGTCAGGTAGAGCGTCGGAACCCATCAACACCTCGTCACCGACGATTGAGACGGGCGTGGAGGATCTTGTTGCGCCATTCTGGCTGGCACTTGTTCCTCCGCCGGCGTACCCACATGTGTGACCATTGCGATTGTATTTTGTCGCCACGCACTGCTCGTAGAACTTGAACGCTGCCCGCATTGGCCGTTGAAAGTAAGATACAGAATTCAATTTACATAATGCGCTCCTTCGACTAATGGGTCATCCAGAAAATCCGTTTGCGTGAGGGTCGCCGGAAATCTTGAGGTTCCACGAAGTCGACACTCGACTGACTCCGCGCTCTAACTGTAGCGATGAACGAAGCCCGAAGAAATCGACGACGGCAGACGATTCTTTTCTGCAAGCTATCACTGAAGATTTGCCCAGACCGTAGACTTTTCATCCTTCGAGTCGCTCAAGATCGGGTCGAGGGAGGCGTCAGCCGCCAGCGGCCGTAGGCCAAGAATGCACAGAGAAGCCCTACCACCAGCGTGGATCAGCGTCGACGCGACATCACCAGCCGCTGCAAATTGTACGCCGTCGCGCCGATCGCTAACGATCACCAGTCCCGGCGGCGGCCAAAGGTGTCAGACCAGCCCGTATGCAGCAGGAGCCAGGGCAGGATCACGTCCGATCGCGCCGAGCACTTCGACTACGCCCGTGAAACGAGGAACCAGCCCGGCAGCGGTATCGGCATCTGCTTCAGCATCTCCTCAATGGGTATGACCAGCTTCATTCCTCCGGCGAACAGAAACATTGCGCGAGCAATCCCCGAGCAATCCACAGTGCTATGTTCATGATCGGTCTCCTCTCGTTGTGATTGCGCAGCTGTTACTGCTCTACACTGCCGGATACTTACTGTTACTCGATTCTTCTCCGTTACGTGCTTGTAATAAAGTTCAACGATCATGGGTAATTGCGGATTTTTCTTTTTGATGAGTCTCTTTAGCTTGACACCGCGATGCGCGTCTTGAACACGTCGAACAGGGAAAAGTCATTTTTAGCGGGTAGCGGCAAAACCTCGATGGATGTTGCCGCACGCCTGAATGCTTGGGCGCTGACGCTCCACGGGGCGCGATTCGTTGCCGCCAGCCTCCCTTAGTCGAGACTGGTCCTGCCGATCGTATTTTGTCCATGCCTCATGGTGACAGGTGGACGGCGCCTTGGCCAGTGAAATTTTTATCGCCGGACATGCCCCAGGTGATCACGCTCTGATTCCCTTCCGGAAGCTTGAAGGTGAACCTCAGCAGTGTTGGCGGCAGCGTGAAGGGCCTGAATAGAATTCTGAGTTTGATCCGCTGAATCCCCAGACCGTTCGGACGGTCATCTCCTTCAGTAATCGTCATGCGTCCTTCGCCGACCTCTTTGCTACACCGATCCAGCGTTGACGCCGCGCCGGTTCCGGTCGGCGCGCCTTCGTCACAAGTCTGCTTCATCGCCTGGATCAGATTTTCTTCCTGGGCGGTTCAGCGCTTCCCATTTATGGAAATCGCTTTGCCTCGGCAAATACCGCCGGCAGCCGGGGCCGCCATGATAGCGCTCCGCGTGACGCGGAAATCGGATGGCTGCAGAGCCACGATGATGGCGAACAAGACTGATGATGCCTGGGCGACAACGATGAGGACTTTTAAAAGCACTTAGACATTCTCTCCCGAATTTGCCATGGAGCTATAAGACAAGTTTCCCGGGTCAGCGACCTTGTTCCAACTCAATTCTACGACGAACGAAAAACAGCTCTTCAGGACATCCCGTGTTTGTCTGTGTGCGCTCAGGCGTCAACCAAACCTTGAATCCGCCCTGCAACAGCGGCTTGCCACGAACTGCATTCAGACTTTGCATCCATCATTCGTTGCGCGCGGGTCCTTCACGACCTGGCGTGTTGACACGGTCAGCAGATGCGCACGCGACTGAAGACAATCCATGAGAACACCACCGTCTCGCCGGTCTTGAGCTTCACGCTCTGCGGAACGAGGTGCGCTTGCTTCGGTTCACGTCATCGGCGACGCACTCGTTGTACTGAGGGCGCCGTGATCGCGCCAGACCTTCCGGATCCGGGCCATGCGCGATAGGTCGCAGCTTCTTCTTCGGCACCGGCAAAACGTAACCATCGACGCGCGCATGTACAACCTCCATTGGTTTGTTTGCTGAAAAATATAGAAACATCTTTATCGCGATGTGGCGAATCTCTAGCCGTCGGCGATTGCCCTGATTGATCGCGGCGGCAAAAGTGGTGCCACTCGCACAGCTCAAAGTGGCGGCGTGTCTGGTGCCGTGGGAGAGATCTTCCCGCAGGCGAAAATCGCACGAAGGCTCGGCGTTTTTCGTGGTGGTCGCGGATCGTGCCGCGCAACATCGGATAACGGGCCTCGAAGGGCGTCGAGGACCGAGCGCTGCGTGACTGCACCTCGACGTCGAGCTTCACCTCGCCGCCGACTTGCGCGAGCGTTGCGCAGATGGGCGGGCAGCGTGACTACGGATCATGGCAGCGTCTGCACCTCGACCGACAGCACGGCCGGAAGATCGCGGACGATGGGCGCCCAGTTGTCGCCCGCGTCGGCCGACGCGTACACCTGCCCGCCGGTCGTGCCGAAGTACACGCCGCACTGGATCGAGCGAGTCGACGGCCATCGCGTCGCGCAGCACGTTGACGTAGCAGTCGCGCTGCGGCAGGCCTTTGGTGAGCGCCTCCCACTCGTTGCCGCCGGTGCGGCTGCGGTAGACGCGCAGCTTGCCGTCGGGCGGATAGTGCTCGGAGTCGCTCTTGATCGGCACGACGTAGATCGTCTCCGGCTCGTGCGCGTGCACGTCGATCGCGAACCCGAAGTCGGTCGGCAGGTTGCCGCTGACCTCGTGCCACGACTCGCCGGCGTCGTCGCTGCGCATGACGTCCCAGTGCTTCTGCATGAACAGCACGTCCGGGCGCGAGCGGATGCATCGCGATGCGGTGAACGCAGTGGCCGACCTCCGGCATTCGGGTCGGGGATGTAGAGTGAATGCAGGCCGCGGTTGATCGGCTGCCACGTCTTGCCGCCATCATCGGTGCGAAAGGCGCCCGCCGCCGAGATGGCGACGAACATTCGGCCCTGGATTGCTCGGATCGAGAAGGATCGTGTGCAGGCACATGCCGCCGGCGCCCGGCTGCCCATTTGGGCGCCTGTGCCGTGGCCGCGCAGGCCGGCGAGCTCGTGCCAGATTCTGCCGCCGTCGGTCGGAGCGGAACAGGGCGGCGTCTTCGACGCCGGCGTAAACCGTGTCCGGGATCGGTCAGCGACGGTTCGAGGTGCCAGACGCGCTTGAACTCCCACGGATGCGCCGTGCCGTCGTACCACTGATGCGTGGTGAGCGGTTTGCCGGTTTCGGGAGACGCGTCGTAAACGAACTTGTTGCTCTCGCCCTTGGGCGTGCCGTCCGGTGTGGTGGTCGGTCTCGCCGGGCGGCGTTCCGGGTTGGTGCCAGGTTTTGCCGCCGTCATCTGAGCGTTGAATGATCTGCCCGAAACCAGCTGCTCGACTGCGACGCATACAACTCGGTTGGGATCCGCTGGAGATCCCTTGAGGTGATACATCTCCAGCGCGGCAAAGTGGGGGCTGCTGACCTCCCATTTTTCACGCTTCCGTCCGACGTGAGAATAAACGCGCCTTGCGCGTGCCCCACCAATACTCGTACCCGCTCATGTCTTTCTCCTGGCGATTGAGTTTCGCGCGCCATTTTATTGTTGATCGTTTGCTCTCTTCAGACTTGCGATGTCGAGCTTGTCCATTTGCAGCATGGCGTTCATAACTCGCTTCGATTTCTCGGCATCCTTGTCTTGCAGCAATTGACCCAGGACGGTCGGCAGCGATTTGCCACGACACGCCGAATTTGTCTTTCGGCCAACCGCATCTCTGCTTTTCCCGCCCCTGGAGAGCTTTTCCCAGAATTTCATCGATCTCTTCCTGCGTCTCGCAATGCACGAAGAACGATATGGCTGGCGAGAAGCGAACATGGGACCGCCGTTCAATGCGATGAACTCTTGTCCCTGGAGTTCGAAGGTCGCGGACATGACCGATCCTTTCGGTCCGGGTCCTGCCTCGCCAGAGCGCATCATGCTCACAATCTTTGAGTCGGGAAAGACGCGCAGTGTAGAAGCTCTGCGGCCTCTTCGGCTTTGCCGTCGAACCACAAGAACGGTGTGATTTTTTGCATATCGTTTTACTCCGGTGCCGATTTCAAGGCGCAACCGCAACCATCCAGCCGACGCCGAAGCGGGATCGGCGATCCATGCCACGAAGCAAGGCGACCAGAAGGTTTTGCCCAGCGGCATTTGCACCCGCCCGCCTTCGGCCAGCGCGGCGAACTTTCGGCTTCGCGTCGGCTTCCACCGGCCGCCGTGAGCTGATAAATGAGCAATCCCGAAAGTCTGAACCCTCGCTGCAAACCGCTGCCGGAGGCCATCACATTAGCGTTGCCGATGCGCAAGGTCGCGTGCATGATCTTGTTCCTTCCAGCCCGGCGGCACCATCCCCGGCGCGGCTGGGTTCCGGACTTTCTTTGTAACGCATCAGCATCAAACCCTCGCCGCCCAGCGCCTTTTGTAGAACTCGATGGCCTCCTCGCAGCGGCCGTTAAAAATAGATAGGGCTTCGATAGCCATAATCACATCTCCCTTTTTGTGGGTTGGTATTTCTCGATCGTTCTAATGGGTTTTAAACAGGCCCGACGCCGCCGAGCGACATCGCTCGCTCACGGATTCTCGGCGGTATTGACCTTCGCGGTAGATTCCTCGTCAGGGCGCGGATCTCGAAAGTCGCCACGCGAATCCCCGGATGTTTCGACATCAATTCGGTTGCGTGATTTAGATCGTTGGCATCGAGCAAGAGAACACCGCCGATTTGTTCCTTGGTTTCAGCGCACAGGCCGTCGGTGATGGATACCTTGCCATTCCGGTAGCGCAAAGTTCTCGCGTTTTGCGCATTTTGCAGCGCCTCCAGGCGAACGAAATGGACCATTCCTTGAGTACGTTGTCGTAAGCGAAACATTCCTTTGATGAAGGTCTCACGCTCGCTTTCAGCACATGACGTCGAACTTTTGTTCATCTATATGTGACAGGCAAAGGAACTCTTATAACTTTTCCTTGCGGCATTTACCTACCGATATCCAGTGGTCGAGCAATACCGATCCGAACGAAGTAATAC
>ERZ1370068.9766-contig-8519_pt1 | contig 58994 bp, 96 predicted proteins | sample MGYA00561227_ERZ1370068 | MGnify/ENA primary metagenome ERZ1370068 (study PRJEB38410, sample SAMEA6850437) | metagenome | study: Metagenomic assessment of the ecological functions of the soil: analysis of the soil microbiota associated with the... | reverse complement strand
TTGTGCTTCGTTCCAGTTGCGTATTGCTGTCGCTGGTCCCGCGACCTGCCTCCACCAACCCCACCTTCTCGAACAGACGCTTGAACACGCCCTCCAGCTCGCCCGCCGCCTTGCCCGCCCGCTAACCGCACCAGCCCCAACGTGCTGCGCTTGTCGAACACGGTGCACATGATGACCCGGTCCGCCAGCAGGCGGGAGTAGACGGAGCGCGACCGGCCCTCGTTCACCACCGCCTCGATCGACGCCTCGCCCAGCAGCTGCGAAACCTCGGCATTGGCCGTGAAGTCGGCCGCCACCAGGCTGGCAAACGCGGTGGCGTCGAAGTCGGCGCTCCGCCCGGACGTGGTGATGAGCTGGCCCGAACGGTCGATGCAGATGGACCGAAAGCGCGTTGGTTTTCTCGAGCAGGCGCTCGAGCACGCGATCGATGGCCTGAAAGTCGTTTTCGAACAGAGTCCACTGTGGCATGAAACCTCCCGCTCGCCGACCAGAGCGAGGGTCAGGTCGGACTCCGTGGCACGTCCGTTGTTCCGCGGGAATCGGTACCATGATGTGAGGTTGGCTCGCAACTGGAGTTCTCGAGCCGCCCGGGCGGCCCTGGCCGCGGTCCGGCGGAGGACGAGGGGCGACGCCGCGCGTCTGGAGGAACTCCGCCCTCGCGGCTGTGGGTCAAAGCGGGGGCCGGCCCCATGAGAAGAGGAGCCGAGGACGCAACGCCGCCCTCGGCCCTCTACTTCGCCCGCGTGATGGTGGTTCGCTGGGCCCGTCGACTCAGCCGAAGATCGGGTGCAGGATCTTGTCGCTGAACGTCCATCGGCCAGAGCGCCGACCTGCTTAGCGGCAGCACGGTGGCGACACTCAGGGCCTTGGCTCCACCGGTCGAGGGGCCGGAGGCCTCGATCAGGGCCGAAAGGCGCCCCGGTGACCGCGGAGTGAACGTTCGTGATGAAGCACCAGAGGGCTCCGAGAACCAGGTAGGGTACGGATCCAGGAGCCAAAACCGCCGCGCTGCACTGCCTCATCTCCCTTCGGCGCCGGGCGATGGGGACCCGGCCACCCTGCGCACGCCGCCGTGCGCCATGCCGACGTCGTGCTCGTCTTCGATCTCGCCCACGATCTCTTCCAGGACGTCCTCGAGCGTGACGATGCCCAGGAACTTTCCGGCACGGTCGCGTACGACCGCCATGGGTCGTTTCTCGCTGCGGAACAGTGCGCAAGAGCCGCGCCAGCGGAAACGTCCGGGGGCCGACGAACAGCGGCGGGTACATGGCGTCCATGATGATCACCAGTCCCTTGAGGCTGAAGAGGTGGAACAGGTCCTTGGTGTTGACGATCCCGACGATGTTGTCGGGGGTCCCCTCCCAGACCGGCATGCGGGTGTGGGCCGAATCCGCGCGCCGTCTCGAGCACCTTCTCCTCCGAGGCCAGGAGCGAGAGCGTGACCACCTTCTCGCGCGGCACCATGATCTCTCGCGACCGTCTTCTCCGACAGCTCGAACACGTTGCGGGCGTAGCTCGCCTCGTCCGGGGTGATGGCGCCGGCCGCCTCGGTCTCCTCGACCAGCATGCGTGAGCTCGTCCACCGAATGGACCAGCGTGCCGCTGGCCGACCGGCGGCAGCCGCAGCGTCTGCACCACCCAGTTGGCTCGACACGCCGCATCACCCGGATGAACGGCCGGAACACGCGGCGAACGCGAGCAGCGGGGCAGCCGCGAGCAGCGCCACGTCCTCGGCGCGCTCGAGCGCGATCGCCTTGGGCGCCTGCTCGCCCAGCACCACGTGCAGGTAGGTGATGGCGAGGAACGCGATCCCGATCGCCGACGCGTGGGTGGCGGTGACGCCCCACGGCGCCGGAATGCCGGCGAACAGGGGCTCGAGCAGGTGCGCGATCGCCGGCTCCCCGATCCAGCCCAGCGCCAGGCTCGCGAACGTGATGCCGAGCTGGCTGGCGGCGACCGAGTCGATCGAGGTTCTCGACCGCGTAGCGCACCGCGAGGCGCCCCGAATTTCTCCTCGCTCGACCAGCTGCTCGACGCGCGTCCAGCGCACCGTCACCAGCGCGAACTCGGCGGCGACGAAGAACGCGTTGAGCGCCACGAGCAGCGGGACCGCGAGCGCTCCGAGGACGTTGAGAAGGAGGTCGAGCATGGTTTGCGGCGTGGGTTATCGGCCGCCGGCTACTCGACCTCGCGCCGCCCCTCGAGCGCGCGGGCCAGCGTCACCAGGTCCGGAGTATTCGAGATCCGAGCCCATGGGCACGCCGCGGGCGATGCGCGTGACCCGCACGCCCAGCGGCGACCAGCAGCTTCGACGAGGTAGAGCGCGGTCGCCTCGCCCGCCACGTTGGGGTTGGTGGCGAGGATGATCTCCTTGCACCGTGTCGCCCGCTGCAGGCGTTCGAGCAGCGCGCTGGATGCGCAGGTCCTCGGGATGCGTGCCGTCGAGCGGCGAGAGCGCGCCGCCCAGCACGTGGTAGCGCCCGCGGAACTGGCCGGTGCGCTCGAAGGCGATCACGTCGCCCGGCTGCTCGACCACGCACACCAGCGAGCCGTCACGCGCGGGATCGGAGCACAAGCGGCACGGGTCCTCGTCGCTGAAGTTGCCGCACACGCTGCACAGTCCCACCCGCTCCTTGACCGCGCGGATCGCCTCGGCGAGCCGCAGGCTGTCCTCGCTGCGAGCCGCGCAGCAGATGGAGCGCCAGCCGCTGCGCGCTCTTCTGCCCGATGCTCGGGAGCTTGGCGAGCTCCTCGACCAGGAGTTCGAGGTACTCGGGAGCTGTACATGTTCGGGGTGGCGGACGCTCGGGCGCGATCAGAACGGGCAGGTTCATGCCGCCGGTGAGCTTGCCGAGCGTCTCCTGCATGCTGCGCCTCGGAGGCGCGCTGCGCCTCGCCGACCGCGGTGAGCATCAGGTCCTCGATCAGCGTCGCGTCGCCGTCCTTGAGCGCTTCGGGGCTCAGGTTGAGCTCCTTGAGCATCTGCTGGCCGTCCACCACCGCGCTTCACCATGCCGCCGCCGGCGCTGGCCTCGAAGCGCTCGTCGGCGAGCTTCTCCTGCAGCTCGGTCATCTGCTTCTGCATCTTCTGCGCCTGCTTCACCAGGTCGCCGAAACTCTTCATGCCTTGGATCCTTTCGCGTGTCTCGCGGTCGGCCGGGCGGGCTCGATCACGTCGCCCTCGAACCACGCGATCGCGCGGTCGATGAGCGGTTCGACGTCCGCTGGTCGGGGCCGCGCGGCGCCTCGCCTGCCGAGCGGCACACACTGCAGCGATCAGCGGGCGTCCGAACGCGCGCGCCACCTCGGCGGCGATGATGCGCACGGTTCTCCTTCTCGTCCACCACCGCGCGGTGCAGGTCGTCCATCGCCAGCACCACGTGCGTGTCGGTGGCGCCGTCGAAGCGGCACGCCTGGAGGAAGGCGCCCAGCATGCGCTTGCGCCCGTTCACCGCCGCGATCACCGCCGCCCAGGACGCCGGTGACGCGTGCCGTCCACGTCGGCTCGATGGCCGCGGGCGCCGGACTCGCTCGCGCGTGGCGGTCGCCGCGGCGCTCGTGCGTGCCGGCGCATCGCCGGGAGCGGATCGCGCTGCGGCGCGGGGCTGCGATGCGTTACCGGGCTGCACGGGAGGCTCACGGCCGGGCGCTCGGCGCGCACCGGGCCGCCGGGTCGCGCGGCGCGGAGCTGACGGATCGCCGGCCGCCGGCGGAGCGCGGCGCGCCGACGGCCGCGCGCGCCGCCGGCGCGGAGCGCGCGCGCGGCGCGGCGTGAGCGCTCGCCGGGTGCGCCACCCAGGCGCTGCTCCAGCGCCTCGAGCGCGCTCGAGCAGCTCGCGCCAGCGCGCTCGCCGGGCTCGAGCGTCGCCATCTGCACCACCGCCGCCTCGAGATGGACGAGCGGCTGCGGGCTGTCGCGCATCGGCCACGGCACCTCGGTGACGATGCGCAGCAGGCGCAGCAGATCGTGCTCGGCCCAGCCCTCGCCCTGCGCCTTGAGCCGCTTCAGCTCCTCGCGGCTCGACCGCGACCAGGTCCTCGGCCGTCGGGATCCACCTTGAGGATCAGCAGGTGGCGGATGTGCTCGCTCAGGCCCTCGGCCAGGTCGCGCGGGTCCAGGTCCCTTGGCGAACGCCTGCGTGGAGCGCGTGCAAGCGCCGCCGCCGGATCGCGCTCGACGATCGCGCCGGCGAGCGCGAAGAACGCCTCGCGGTCGGCGATCCCGAGCACGCGGCGCACCACCTCGTCGGTCGACCTCGGCTCTCGCCCGCCGACACCACCTGGTCGAGCGCGCTCACCGCGTCGCGCATCGAGCCTTCCGACTTGTGCGCGATCAGCAGCGCCGCGCCCTCGGTGAGCGTGAACTTGCACGCCATCCGGGTCCTTCGCCTCGCGCTGCCGCGATGTCCAGCAGGCGGTCGGCCACCTTGCGCAGCGGCACGCGCGCGAAGTCGAAGCGCTGGCAGCGCGAGCGGATCGTGTCGGGCAGCTTCTGCGGATCGGTGGTGGCGAAGATGAACACCAGGTGCGGCGGCGGCTCCTCGAGCGTCTTGAGCAGCGCGGCGAACGCGTCGTTCGAGAGCTGGTGCACCTCGTCGATGATCACCACGCGGTAGCTGCCCGCCGGTCGGCGCGAAGCGCACCTTCTCGCGCAGCGCCTGGACGTCGGCGATGCCGCGGTTCGAGGCGCCGTCGATCTCGGCCACGTCGAGCGAGACGCCGCTCGTGATCTCGGTGCAGCACGTGCACGCGTTGCAGGGATCGGCGCCCTTCTGCTCGCCGAGCGCGCGGCGCTCGCAGTTGAGCGCCTTGGCGAGGATGCGGGCGCTGGTGGTCTTGCCGACACCGCGGGCGCCGGTGAACAGGTAGGCGTGGGCGACGCGGCCGCTCTCGATGGCGCGGCGTCAGGACCGCGCTCGACGTGGTCCTGCCCGACCAGGTCGGCGAAAACCTGCGGGCGGTAGCTGAGGGCGAGCGCGCGATGGGCCATGGATTCCGTTCCCTGTGCAGCACCCGTGAGACATGGGCCAGGGCGACCAGCGGCACACCCGAGGGTTTGCTTACCGCTGCTACCTTCCGGTCCTGACGGGGTTCACAAGTTCGGGTTGCGCTGGGCCTGGCCCAGTCGAGAATGGTGGAGATGAGCGGATTCGAACCGCCGACCCCCTCGTTGCGAACGAGGTGCTCTCCCAACTGAGCTACATCCCCATGATTCGGGGGCTGGACGCGGGCGCCCGACAGGACGCACCGTGCCGCCAAAAGTCGCCGGCATAGTAGCAGGGGGCCTGCTCGGGCAAAGTCGTGGCAACGTCTTGCGGTGCTATGAGCTTGCGCAGTGCCGTGCGCCCGCTCGGGAGATCGATTCATGGACCGGGGCGGGGCGGTTCCGAAGGGCCAGTCGCCTCCGGGGCACGCTCGCGCGCCCGCCTGCAATGTGTCCCACGCCCGACCGGGGCGGTTCCGAAGAGGCGGGTCGCCGCAGGGGATGCGCCGAGGCTCGCGGGAGCCATGGATGGCGGAGCGAGCCGAAGCTAAAGCGAGCCCGCCAGGATGGCGGGCGAGCGTGCCCCGGAGGCGACCCGCCCTTCGGAACCGCCCCGCTCCAGATCCATGAGATCGATCTCCCCGAGCGGGCACGGCACTGCGTCGTGTCTTTCTTCTATCAACTGAGTGCTTTCTCCCAGATCGATACTTTCCTATTCACCGGCGTAACACGGCGGATAGAATCGTTTGATCGTTTCCACATCCGGTACCGGGGCCTGTCTCGTGTTCCCGGGGTGAACCGGCCGCCCATGTCGCAGGAACTCGATGCCCCATCCATCGTTCCGTCGCGAGCGCCGCGCGTTGTTCCCCGCCATGCTGCTCGTTGGAATGCTGGCCACCTGTGCCGGGTTGCTTCCGCCGGGCCGTGGACCAATATCTCGCCGGGAGGCGGCGGCGCGGTTCACGGCGATCGGGGGCGAGCCCACCGGCGTGCTGATCTGCGGCAGTGACATGAGCGGGGCCTACCGCAGCCTGGACCACGGGCTCACCTGGGACCGGATCGGCAACGACAAGGGGATCCGCCGCTCCCACATCAGCGCCCTCGCGTTCGATCCCGTCGATGCGCAGATCTACCACCTCGGCACCGATGTCGGCCTCTACCACACCGGTGACGGCGGCGCGAGCTTCGTGCGCGTGATCGACAACGGCTACATCGGCGCGATCGCCCACGCCTGGACCAATCCCGCCGTCGTTTACGCGGCGCGCAACCCGTCGTTCGACACGCTCACCACACGCCATCTACCGCAGCCAACAACCATGGCGTCACATGGGCACCCGTCTCGGTCGGGCTCCCGGACAGCGCGCGTGCTCGAACTGGTGGGTGAGCCCGCAGGACTCGAACACCGTCTACCTGGTCTCGGGCACGGATCTGTTCGTGGACGGATCGAGGCCGTCTACCGCAGCAGCGACGCCGGCGTCACCTGGACCCGGATCGGGGCGAGCCTCGGAAAGCTCTGGGACCTGGCGATCGATCCGCGACCCAGGGCACGCTCTGGGCCACCGGCTACGACGGCGTCTCGGGCGACGTGTGGTCGGGCAGCACGTACAAGAGCCTCGATAGCGGCGCCACCTGGGCTGCGGTGTCGGCCCACACCGGCTCGATCGTGGTGCGCCGCGACCAGCCGCAGACGGTAGCGGGTGATGACGACACGCGGCGCAACAAGCGAGGAGGCCGAATCGGGCGTGTGGGAAACCCTCGACGGTGGCACGACTTGGAACCGGAAGAGCGTCATGAACGGCTGGGGCGCGGGCTGGACGACCATCAACCGGGCCTATGGCAACAGCGCCATGGCGTCGCCTGCACGCTCGGCCAGGATCTCTCGATGCCCGATGCCATCTACTGGGTGAGCTGGCAGTTCCCATTCGGCTCGCTGGACGGCGGCCTCACGTTCAGCAGCTCGCCGCCACCGAGCAGTCAGCCCGGGCGCTGGCACACGCACGGCATCGACAACGTGGGGGTCACCGGGCTCGCGATCAGCGAGGCCGATCCCACGCAGATGTACATCAGCTTCCTCGACTGCGGCCTGTGGCGCAGCATCGACGGCGGCGCGAGCTGGCTGAACGCCAACCACCCGTCGCTCACCGGAACGTGGCTCGGCTACGGGGGCCACAGCAGCTCCATCCTCGCCGACCCCTCGCGTCCCGGCGTGGTATGGGCCACCATGAGCGGCGAGGAAGATACGCTCCGCCTGGTGCGCAGCACCCAGGCCGGCCTGGCGTCGAGCTGGGTGGTGGCGACCGGTCTGCCGTACGGGTTCGTGCGCGGCATCTCGCTCGATCGCTCGGGCTCCGCGAGTCCGCGCGCCATGTTCGTCACCGACGACGGCGATGTGTATCGGAGCACCGATGACGGCGTGAGCTTCAGCAAGGTGTTCGACTGCGACAGCTGTCGCGCCACCGACGTGGACCGCATCAACGGAAGTATTGTGTACGCGGGCGGCGAGTGCGGGATGTGGCGCTCGACCGCGCACGGCGACCCGGGCACCTGGGTCAAGTGCAGCCCCCGAGATGAGCGGTTCATGGGGCGGCCTGCCCACGATGAGCGCTGGGAAGGTGTGCAGCGGATCACGCACGACCCGAGCCGTCCCGGCTGGGCGTACGTGGCGGTGCACGGCGTCGGCAGGGCACTCTACCGCACCAGGGATTCCGGAGTCACCTGGACCAAGCTTCTGACCACCAACTACCTCCGCGACGTCGCCGTGGACCCGATCGACTCGCGCATCCTGTATGCCGCGGCCTCGCGCGCGGGTTCACGTCCTCCACGACCGTCGCCAGCTCGGATGGGCTCCAGCGCTCGACCGACGGCGGCCTCACCTGGACGTCGCTCAACGACGGCCTGCCTACCCCTACGCGGTGCGGGTCGCGGTCGATCCCGCGAACCGTAACCGCGTGATCCTGGGTGTGCGGCCGGCAACGGCTTCTTCGAACGCTTCCTCTCGGCGCCCACCGTGGACGTCGAGGCCCCCGCCATGGAGGGCCCGCTGGCGCTGTCCGAGGGCTACCCGAATCCATCCCGTGGCGGCGTGTCGTTCGCGCTTCGACTGGACCACGCGACCCGCGTGCGCTGGAGCGTGATGGACGTTTCCGGGCGGCGCATCACGGGAGGAACCCAAAGCTTCGCCGCCGGGACGACCACACTGGTGTGGGATCTCGCCGGCAACCTCGGGCGCCCACTCGAGGACGGCATCTACTTCGCCCGCTTCGAAGTGGATGGGCAGGTGCTGGGCCGCAGATTCGCGGTCGTTCGCTGATCAAGGGCCAAAGGCCGGATCGTCCGTAACTTTTCCCGGGCGAGTGGATACCTATTGCGACGAGTGGGTCGGGTGCAGCCGGCGGAACCTCCCGCCGCACGCCGGGACGCCCACGGAAAGGTTTGGATCGCAATGGGATCGATCGCGAGCACCATCACGCCGGAGTTGCCGGATGCGCGCTTCCGGCTCGTCGCCCCTCCGCCACACGGTCGTGCTGGCGGGCGTTTTTCTCGGGACCGCCGCGGCCGGCGCGCTCTACCAGCGCGCGGCGAGCCAGCACGCGGCGGCGGCGACCCAGACTCATCCCAACGTCGTGCCCCTCTATCTCTCGCTGCTCGCGTTGCAGTGGGGGCTCTTCCTCTACGTCTGGTGGATCGGCCTCCGTCGCAACGGGACCAGCCTCGCCGGCTTGATCGGCGGCCATTGGCGCAATCCACTGGACGTGGGCATCGACGTCGCGATCGCCGCCGGCACCTGGGGAGCGTGGCAGCTGTTCGCCCTCGCCTGGAATCGCTGGCTCGGGCCCGGCCATGCCGTCTCGGTACAGACGCTGCTGCGCCTCATGGTGCGGTCGAGGTATCGCTCTGGATCGCGCTCTCGCTGACCGCGGGGTTCAACGAGGAGCTTGTCTTCCGCGGCTACTTCCAGCGACAGTTCGCGGCGCTGGAGTCGGAGCCAGTGGCTGGCCACGCTCCTCCAGGCGGCGCTGTTCGGAGTCTCGCATGGCTATCAAGGTGTGGTCGCGTGCCTCAAGATCATGTTCTTCGGCGTCCTGCGTTCGGGCGGGTCGCGCTGTGGCGGCGGAGCCTGCGTCCCGGCATGCTCGCGCACGCGTGGACCGACATCGCGGCGGGGCTGTTCTGGAGTGCCGCGGTCAACCGGTAACCTGACCCCGGCCCCATGGACGGATCCCATGCCCTCTACGGCAAGTACGCGCCGGACGTCTTCCGGTTCGCGCTCTACCTCTCCGGCAATCGCGAGGATGCCGAGGACATCACCTCGGAAACCTTCTGTCCGCGTGTGGACCGCGCCGGGACCGATCCGGATGGCGACCGTGAAGGGCTACCTGCTCACCATCGCGCGCAACCTCTTCCTGCAAAGTCTGCGCAGGAAGTCGCGCCAGGTCCCGCTGGACATGGAGCTGCGCGACCCGGCGGCGGGACCCCAGGCGCACGCGGAAGCCGAGTCGGAGCTGCAGGCGGTGATTGCGCGCCTCCAGCAGTCGCCTGAGGTGGACCGCGCGGCACTCATCATGCGCGCCGCGGAGGAGATGCCGTACGACGAAATCGCGCGGGCGCTGGGGATTTCGCTCGCGTCCGTAAAGGTCAAGATCCACCGCGCGCGGCTCTCGCTCGCGGACATTCCCGGAGTCTGAACCATGAACGTGACACGCGACGTCATCCTCGACCTGCTCCCCGCTCTATCTCGGCGGCGAGGGGCTAGCCCTGCGTCACGCGCGCTGGTCGAGGAATATCTCAAGGGGATCCCGAGCTGGCGCAGCGGGATCCGGCTCCGCTGGGCCGAGAACCTCGCCCAGGCGGCGCCTCGGGCTGCCGCCCGACCTCGAGCTGCGCTCGCTCCAGCGCACGCGTCGCATTCTCTTCTGGCAGAGGTGGACGTTCGCGATGGCAATCGCCTTCACGGCGGTGGCGCTCAGCGTCGGGATCAGCTTCGAGCACGGCCGGGTGAAGGAGGTCCACCTCATGCTGCGTGACTACCCGCAGGGTGTCGGGGCGATGCCTGGTCGTCGCCCTGTTCTGCTGGGCGATCTACTTCATCCTGCGGCGCCGGCTGCGCGCGACGCCCGGGTAGGCGGCGGCTACTTCCCGCCCAGCGAGCCGCGGATGAACTCGGCCACGTCCTGCTTCAGGCGTCGCCAGCTCGCCTTCGTGGATGTACATCATGTGGCCCGCTTCGTACTGGCGCGTGACCACGCGCGCGCGCTCGGCCGGCTCCAGCATCAGGTGCGAGAGCGTGTAGCTCGGTGGCGAAAGTAGGGCGTGGCGAGATCGTAGTAGCCGCGAAGCGACGAATAGCCGCATGTCGGGGTTGCGCGAGAACGCCGCGCGCAGCGATGCGGCTCACGTCGGCGAAGCCGTTGCTGGCCGAGCCCCACTCCCAGGGCCCGATCCCGCCGCCCAGGATGTAGTAGGTGAGGTCGCTCTTGTAGTTGAGCTCGCTGCGCACGTACTGGCTCATCATCGCCGTGTAAGGCGGGCGGATCGCCGCCATGCTGGGATCGAACTCGGGCGTCTCTCCCACCGCGCGTGTCGTCGATGCCCGGTGAAGCGGCTGTCGAGCCGCCCCACCGTGCGCCGCTCGCTGCGCATCAGCTCCTTGCATGAAGTGCCCGATGTCGACGCGCAGATCGGACTGATCGAGGTAGCTCGCGATCGAGCCCGGTGTAGCGCGCCAGCTGCTCGATCGCTGCGGCGCGCTGATCGGCCCTCGATGTCGAGCCCATCGCCAGCAGCGCGCGCGTACTCGCCGCCACTCCACGCTCCACCTCGCGCCAGCACCGACTTGAGATCCCGGCCTGCAGGTCGGCCGGCAGCTTCTTGTGGTACCACGCGGTCGCGGTGTATGTCGGCAGGTAGAGCGTGTAGGGCAGCTCGTTGCCGCGGGTGAAGTCGCGCGGTCTCGAAGTTGAGGATCGAGACACCAGCAGGATGCCGTTGAACGCGATGCCGCGGTCGACCAGGTAGCCCGAGAGCCCCGCCGCGCGCGTGGTGCCGTAGCTCTCGCCCACCAGGAAGAGCGGCGAGGCCCAGCGCTGGTAGCGGGTGAGGTAGAGCCGGATGAACTCGCCCACCGATTCGAGGTCGCCCTGTACGCCCCAGAACTTCTTGCCCAGGTCGGGCTTCGTGGCGCGGCTGTAACCGGTGCCGACCGGATCGATGAAGCACAGGTCCACCTGGTCGAGCCAGGTGTGGGGATTGTCCACGAGCTGGTAGGGCGGCGACGGCATCGCGCCGTCGGCGCGCATCTTCACGCGCCTGGGACCCAGCGCTCCGAGGTGGAGCCACACCGACGAGGAGCCCGGCCCGCCGTTGAACGAGAACATCATCGGGCGCGTCGCCCGGTCGCTCACGCCGTCCAGCGTGTAGGCCATGAAGAAGATCTCGGCCTCGGTCTCCCCTGCTCGTTCTTGATCGGCAGCTTGCCGGTGGTGACCGTGTACGCGAGCGGCTTGCCCCCAGCGTGATCTTGTGGTGGGTGACGCTCTCGACGGCCGTCGTTAGTCGGCCTTGGCCGCGGCCGGTTTTCGGGCGCCGGGGCGGCTGCGGTGAACGGAAGCGAACGTCAGGGGTGCGGCGAGTGCCACGGCGAACGCGATGCGGGCGGTCATGTTCGGCTCCGGGGTGAAGATGACGAAGAGAGCGGGATTCTAGCCTATCGCCTGCGTCGGCTGCCGGTCGTCCTCCCGATTCGCTCCGTCGTCACCACTGGCTGTCATGGACGCCTGGTGTGCGCCATCGCGCACTCTGTACTGGCGGATGCGCACGCCGGCCTTCTAGCCTCCGTCCCAGCCGGAAGCCGCACCTCCCCGCGCTTCCCAATCGCCGCGCGCCGCATCGACTCTCCCCAGAGTCGACGCCAGAAGTCGCATCGCATCCACCCTCCCCATCAGTTCACGCCAGAAGTCGCATCGCATCCATGCGTCGTGGGCGCCACCCCCTGCGCCGGCGCAGCCGGGGAGGCGCAGCCATGCACCGTTTCCGTTTGCACATGTTCGCCTGCCTTGCCCGTTGCCTGGGCCCCCTCATTTTCTCGACGGCGCTCGCCGGGCCGTGGACCGATCTCAATCCCGGCGGCGGCGGCGCGCGGTTCACCGCCATCGGGGGCGGGGCCCACCGGGACCATCATCTGCGGCAGCGACCTGAGGCGGGGCCTACCGCAGCCGCGATCACGGGCTCACCTGGGGATGCGATCGGTGCGGACCGCGGCCTCCAGCGCACCCACGTCAGCGCGGTGGGATTCGATCCCCTGGACGCGCAGATCATCCACCTCGGCACCGAGGTGGGCATCTACCGGAGCACGAACGGCGGCGACACGTTTCAGCCGACACTCGCCACCGGCTATATCGGAGCGGTCGCCCCGCGCGTTCCAACCCCTCGATCGTCTATGCCGCCTGGCATCCCGCCTGGAATATGAAGGGGTCCTGTCATCTATAAGAGCACCAATCGCGGGCTCTCCTGGAGCGCCCTCGGCAGCGACCTTGCCGGACACCACCCGCATCCTGAAGCTGAGCGTGAGCCCCACCAATCCCAACACGCTCTACGCGGTGTCCGGAAACGATCTGTTCGTATCCGCCACGCCCGCCCTCTACCGCAGCACCGACGGCGGCGTCCACTGGAGTCCGATCGGCACCGCGCTCGGCAACATCTGGGACCTGGCGATGGATCCGGTCACGCCGAGCACGCTCTATGCGACCGCCTACCAGGGCGTCCCGCGCTCCAGCTGGTCGGGATGGGTCTACAAAGAGCACCGACGGCGGCACCACCTGGATCCAGAAGGCCGCGCACCGGTGCGATCCTGGTCGAGCGCAGCCAGCCGCAGGTGGTGCGGGTGATCGACGTCGATCGCGGCTCGTCGGAGAGCGAGGGGCGGGGGTGTGGGAGTCCCCGAACGGGGGCGACACCTGGCAGAAGAAGAGCACCATGACCGGCTGGGATTCGGGCTGGCTGAAGCTCGACTGGGCGTACGGTGGCGGCCCCTACGGCATGGCCAAGACGCTGGGCGAGGACCTCTCAATCCCGATGTCATCTATTGGGTCTCGTGGCAGTTCGCGTTCGCATCGAGCGACGGAGGCGGGCGCTTCGTCAATCTCGTCGCCACCCAGGTGTCGCCGGGGCGCTGGCGCTCGCGCGGGAATCGACAACGTGACGCTCGCGGCACTCGCGATCAGCGAGGCGGCGCCGAGCCAGATCTACACCGGGTACCACGATCTCGGCTTGTGGCGCAGCCTGGACGGCGGGGTGAGCTGGCAAACTGGCAACAACGTCGCCTTGACCGGCTCCTGGAAGGGCAATGGTGGGAACGCCATCTCGATCCTCGCCGATCCGGTCCGCCCCGGCGTGGTGTGGGCGACCAACGGCGAGCGCGGCGATTCCACTAACCTCGCTCAGAGCACCAGCGCCGGCGCGCCGACGAGCTGGGTGCCGGTGACGGGGCTTCCGGGCGGCTTCCAGCGCGGACTCTCGCTGGACCGTGCCGGCCCGGTGTCACCCCCGGACCCTGTTCCGTGACGTCCAACGGCGATGTCTATCGCAGCCAGGACGACGGCGCCGCCTGGTCGTTGGTCTTCCGACTGCAACGGCTGCCGCGCGACGGCCGTGGACCGTCTCGACGGCACGCTGGTCTACGCCGGCGGCGAGGCGGGTCTGTGGCGCTCGCAGTCGCGGGGTGCACCCGGGTCGTGGGTGCGGATCGGACCGCCCGAGCTGGCGGGCAGCAACTCCGGCTCGCTCGCGGACGAGAAGTGGGAAGGCGTGCACCAGATCGTCCCCGACCCGCAGCGAGCCCGGTGGGCGTATGTCGCCGCGTACGGAAGCGGCCGCGGCATCTACCGCACCAGCGATGCCGGGACGACGTGGGTCGCGGCTGCGCAGCGGAACCTATCTGCGGGAGATCGCCGTCGACCCCGTCGACTCCCAGATCCTCTACGCGGGCGGCTCGCGTGCGTTCAAGTCGGAGGCGGCCAGGCCGCCGGCTCCGAGGGCATCCTGCGCAGCGAGAACGGCGGCCAGAGCCTGGACTGCGCTCGACGGTCTCGCGTGGCCGTTCGCAGCACGGATCGCCATCGATCCATCGAATCACAACCGCCTGATCCTGGGCTCGCCCGGGACCGGCTTCCTGGCGCGCACGCTGCCGGGCGCAACCACCGGGGTCGAGGGACCGAGCGCGGGGGGCGCCCAACTCGCTGTCGGACGCGTTCCCCAATCCCTCGCCGGGCCGGGTGAGCTTCACGCTGCACCTCGAGCGCCCGGCACGCGTGGACTGGAGCGTCTGCGACCTGCAGGGGCGGGTGCTGTGGCGGGGCGGCCGCGCCTACGACGCCGGGACCGCCACGCTGGCGTGGTGATCCCGGCCGCGCGAGCCGGCGGGCGCTCGGGCGGCGGGATCTACTTAGCGCGCTTTGAGGTGGAAGGCGCCGCGCGCTCACCCGCAAGTTCACTCTCCTGCGGTGATGGCCGCGACCGCGCGGCGAAGGATGGCGGAGAGGGTGGGATTCTGAACCCACGAGGCGGTATTAGCGCCTACACGATTTCCAATCGTGCTCCTTCAACCGCTCGGACATCTCTCCGCAAGGGCGAGCCACTCTACCGGGCACACCCTTTGGCCCGACAAGTTGCCGTTACCGCGCGAAGATCAGCTTCCCCGTCGCCGTCCGGCCCTCCGGCGGTGAGTCGCAGGAAGTAGACGCCGTTCTGAGGAAACGGCGCCGGTGGAGCCGGCGGACCAGTCGAGCACCTGGGTCCCGGCGTCCGAGGCACCGTCGAGTAATGTCGCGACACGCGCACCCCGCGCGTTGAACAGCTCCAGGCGCACCCGGCCCGCGCGCGGCACGGCATACGACACCTGAGCCTGGTCCGAGGAGACGAGCGCCGACCTCACCCCGAGCGTCACCGCGGGCGCACGCGACGGCGGGCGGCGGCCCCGGATACGGAGGCGGGGGCAGCTCCGACCCTCCCCAGCGCGCGATCCCGGACGAGGAGAAGTCGCCGGCAAAGCACATGGAGCCCGCGACGTAGAGGTCGCCTCCCACCTGCTGGATTGCACAGATGGTTCCGCTGACGCCCGCGTCGAATGCGCCCCATTGCTGGCCGTCCCAGCTCACGATGCCGAGCGAGCCGGGAGCGAACCGATCGACTCCGGCGTTGCCCGCGACTACGAGCTTCTCTCCGTACACGCCGAGGGCGCGTCACCCGGCAGTAGCCGAGCCCCAACGAGCTCCATGTGGAACCGTTCCAGCGCCACAGACTCTCGAACGCCGAGCCGTCGCCGCCCAGCAGACCCCCCGCGTACAGGTCTCCGCGGTAGATCACGAGGTCCTCGACCTCCCCCCTCGGGACGCCGGCCCCGACCGCAATCCATTAAGCCGCCCGTCCCACGCCACCACCCCCTGCGAAGCGACGTCCTGGGAGCCCACGAAGTTGCCTCCCACGTAGAGCCGGCCCCCATTCACCTCGAAGGCCCGTGGCGCGCGGCGCGGTTCCACCGAGAGCGGTCTTGGGGGCGTTCAGGACGACGCTCCATTCGGTGCCGTCGAACACCGCCACCGTCGTCCGCTCGTTCGTGGCCACGACGGTGAGGTTTTCGCCGCCCGCATAGACACGGCCCTCGAACTCTGCAACCGCAAAGACCGTGCCCAGGAGGCCCTGGCCCATGCGATGCCATTTGGATCCGTCCCAGCGGGCCACGCCCACCAGGGAGCCCCTCGTCGGACCAACCGGTGAGCTCTCCGCCCGCGATCAGGTCCTCCCCCACCACCTCGACCATCTTCGGCCAGCTCACACCCTCGCCCACCGTCTGCCAGCGAGTGTCCGTCCCAGCGGGCGAAACCCGGGAGTGTCGTCCACCCTGGGGGTCACCGGCCATCCGGATGTAACCGGCGACCACCAGCTCGCCTCGATACAGCACCGCGCTGTTGACCATGGCGGATCCAATGTTTATGGCGAGCCCGTGCATCGAGTCGTCCCACTGCTCGACCCCGCTCCATCCGTCGGGGCCCAGTGTCGCGACCCCGAGCAGGGGCTTGGGATTCGGACATCCCGCCTGGTCGAACCCACCCACCGCGGCCAGCCGCCCCTTGAACGAGGCCAGGCCCAGCGCCCACTGGCCGAGCCCCAGCGACGTCCAGGTCGTTCCGTCCCAATCGGCCACGGATGTGTAGTCGTTGGCGAAACCACCGGCCACGTAGAGCTTCCCGTCCATCACCATGAGGTCGTTCACGTAGGCGGCCGGGGCTCCGGAAAGGGCGCTCCATGACGTGCCGTCCCACGCCGCAAGTCCGGGGGTCGCGACATAGCCACAGCTCGTGAACCAGCCGCCGACAATCAGGCGCCCGCCGTACTCCGTCGATCGCGCTGACCTCGAATAGTCGGATGGATCGATCCCGACCCCAACGAGGCCCAGGTGGTTCCGGTCCAGCGCGCCACGTAGCCACATGGGGCGCCCTGGTAGTTCCTGAAGCTGCCGCCGGCAATCAGCGCACCTCCGTAGGAACCGAGCGCAGCCACCGACGCGTCGAAATCGCCACCGACGATGCGCCATGCCGCGCCGTCGAAACGCGCGACACGGCCCCGCTCGATGCCCTCCTCGACGTAGGCGCCAGCCGCGAACATTGTTCCATCGTGCACCCAGAGCGCCTGAAGCCTGTTGATCGGTGCTTCCGGCAGCACGGTCCACGTCGCGCCGTCCCACCCCGAGACGCCTCCAATCCAGTCTCCCGCGTAGAGGCGACCATTCCAGATGGCGAGCGCAAATCCCGGAACAACCCCGTCGCCGAGTGGCTCCCATCCGTTTGCGGTCCAGCGAGCGATCCCCTTCACCCTGTGGCGGCCGGCCGAATACAGCCAACCCGAAACCACGAGCTCACCTTGATACTCGATGGCCGCACCCGCGAACTCATTGAGACTCGGCAAGCCGAATCCGGGCTGCCATGCACCTGTCGAAGATGCGGAGCCGAGTCGGGCGGCCGGAGTCTGACGATCGATACGATCGGTCCGTGCGCCGTAGGCCGACCGCATCGCGCTGTGTGGCGCGACGCGATTCGCGAGCACGGCGTTTCGCGCCAGCGTCTTGAGATCTTCGATCTGGAGGATCGGGGAGCCACACTGCTCTTCGGCGGAGGAGACGCGCGTGAGGGAAACAGCGACAGCAGCGCGAGGCACAGCGCCGGAACGACCGACGGCTTCGGAGGCATGGGAACCTCGGGCGACCTGGTTGGGGAGCAGTCCGGTCCCGGCAATAATGCGCCCGCGTGGCGCCTACAGTCCAGACTCTGCTTTGGGGGCGTCTCGGGCGTTCCAGGATATCGTGCGCGAGGGTAGAAGTCGGGCAGTTCCCGGGTCCGAACGGAATGCCGTTCAACGCGCTACGCCGCACCGACCCCCGTGACCTTTCGGCGGGGGCTCCCTTCACTCGGCTCGCCGTCCCTGATAGGGTCCTGCCGATCCATGCGCATCGCAATCGTTGTGCCATACGACCTCGCGGAAGAGGGCGGCGTCAAGAGCCACGCGTTTCATCTCGCGGCGGCGATGCGCCGCGCCGGCGACCAGGTGGAGGTCATCGGCCCGCTGAGCCGTGGATCGGCTCCTCCCCACGTGCGCGGCTTCGGCGGCGTGGTCAATATCCGGGCGAACGGAGCGGACAATCACATGTCCCTGCTCGCGTCGCCCTGGGCCGTCGGCCGCTACGTGCGGGAGCGGGCCTTCGACGTCATCCATCTGCACGAGCCCATGGTCCCGCCGCTGAGCTACTACGCGCTCTGGGCCTCGACTGGCGCTGCCTGCGTGGCCACGTTTCACATGTATGCCGAGAAGGAACCGGCGCCCAGTCCGCGTCGCCCGGGGCGTGCTGGCCCCGGTGATCTTCCCCTCCTGCATGCCGGGATCGCCGTGTCGCGGGCTGCGGCGGACTATGCAGCCGTGGTGTGGCGACGCCCGCTGCACGTCATTCCCAACGGCGTGCCCACCGACCTCTTCACCCCCGGAACGAACGGCTCGCCGCCCAAGCCCGGAGCGCCGCTGCGACTGCTGTTCGTGGGCAACTGGCGCGACACCCGCAAGGGATTGCCCATCCTGCTGGACGCCTACCGGCGCCTGCTCGCGTCGGGCCTGGCGGTTTCGCTCGACGTGATCGGCGAGGGCTCGCCGGGGCCCGACATGTCGAGCCTCCCCGGAACGACTTTTCACGGCGCGGTTGCGGTCGAGAAGCTCGCGGATCATTACCGGCACTGCGATATCTTCGTCTCTCCGGCCACCGGTCAGGAATCGTTCGGGATCGTGCTGCTTGAGGCTATGGCCAGTGGTCGCGCGGTCGTGTGCTCGGACATCCGCGGGTATCGCGACGTCGCGAACCCCGAAGGCTTTCGGCTGGTGCCCGCGGGGATGCGGGGGCATTGGCTGCGGCGCTGGAGACGCTGGCCCGCGATCCGGCGCGGCGGAAAGCGATGGGGGCCGCAAACCGGGCACGGGCACTTGCCTACGACTGGTCGCGCCCTGGCGGACCGCGTGAGGAGTGTCTATCGCGAGGCCGTCGCGGAGCGCTCGCTGGGACGCGCGACCGCCGCGGCCTGCAGCCCCCGGGCCACGGTCCAGCCTCGATCCGCCGGGGTGAAGCCGCCGGGCTAGTGCGCCGTCCCGCCCGGCCGGTTGCCGCGCGGCCGGTGCATCAGGAGCAGCAGCGGGGTCGCGAATACGATGCCGACCCGAACAGCAGGAACAGGCGCTCGTACGAGAGCATCAGCGCCTGCCGGGTCACCTCCCCGTTCAATATGGCGATCGCCTGCTGCTCCGCAACCCGGGGAGCGTGCCGCGCGCGATCAGCGCCTGGCTGATCGCGACGGATCCGGTCACGGGTCGTCTCGTTGAAGCGGGTGATGTTCTCGGCCAGTGCCGCGTGATTGGTGACCGCGAAGCGCGAGACCAGGGTGGCCGAGATCGCGATGCCCACGCTGCCGCCGAGCTGGCGCATGCAGGTTGAAGAGCCCGGTGCCGTTGGGGATCTTCTCCATCGGCAGGTCGGCCGAGCGCCAGGTTGGTCATCGGCACGAAGATCAGGCCCAGCCCGACGCCGCGCCAGATCATCGGCCAGATGAAGTCGCCCTGGCCGCTCAGCGTCGTGTAAGTGGGACATCTGCCACATCGCGAACACGAACATCGCCGACGCCGACGACGGCGCTTACGCGCGCGTCGAACGCGCCCGACGAACCGGCGCGCATCACGCCCATCACCACGGCGCTCGCGAGCGCCCCCGGCAGGATCACCATGCCCGGTCTGGTTGGCGGTGAAGCCCTGGAGCCGCCTGGAGGTAGACGGGCAGCACGAACACGGTGCGCGTAGAGACAGATGCCGAGCATGCCGCCGAACGCGACGCCGGCCGCGAGCTGGCGGCTCTTCAAGATACGCAGGTCCACCACCGGGTGCGGCGTGGTGAGCTCGTGCCACACGAACGTCACCAGCGAGAGCGAGCTGATCACGGCGTAGGCGACACGATCTCGCGCGAGGCGAACCAGTCGAGCCGCTCGCCGCGCTCGAGCATCGTCTGCAGCGTGCCGATGCCGAGCCGCCAGCAGGCGCGAGGCCCGAGCCAGTCCACGCGCTGGACGCTGCTGCGCGTAGCGCGAGTCGCTTGCAGATAGGAGAGCGTCATGCATCAGCGCCAGCACCCCGAACGGGATGTTGATGTAGAAGATCCACGGCCAGCGAGAGCGTGTCCGTGATCCAGCCGCCGAGCGTCGGTCCCAGCGTCGGGCCCGACCATCACGCCGACGCCGAAGATCGCCATCGCCGTGCCGTACTCCGCGCGGCGGGAACACCTCGTAGAGCATCGGCCTGCGCGGTCGAGAGCAGCGCGCCGCCGCCCAGGCCCTGCACGATGCGCCAGCACGACCAGCTCGGCGAGCGTGCGGAGTTGCCGCACATGAACGAGGCGATCGTGAACAGCGCGATCGAGCCGGCGAAGTACCGCCGCCGGCCGAAGTAGCGCCGACAACCAGCCGGTGATCGGCAGCACGATCACGTTCGCGACGATGTAGCCGGTCGACACCCAGGCGATCTGGTCGAGCGTCGCGCCGAGGTTCCCATCATGTGCGGGATCGCCACGTTCACGATGCTGGTGTCGAGGATCTCCAGCACCGACGCCAGCGTCACCGTGATCGCGATGATGATAGCGGTTCGCGTAGCGGGTCGACGGACGACCGAGCGCGGCAGCGCGTCCAGCTGACGCGTGGCGGTCGCCACGACATGCTCCTGTCGGCTGACGCGACGCGATGACGACGTTGACGCTCATGCCGGGCCGCAGCAGGTGGCCGGGATCCTGGCGCGCCGTCGATGCGGATGCGCACCGGGATGCGCTGCACCACCTTGGTGAAGTTGCCGGTCGCGTTGTCCGGCGGCAGCAGCGAGAAGCGCGCGCCGGAAGCCGGGCTCAGACTTCGACGCGTGCCGCGAGAACTTGCGGCCGGGATAGGCGTCCACCTTGATCTCGACCCGCTCGCCGGGGTTCACGTTCTGCGACCTCGGTCTCCTTCAGGTTCGCCACCACCCACACGTCGTCGAGCGGCACGACGGCCATGCAGCGGCTGGCCGACCTGGACCAGTACTGGCCGACCTCGACGTCCTTGCTGGCTGACCACGCCCGAGGAAGGAGCCACGAGCCGGGTGTAGGAGAGCTGGAGCGCCGCCTGATCGCGCGCGGCGCGCGCCGAGGCGACCCGCGCCGAGGCGAACGTGAGTCCCGCCTCCGCGGCGTGCACCCGTCCGCGCGCCGCATCGAGCTTGGCGTTGGCGCCGCGCGCGGCGGCTTCCGCGGCATCCAGCTCCTGGGCGCTGATCACGCTCTGCTGGGCGAGACTGCGGTAGCGGGCGAGATCGGCGTCGGTCTTCCATGCCGTGGCTTCGGCGTCCGCCTCCATCGTCGGCGCGCCGCGGCCAGCTCGCGCCGCCGCCTGACCATCGCGTCCCGGCGACCTGACTGCCGCCTCGCGCGGCGGCGAGATCGGCATCGGTCTGGGCGAGCCGGGCGACCAGATCCCGGTCATCGAGCACGACCAGGGTCTCCCCGCCTTGACGCGCGCTGGTTCTCCCTTGACCAGGACGCGCGCGACGAAGTGCCGCTCACGCGCGGCAGCACCGGAATCACGTCGCCCTGGATCTGCGCGTTGTCGCTCGACACGTGGCCGCGCCCGAACGAGCCATTGGCGGACGCCCAGGCCGGCCAGCGCCAAGGCGACCACCACGCCCACCACGAGCGGGATCGGATTCCGGCGCGCGCGCGCCTGGCGCGGCAGCAACGGCCGGCGTCGAAGCAGGGACGGCAGCGACGGCCCGGGCCTCGCCGTTCGAGGCAGCGGGAAGCCGATCCTGCTGCGCCGGGTCGATGGGGCCCGGGCCATCTCGTGCGCGGATTCGGGGTGACGTGCGCGGCCGGCTCGCGGATCTCGACGGTGCGGGTGCTCATGGCTGCTTCCTTCTCGGGCCGGTGGTGGAGATGGTTTCTACTCATGGCGATCGGGTTTTACGATCCCGTGGAGAACGAGGTCAAGGACGGCATCCAGGTAACGGCGCTCATCGATGGCGTCGATCTGGCATTTGATGAGCGAGTGCTTCCAGATCAGGCCCATCACGAACGGAGACATGAGCGCGCGCACCGTGTAGTCGACGTCGACGTCACGGAACTCACCGCGCTCGATCCCGCGGCGGAGCGCCTGGGCGAACACCTTGCGGGATGCGCAGCACGACCTCGTCTGAAGTAGATGCGCGCGACCCTGGGGAAGTTCGAGGCCTCGGAGAGCACCAGCTGGGAAGCCCGCCGAGCGGGGTCTCGTACATCGCATCCCACCAGCCCGTGCGCCAACTCAGCGATCAGGTCGCGGGAGGAGCCCTGGAACTCGTCCACGCCGCCGCTCTGCGCGCTCGACGAACGGCACGACGTTCTCGCGCACCACCGCTTCCAGCAGCGCTTCCTTGCTGTCGAAGCAGAGGTAGAGCGTGCCCTTTGGAAACCCGGCGCGCTGCGCCACGTCGTCGAGGCGCGTGGCGGTGAAGCCCTTCTCGACGAAGCACTCGAGCGCAGCACCAGGATGTGCGCCGGCGCTCCTTCGGGGAGCCGACGCCGCGGGTGGCCCCGCTTCTGCCGCCGCCTTGGCGGAGGCAAGGTCGAACCGGATCGAAATCATGCGCGCGACCAGGCATGACTGAGACCGGTCAGTTGATGCGGGAAATAGGGGACTCGACCATTGATTCTCAACTGATTGTGGCTCAATCGCTCATGTGCGAACTCGCAACACGACCAGCGTCATGTCGTCACCGGCCTCCACCCGTTCAGGTGGCGTCGTTGGACGTGAGCACCGGTCGGTGGCTTCGTGAGGCCGAGAGGTCGAACGGCAGGGTGCGGAACAGCGCGGTCAGCCGCCCCTCCCGTACAGCTCCTGGTTCCGCGTCGGCCGCTTCGGTGATGCCGTCAGGTGTAGAAGGGAGCACGTCCGGGAGCCAGGTCCACGGTGGCCTCGGCGAGCTGGATCGGCCTGCGGATCTCGAGCAGCAGCCCGCCTTCGCTCAGCTCCTGGATGGTTCCGCCGCGACGACGCAGGAGCGGGTGGTTGTGCCCGGCGTTCGAGTAGTGCAGACGCAGGGTCGGCTCGTGGACCCGCGCGAGGAAGAACGTCGCGGAACTTTCCCGTCGGCGTCCCCCGCACAGCAAAGCCGGTTCATGTTGAGCAGCATGCCCGCCACCGACCTCCTTGAGCCCGCCTGGGTGCGCAGCGACGCCTGAGCATCGAGGACATGAGCGCCGCGGCCACTCCCCTTGCCCGATGCGTCGGCAATCGCGAGCAGCACCGAATCGTCGGCCGCCACCACATCGTAGAAGTCCCCGCTCACCTGCCGCGAGCTGATGTTGACCGCGTGCTGCACTCGATCCGCGGCATGGCCGGGAACCTGAGATGAGAAATGCACGCTGAATGCGACGCGCGAGATCCAGCTCCTGCTCGGCCTTCGCGCGCTGGATGGCGTCCCTTGTAGAAGATGCCCGCGAGCACGGCGCCGGTGGTGAGGGCGGAAAAGAGCAGCGTGTACATGCCGACCACTGCCACCGATCGACCACTGCCCAGGAAGCCGGGAATGATCGTCATGTGGAGGATGAACGCCGCAAGGGCGGCAGCGAAGATGCTGGTCAGCGGTAGATCGCGGTGATACGCAGCACGCCCGCGGTATGGGACTCGCCGGGCTTCTCCGGGAGCCGCGGGATGACGAACTGTCCGAGGCTCCAGGATGAACACCTGATGGCGTACGAGAACACCAGTGCCATCTGAAGGGCGATCATCATCCGCTCGTCCCGCGTCCCACGACCGTGCCGAAGAACACCGCCATCGGGACGGCGATGGCCGCCGAGCGCCACAACATGGTGACGAAGCGCGCACGGCGGATGGAGGCTTCGGCGCGGGCTTGGGCCTGGCGTCGCGGGCGGCCATGCAATCGAGGCGCGCGCTCAGCGTGCGGCCGGCCGCTCCCCGAGCGCGTCCTCGGTCCAGATGGTGTTCGTGCGGGTCTCGGGCATCAGGAACAGGCCGAGCACGAACGCCACCGCCGGCACGCATGATCGGGTAGGCGAGCGCCGAGCCGCAGGCTGCCGTTCGTCGAGGTAGGCGGCGCGTAGTGATGAACGGCACCAGCCCGCCGCCCCAGCCGTTCCCGATGTGGTACGGCACCGAGACCGACGGTGTAGCCGGATGCGCGCCGGGAAGTACTCGGCGAGGAACGCCGCCGATCGGCCCGTAGACCATGCCGACGTACGCGACCAGCATCGCCACGATCAGGATCGCCATCGGGTACTGGATGGCGCCCGGGCTCGCGTATCGCCCGAGCGCCGAGTAGAGCGGATAGTAGGTGGCCGCGGCGAGCAGCCATGCCGGTGAGGATGATCGGCCTGCGCCCGATGCGATCGGACAGCCAGCCGAACAGCACCATGCGTCGGCGTGGCGATCAGGAGACCCGGCGCCCACGATCAGGCTCGAGGCCAGCACGTCCATCTTCTTCACCGTCTGCAGGAAGTAGAGCGCCCAGAACTGGCTGCTGTACCAGACGCAGCCCTCGCCAGATCACGATCACGCTCGCGATCAGCACGTAGCGCAGGTTCCGGCTCATGAACGCCTCGCGCCACGGATTGACCGCGGTTGCCTCCTTGGCCTTGAGCGCCTGGAAGATCGGCGTTTCCTGGAGACGCAGGCGGATGTAGATCGCGATCGCGACCATGAGCAGCGAGAGCAGGAACGGAATGCGCCAGCCCCAGTCGTTGAACGCCTCGGTGCCGAGCACCTGGCCGCGTGCTCACGATCACCGCCAGCGACACCACGATGCCGAGCGTGGGCGAGGTCTGGAGCCAGCCGGTGTAGTAGCCGCGCTTCTCGTCCGCGCACGTGCTCGGCGACGTAGGTGATCGCTCCGCCGTACTCACCGCCCAGGCACAGGCCCTGGATCACGCGCAGCAGGAACAGCACGACCGCCGCCAGCGATCCCGATCGAGGCGTAGTTGGGCACCAGGCCGATCAGCGCGGTCGAGAGCCCCATGCCGCCCAGCGTCATGAGGAACGTGTACTTGCGCCCGACCCGGTCGCCGATGCGCCCGAACAGGAGCGCCCCGAGCGGGCGGATCAGGAACCCGACCGAGAACAGCGCCACCGTGCTGAGGAGTGCGGCGACCGGATTGCTCTTCTCGAAGAACTGGACGGACGAGGATCGTGGCGAGGCTGCCGAAGATGTAGAAGTCGTACCACTCGATCACGTTGCCGACCGCCGCCGCGAAGGACCACGCGGCGCAGCTCGGCGGGGCTGAGCGTGGGATGGTTCATGCGGCCCTCGAGTTCGATCGGTGTGCGCCTGCTAGGCGTACTTCTCCCGCGCATAGCCCACCGAGGCGGCGACCAGCTCCTTCAGCACCTTCATGTCCACGTCCGCCAGGCGCTTGATGTAGAGGCACACCTTGCCGGTGCGGTGCTTGCCGAGCTTCTTCATCAGATCCGCGCGGCGATCGAACACGCCCATAAGGTAGATGGTGAGGTCCTGCTTGCGCGGCGAGAACCCGGCGATCGGCCAGTCGGCTTCGCTGCCGTCCGCGTAGGCGAGGCGGTAGGTGCCGAAGCCGATGATGCTCGGCCCCTACATCACGGCCTTCTCGCCGGTCACACTCTCCATGAGCGAGACGAGCGTGAGGCAATCCGCGCGCGTCCGCTCGTCGGGCAGACGCTTGATGTAAGCGGCGACGCTCGCTCTGGTCGGTCGGGTCTTGGGCTCGGCCATCGGCCCCTTAGAGGCCCCGAAGCGGTGGCTTGAGCACCATCAGCACCATCGCGGCGAGCGGCAGCAGCAGCGCCACCGCACCCCAGAACGCCCAGCCGCGCGAGAGCTTGTGGTAGGCGTCCCAGTCCGGCTGCCCGCTCGCCGCCCCCGCCTGCATGAGCTTGTGCATCCTGCGCTGGATCGGAACCAGCCAGCCCATGAACGCGAATCCGGAGAGCGTGAACAGCACCAGCGACCAGAGAATCCAGCCGGTCCTGAGCAGCGGCAGGTGGGCGACCATCGCGGCACCGACACCGCCCAGCACGATCAGCAGGACCCCCGGAACCGTGAACAGCCGGTCGGCGGCGATGATGCCCGCGAGCGCGTGCGCAATGATGCGCGGATCGCGGCTGCGGTCGGCGTGCTCCTTCCAGAAGATCCCGGTCGTGATGTTGCCGAGGAACATCACCACCGCGAGGATGTGGAGGACCTTGAAGCCGAGGTAGAGCATGGGGCGCTCCGGGTGGCTCCGGCCTGGGCCCGGGCCCTGCAATGGGGCCCGGAATCTGGCGGAGAGGGAGGGATTCGAACCCTCGAGGGGCTTACGCCCCTAACGGTTTTCGAGACCGCCCGATTCAGCCGCTCTCGCACCTCTCCGCCGGTGTGTTTACACGACTTACGACACCGGACGCAAGTGCGCGGGAGGTCTCTGCTACCGAATCTGCTACCGAATTCCCAGCAATCCGCTCCGCATCGGCCCTTACGTGATCGTCCGTGAAACGCGGTAACGCTGGGTCACAACGGTCGAAGAGTGACCCCATCGCGAGCTGTAGAGCTGCGAGGTTGCCCCCGCGCTCCACCCAGCGAGTCGCGAATGCGTGACGCAGCTGGTGCGGATGGGATTTCGACGGGGCCTTGGAAGGTTCGGCACACCACCCCGGCCGTGTTCTCGTCTATCCCGTACTGCCTCCCCTGTGTGGCTTGCGAAACACCCACACAATTGTCGCGACGAAGGCGACGACGAAAGCGACCAAGAAAGCTATTCCGGTCGTTCTGTACCAGGAGGCCGGAACCACGGCGGCTCTCGCCAGTCGTCATCGCATCGCCGAATGCCCTTAGCGGCCAGAACAAGAGTTCCATGGAGGTCAATGGTAGGTCGACACAGGGAACATCCTGGCGGGTTCCCCGCGTTAACCCGGTAGTTGCAATAGGCGATACGGACAACCACATAACCGGTGCCGAACGCGAGGTACACCGCCGCTAACTTCATAACGACCATCGAAGGGCGTGCGCGATTCAAGGGCTGAGCACTCCATGGGACACTGCTACGGCGATCGGGGTCCTGCCACCGAGATGCTACCGGAATCCGTGCCCTTTCCCTGCCCACGCATGCCCGCAGGTGTCTGAGGTTCAGAGAGCCCCGCGGAGCGACAACTCCCGCGGGGCTCAAAGATTTCAGTTGTGGCGCAATGTCTTGGATAGGTCCGGGAGCGTTGAGCTGACTTCGCGTTCAACAGTTTTCGAGACCGCCCGATTCAGCCGCTCTCGTACCTCTCCAAGGCGAGGGTTTCTAGCAGGTTCGAGGCGGTCAGCCCAACCTGCTCAACGGCGGTTGGACGCCAATTGGATGCCAGTTTCCCGTGTCCAGCCATGGAGACAGAGAAGCCGGCGCGCCGGACGCGCATCCAATGTGATGTTGATTCTCCCGGCATGAAGAGGTGGATCGTGGGTATCTCCATCATGACGCCGATCCTCTGCCTCGCGGTCCTGAGCCTGCTGGCGGTTCCCGCGACGGCCGGGTGCCGGTGCTGGCCGGCCCGGTCGTGAGCCCGGTCAACGGCCACCACTACTACCTGCTCGGTCAGAGCGACTGGTTCGCCGCCGAACGGGAGGCCAGGGCGCTGGGAGGGCACTCTGGCCACCATCCCGTGACGAGGAGGAGAACGCCTGGCTGTACGAGACCTTCGGGGCGTTCGGGGGCTCGCCGCGCCACCTGTGGATCGGGCTCTTCGACGAGGGCCGGGACCAGTTCGGCTGGGTGAGCGGGGAGCCGGTGGGCTTCACCCACTGGTGCCCACCTCAGCCGGACCACGCGGACGGTCGCGAGCACTACGGGCACATGGTCGCGCCCCGGTACTGCGCCTGGGGCGGCTGGTGGAACGCACCTCGACGGGCACTGGATCATGGCGTCGGGCTACGCCATGCACGGGGGTGGTTGAGGTGGAGCTCGTGGCACGGTACCGGGAAGGGGATGGACCATCGCCGTCCATCCCCCTTCGACCCGGTTTCGCTGCACCTGCTCTCCCGAGCTCGGGGGCGGGTCGATGATGATGAGGGGAATCGGAGCACCTGGCAGCACCGAGACCGAGTTCGCGAAATAGCTCGCAAGCGCCGGGTCCGGCAGCCCATCCGCGTTGAGATCCGCGATCGGACCTCAATGCCGACGGGCGGCCCGGAAGTCGGTTTTCGCCCCAAACGTGCCATCCCGGGACCAAGACCGATTTCGCTGCCGGGAGTGCTCCCCGAGGCATACGCGATCGCGGACCTCAACGTCCTGGCAGAGCAGGAAGCCGGGCCGGGGCGCCTCGATGTGCTGCCCGGATTGGTGACGCGGCCGCGGTGCTCAACTCGGCAGGATGCTGACTCCGCTTGTCCTCTCTGCCAACCGGACCGCTTCGGCTCCCTCGACGCTCGCGCGCGAGGCGCGGCTCGCCCGCTCGCGCCCGCCAGCACCACGCCGCGAGTTCGCCACCACACGCGCCGCCGGGTCGCGTACGCCCAGCGTGCGCACCCGCGCCTCGTAACGCTCCGGCACGTGGTCCACCCAGTGCGCCAGGAGCTCCAGCGCCGTCATCCGGTGCACCCGGCGTAGGGGTCGTCGGTGCGGTCCGCGACCAGTTCCACCCTCCACCCGTTCGGCGATCCCTTCCTCCCTACTACAACGCTCGCTGGCTGCGAGGCGCATGCGCATCTGGGGACGCCGATCCTTGGATGCCAAATGGATGCCACCCTCGGCGTCATGTGGTGTCCCCTCCTGCCCATTCCTGACCACTCAGAAACAGGAACGCCCACCGGGCGTGAACCCGATGGGCTGCTTGGATCTTCCTGCGGCGAAACGTGTTCTCGGCGCTCTCGATTCAGATTGGTGGCGGACGCCTCAGATACTTTCGAGACCGCCCGATTCAGCCGCTCTCGCACCTCTCCGCCGGCGTTTCTAACATCATGTACAGCAACGCGCAAGCAGCAACGAGCGTGCGCGGTCTCGTAGACCACGCCGGTCCGCATTCTCCCAAAGATCTACGTCCGCTGCTGTGACCACTGTTGAACCCAAGACGCCAAGGAACTCCGCGAGTGGCCGGTGCTCGACGGCGTCAGACCGGCTGCGCCTCGATCACGATCTCCGCCGTGTCAGTCGGGATCATGTCCGTGATCCGGAAGCCTCGCGGAGGCGAGCAGCCGATTGTATTCGTAGCGCCCGCGCACGCCGCCAACCAGTGCACACCAGCCTACGGCCCCTCGCTCGCGTCCGAGGCTAGCTCGACCTCAGCGCGCTCCACGTCATAGGAGAGCCGCGACCCGGCCACCGGTTCGCGGGCCTCACCTACGCACCAGCCTTTGCAGTGCTTCGGGGCTGAGGTAGCCTAGCGACGCACGGGCTCTCCTCCATTCGAGACCGCCCTGCTGGGGAATTGCGATGCTGGCCGCAGGCACGACGCTCGGGCCGTACAAGATCCTCGCGCCACTCGGCGCGGGCGGGATGGGCGAAGTGTACCGCGCCCACGACTCGCGCCTCGGGCGCGACGTGGCCATCAAGGTGCTGACCTCGCGGCTGTCGCTTGCGCCGGAGGCGCGCGCCCGCTTCGAACGCGAGGCGCGCACCATCTCGCAGCTCTCCCACCCGAACATCTGCGCAATCTACGACGTCGGGCGCCAGGACGAGATCGAGTATCCTCGTGATGGAGCTGATCGAGGGCGAGACGCTCGGGCACCGGCTCGCGAAGGCGACCGTTGCCGGTGGCGGACGTGTTGCGGTTGGGAGCGGAAATCGCCTCGGCGCTGGACCGCGCGCACGCGGCGGGCGTCGTTCATCGGGACCTGCAAACCCGGGAACGTGATGCTGACGAAGAGCGGCTCGAAGCTGATGGACTTCGGCCTCGCGCGCGCGTGGGTGGTGCGGGCACGACGTCGCCCGGTGGCGAGTGACTCGGCCGCTGAGCGCCTCGCCGACGATGACCCAGCCGCTGACCGGCGAGGGCACGATCGTCGGCACGTTCCAGTACATGGCGCCGGAGCAACTGGAGGGCAAGGACACCGACGCGCGCGCGACATCTGGGCGCTGGGGTGCGTGTTGTACGAGATGGCGACCGCGCAGCGGGCGTTCGCGGGGAGAGCCAGGCGAGCCTGATCGCGGCGATCATCGCTCGCGAGCCGCGCCCGATTGGGGAACTGCAGCCGCTGACGCCGGCTGCGCTCCAGCAGGTGGTGGCCCGCCGCCTCGCGAAGGACCCCGGCCGATCGCTGGCAGAGCGCCAATGACCTGGCATTCAGCCTAAAGGCGCTCCACTCCGACGGGTACCCGAGTTCATCGTGCGGGCGCATCTGCCGCGGGCCGTGCTCCCATTGTTGCTGGAAAGCTCCGGCCCTCGCGTGCGCGCGTGGCGCTCTTCGTCGGGGTTCCCGTGATCGCGCTCGCCGTGGGCGCTGCCTGGGTCACGCAGACGGGTCCACCCCATATCCGCCCGGACATCGCGTTCCACAACCTGCCACTGCCGACGCCGGACGTGACCTTCCCGGGCCTGTCGCCCGACGGTAAGTGGGTGGTGTTCGGGGCGGGCGACAAGTCGGGCGGTTGGGACCTCTACTTCGGAAGCGTGAGCGGAGGCTCCGCGAGGCGGATTACGCAGGACTCGAGCGCTGACCTCGCCGGGTGGCGATCTCGCCGGACGGCGAGCGCATCGCGTACGCAGCACTGGATCGCGCGACGTTGCGCTGGAGCATCCAGACCGTGCCCGTGCTCGGCGGCGAGAGCCGCTGATCGTTGAGAACGGCAACTGGCCGCGCTGGAGGCCCGACGGTGGACGAATCGTCTTCACGAAGGTGTCAAACGGGCGTCGAGACCCATGGAGTACTGGACGGTTGATCCGTCTGGCAAGGCGCGAAGCTCGAGTCTCGCGATTCCACGTATTTCTCCGTGACCTACACTGGGTCGTCGTGGTCCCCGACGGGTGGCAACTCGCCCTGATCAAGAACTGGGGCAGGGACAGCAGGTGATCGTCGTCAAGCGACCTCCGCACCGGCGCCGAGCGCGCGCTTACTCACGATCGCGAGAATATCGATGACGTGTGCTGGTCGGTCCCAAACACGATCCTCTTCTCCTCGAACCGCAGCGGGAACACCAACCCGTGGGCCGTCCGCGGCAGGCGGCCGGGCCGTCCAGGTGACGAAGGGCGGCGGCCCGGACCTCGGTCCGCATCTCTCGGCGGACGGCCGGACGCTGCTCTTCTTCCAGGAACGGCCCTGAGTCACCTGTGGAGGTCGCCGCTGGCGCACGCCGAACCCTCGCGCGTCACCGACGATGAGGTGTCGATCGCCACCGCGACATTGTCGGCGGACGGGAAGCAGATCGCCGCGACCATCTACGGCGGCGACGAAATGGCACAAACCCCCGACGTGTTCGTGATGAACGCGGATGGCAGCGGCCGCCGGGCTATGACGCACGGTGATCTGCGCTACTCCACGCCCGCGTGGTCTCCGGACGGGCGTGGCTCGCGTACTCTGGGCGACCGGCAGACACCCCCGGGGACTCGGCCGTGATCTTCGTGACAGACCCCGCGGCTTCCGGCGCGCCGGTCCGACTCGGTTACGGGCGTCCCCCTGTGGTGGACGTCGCGAGGAGACCTGCTCACCTATACGTTCGGCCATGGCACGCTCGCGATGACGCTCGATGGCCGTCGTCGAGGCAGTCCTGGATTCGACAATCATCGTCGCGCGCCTGCCCGCAGGACGTGTTCTCTACATCGATGTTCACGAAGCCACGAAAGGCCGCTGGCTCGGCCGCAGCGAGGCGCCCAATCGACTGGTTGGCCTGAGGCGGGCGCTGCCCTACGGCGCGTGGTGGACCGTGGATCGCAGCGGCGGAGCCATCTACCGATACCTCTCCGACGGCCGGCTCGCCTGTCTCGATCTGGTGACTGGTCGCGAGACGCCGGTTTCGATCGTTTTCGGGTCTGACGACCCGATCCAATGCCAGTGTGAGCGCGGACGGGCACACGCTGCTCTATACCGAGGCCGTGCGGTCGACGCGCGTCGTGGTCGGCGAAGGGGTGCGCTGATCCGTAGGAGTCGGCGGGCTCAGCGGAACTCGGAAGGTCGTCAGGATCGGCAGGCCGGAACGCCCTGCGAACGAGGGTGCCGGCAACTCGAAATGCTAAGGCAGCTCGGGGTGTGACCACTTTGGGACTGCATCCGTGTCGCTTGCTGCCCGCGTTGCACACCGTCCGTCGACTCGCGGACATCGGCAACTATTTGGCGCTGCAGGGCAATGCGTTCGCGGACGCTGGTTCGGCTCGCAGGCTCCAATTGAGCCGTTCGGGGTGGAATCAGCTTTCGAGACCGCCCGATTCAGCCGCTCTCGCACCTCTAGAGCGACCGGCGCAAGGCGCCGGTTCTGCGTGCGCATGCCTCCGCGGAGCCTCGGGTGCCCGAACAAACCGGTTTCCTAGGACCAGGACGTTCTTCCGCCTGTTAGGCAAGCGAAAGCGCAACGTCAGTGCAATCTGTCGCGTCCCAGCGCTCGACCCATGTCGACAGCGTCTCGGCGTTCCAGAATCCGCTGTACGCGGTGCGGATCTCCCGCCCTCGACGATCGACGAAGAACACCTGCGGGAAGGCCTCCCGCCGAAACGGTTCCAGGTCTCGCGGTCTGGATCGAGCAGCACCGGGAGAGTGAGGCCTGCCGAAGGCGGCACGGCGAGCGAGGCGCTCGCTGAACTGGCCGCGACCCGGCAGTTCCCAGTCGAACGTACGACCTCCGCGCCCGTCGCGGGCGCGCCGGCGGTGCCAAGCCTCGGCGAGCTGGACCATCTTGCGGCCCGGTTCCGACCAGCTGCCCCAGAAAACGACCACGAGCGGGCGCCTCGCGGGCGAAGAATGTCGCCGCCCGCGCAGGTCGAGACCCGTCCACGCGGGGGGCCGGCTCCTTCAGCTCTCTCGTGCCGCCGCTCATCGTCGCGCTCGCGAGGTTGAGCCCGCGGGCGAGGCTGATTCTCATCCTGAGTGTCGTGTCAGATGGAAACTCCCGGCTCCAAAGTTCCATGAGCGACCGTCGCGAGGGGCTCGGCAGTCCCCTGGCCTGTCGTGTCCACCGCGACTGCTTGGAGCCAGGGCGGCGATCGCCTGGTCCGTTTGTCCGTCCGCCGCGAAGACGTTCCCCAACCCAATGTACACGTCTCGCGTCGCAGCCAGGAGTCATCGAATTCGCCAGGCAGCGCTCGCGGCCTCGAGCCAGGCGATCGCGGCTGGACGCCCTGGCCGAAACTGGCGAGGATTTCCGCGAGCGTGCCATCCGCGACGCCATGCGCGCCTCAACCATGCCGTGGTCACCGAACCAAAGCACGTTGTGGGTGTCGGCGTAGGCTACCGCCCGCCGCGCATACCGTTCCGCGAGCGCATCGCCGCCAGGACGGTTGCGGAGCGCCGAGACGCCACTCCAGACAGCGCAGCGTCACACTCCGCCGTGGTCCGCGAAACATCGCTACGGCCATCTCACCAAGGACGAAGAACGGTGGCCTTGGTGCACTCGGCGGCCAAGGCGGCGAGAATAGGCCGCGTCGAGCGTGGGCTGGGACCATCGTCAAAGGTCAGTACGACCTCACCGGGTGCGAGAAAATCGGGATCGCCTTGTGGTGCGCCAAACCAGGGCCCGCCTTTGGCATCAATTTCGATCGTGCGGGAAACGCCATAGGGTGTCGGCACAACCCTCCGTCGCCTGTGCCGGATGTGCCATCAGCACGGTGAAGAGCATCAGGAAAGTTGCCGTTGCAGCGCTGCGCATGGCTCCCTCGGGCCGCCGGCTCCGTCGCGGCGCCATGCCCTCGCATGGGCGCAACCGCAAACACTACTGGCTAGCTGGAAGACGGCTAAGGAATGGTTTCGGTTTGGTCTTGATTGGGAAACCACCGTAGCTTTTGGGCACTGGGGGTAGACGTGTGGGGGCCAGAGGCTCGGCGTGCCGGGGTGCCCTTGCGCCGCGACCATCACCCGTGCAGGCCCTAGACAAGGGGTAAGGGAGGTGCACGCCAAAATCCAGCGGGCGGGCACCGGCTGTGAACTCCTGCGCGCCATGCCTTCCGCCGTTCGCGCGCGGGGCGTGAGCGCTTACGCTTAGGCGATTATTCGGTTACCTGGTCAAGCGCCTCGCTGCATGGACAGTGTTCTTCGCTATGCCAGCCGAGGCATTGCGCTGCCACTGGCTGTGCGCATGGGATTGCACGCCTCATCCCGTTCCAATGCGATATCGTATCCACTGCTCCACGCCTCAGCGTAACCGACCTGCAGCAGGGCTTTGACGCAGTCGGTGCGCCAACGTGAGCGATGGATGGTCTCCATGATGATGCGCCCCGGCCAGAGATTGCGCGGCGCCGTCGCGATGAACGGCATCAGCGCGCGATCCTCAAAACCCTCGATGTCGATCTTCATCGTGTCGATTCGGTCAACCCCAGCCGCAGCGATGATCTGAGTCCAAGGGCTCCACATTCACCTTGATCTCGGTCCCACCCCTCAACGCCATGGTGGATTGGCCATAGTTGCGCGGATAGATGTAGAGGTGGGAAGTCCCACGTTCTTCTCCGACGGCGCTCTCGAATATCGACACGTTGCCAAAACCATTGCTGGCAACGTTGAGACGCAAGCGCCTGACCATCTCTGGGATGGGCTCGATGGCCACCACGTAGCCGCGTGCACCCCACACGATCTGCCGCGAAAGTTGTGAAGATCCTGCAGTTGGCCCCAACGTCAACAAACACGTCCCCAGGCTTCAAGCCATCAATCACCTTCGACAGACCAACACGCCTAGCATTGACACCGTGGGCCAAGATGTCTGCTTCAGTGCTGTTGTCACCAAGGTGGATACACAATTCTTAATCCCGCCTATACTGACGCTATGTGCTTTTCCGACTAAAGCTCGCTGCGCAGCATGTCGGAGTTTTCCGCGCAATATCCGCTTCTGGATTGCCCAAGCCACAACTGACGTCGGCCTAGCCTCAAAGGGCATCGGGGATGCCATCATGTTCCGGCGGCGTCCGCCTTTCATGTTTGCCGTCTGGGCAGCAGCAGGACGTCTCGACGCATCAGTCCTGGGGCCGAGGCTATGGCGCTGCGCAGTTTAAGGACGCTGTTGACGATCAAACAGCGCCCCCACCAGACCGGGCCAAGCCGCCTCCAGTTGAAAAGAAAGGCCTCGCGATTGCGGATCGGGTTTCTGAATGCCGCCCGCAGTCCGCGGCGAGGCGTGCGTCGCTTGCGCCCGCGTGCCCGAATGGTGGAAGGCATCAACCAGTTGTGTCTGATTGGCGGCGCCACCACGCCGTAAACGTCGAGCTCAAACACCCAAGGACGCCGGGTGTCAGTATCAATGGGCCACACGCGCGGTTCGGCCTGCAGGAGTTTTTGGGCACCAGCCCGAGAAATTCAAATAGCCGACAGCGCCGGCGCGGTACTCGCGAAAATTGCACGATCTTCCGATGGCCCACCTTAGCGATTTCACAGATAGCGCGATCGGGCTCGGTGCCCAGGTGAACCATGTCCCAGCCCTTGGGGAGTGTCGCGATGATATCGGCCAGGAGTCCTGACAGGCCCGGAGGAAGAATTGCGTCGTCCTCAAGCACCAGGGCATGAGGCAGGGCTTTGAGCGTGATTTGCCGCCAGGCTTTGATGTGGCTGGCGTAGCAGCCCAAGGCGCCCGCATCCATCACGTGCATGGCGTCGAAGTAACGGGAGAGTTCCGGAGGCAAAGGCTTGCTGCCATCCGCAGCGTCGATCTGCTCGGCTGGTATGCTGGCACAGGCGAGGTTGGATCCTCACATGGAGTCGCGACGGGCCATCTCCGTGACTCAAGATTGATGGTAGAAGGCCCTGATTGCGCGCCTCGGCGGTGCCAACCGTCGCCCGCCCTTCCCGGAGACCGGCACATCCACCTGGTTTGAAGCTATCGCGTTTCATGCACTCACGATCTCCCTGGCCGGGGCATCGATCAGCCGGATGCCGAGTGCACTGAATTTCCGGATGGGATCCAGGACTTTGAAGGCACCCCGTCTCAAAGCATCACCGACACGCCGGTTATCTTTGAGAGGGTTAGCGCGCCTGCCGATGCCGACCTCGGCTTGCGCGTTACCGATCAGCCGGGTGCATGTGTTTGCGCAAGCGCAGTGGTCGGCAAAGGCAAGAGAAGTGGAGCGACGCGTAGACGCACAAACATTGCAACTGTCCTCGCAGTCCCCGCCCGACTATATCTGGTGACTATTTGATGTCCAAAATTTGTCGGGCAGGGAGATTTTGTCGGGCACGGAGATCGATGCAATGGTGGTGCGTGGGCTTCCAAATCGAGGCGTCGAGCTCGATTGGGTGCACAAGGGCGATCGTCGCGCTAACCAAGAGCGACGCCCACAGATACCAAGCTCAGTGGTCCCCCGTCGACCACACCCCCAGCATAACAGGCACGCTTTTAGATGTGCAAGTCCACTGAGGGCCGCTTGCAACCGGCTCTCCGAGGAGAGGCGGGTTCATCCGGTCCTTGGGCCTCCAACTGGCTTGCGCCTGGCCAAGTTGATGAGACAGGCATGGGCGGACCGCGGCAGCGGAATTCACGAACCCCAGCAACGATCTACGGCGGTCGAAGCTGCGCCAAGGCGAGGGGCCGTTTCAGCTGCCCGCGCGGGTTCGAGGCGGATCGTGGGCGGCTGTCCAATTTTCTTCGGATGTTGCCGCGCCGCTATCGCTACGTTCGAATTTCGCCATCCGGGCTGGTAGGAGGATGACGTGCTGGAGCTGCTTGCCGCGCATGACGTCTCGCTGTGGATCGCCGATCACCATCTCGCGCCCGCGCCATGGTCGGCGACGGCGGGTCACGTTTACGTTCGCGCCATGGTCCTGAGGGGCGTTTCCGGAACAACTATCCGGAAGACACCTTTGCGCGATTGGGCACGCCATATCCGCAGGTGGCGGCGCGAGGAAGGCTTGTATTTGTTCATTATTTCGACAACGACCAGAAGAGCGCCGCGCCCCAAGACGCGCGGCGGTTGAGTGCGCTGCTGCGTCGCGGCCGCACGGGCGCCCCGATCGGTGCCGCGCCTATTTGATAGCACCGCGCGGTGTTCCACAGGTCGTTGAGGCACCGGCAGCAAGCCGTTACTTCTTTTTCTTTGGGACGTTCTTATCCTTTCCCGCGCGCTTCCTGATAAACCGATGGCGATCGTCTATTTGCGGCTTGTGCGGTTGTTGCCGCTGCCGCTTTTCAAGGTTGCGCGCTTTCTCTTGTGCATGGCGCCCGTAACGTCCTCAGACGCCGTTCTGGAATATCGCCGCACGGCAAACTCCTCAGCCAGTTTGGAGAGCTCAGCTCCGGCCGGCCCGAGGTCCGCGTACCGGCGTGTTCAGGATGCGCGCCGCGATCTTGTGCGCGCGGCAGATCGGACCAGGCCCCCCTCCGCATAAGCCACTCGGAGCCAAGTGCCCGCACGACAACCGATCAGTTCCTCCGTCAGGGATGCGTTTGGCAGGATCGTGTTCCTTGCCAAGCTATTGTCGCAACAGCGGGCACCAAGAACGAGCTCTGCCGCGTGCGGCTCTCGAAAGGCGGCGCCATTCAATGAACGACCTCGCGCCAGCTTGCGTAACGAGCCCCGAATGTTTTGAGCAGATCGCGCTCCTCGTAGCGCATGGCAATCAGGACATAGCCAGTAAAGCCTCAGAGCGAGGAGGGCGTGGCCAAGGCTCATCCGTGGGGTCGCCCACACACCCATCAGCACGCCGACATACGGGGTGGCGCAGCCATCGATAGAGAAAGCTGGCTCTTCAGATGCGGTCGATGCGGCTGCCGGGCACGGGCCCAGTGCCCGCATCTGTTCAATCCCCAGCAGGTCGCGGATGCCGAAGGACCAAGCCCCCAAAAACAGGATGACCCAGCCCGCCGCGAACAAGACCCACATCAAGTCTTGCGTCAACCCTTTGCCTGTATTCCAGAGCGGGAATGCGGATCGGTTGCCAAAAGACGATCAGGACAAACAGCGCGAGATTTGGCCATATGGACATATGTACTGCGCTCGAAAGCGGGCGGCATGCGGCCCACAACGGTTCGCTTGAACCACGGGCGCGCCATCACCGAGTGCTGCAACCCAAACAACGCGACGAGGCTGATATCAATGAGCGCGGCCGCCCAAGGCTCCTGCACCCAGCCACCGTGATCGACTGTGGGTAGCGGCCACCGCAGCAGGAGACGATGCGGTCTCGGATAGAAAGACCACGAAGCTGACCCAGACCGTCCACATGACAACGAAACCGGACCAGGCATATAAAAGTCCGGAGCCTGCTCGAGTCCGGGCGGTTGCTCGGAGGGGTGCCATGCCCAGTCAACATCCGCACGCGTACCCGGTTCCTTCCTAGAGAACACAAGAGCGGCAATGAAAGAGGGGTGCCCCAAAATGCCGTGGAGCAATGAATTTGACTAGCCCTTCATGTCGGCTCGGATGAAGCGCCGGTCCTGGTAATCTTCAAGCCAACCGCTATGTACGGGCGTCGCGAGCTCGCGGGACTTAAGGTATGCCCATGCCGCTATCACCGCCCCGCCAGCAGACATTTCTTGCTGACGTCCACCAACCTTTGCCTGAAGAAATTCACCGAGCGCGTCGCTCGATTGGTCAGTGACCAACTTGTTGAACGCAAGGTGATGCCCGAAATACGTGATCGACGTCTGAAGGCTCGGAAGATCAAAAGCGTGATAGGCGTTGGGATAAACTACGAGTTGGATCGGCACGCCTTCACCCTTCTTTCGGGAAATCCCCCAGTCATCGTGGCCGTTCACCAATTTTCGACAGCTCTCCGCCGGGGTCCAATCGTCACTTTCACCGGTCAGGATCAGCGCGGGAACCGTCATGGGCCCCTTGACAGCGCTACAAACGGGATAGAACGCGGCCGCGGCACGAAACTTGTTTTCCGACGCCTGCTCAATCGCGCCACGTTCAACAGACGAAAGACTAAGCAAGCCACCTTGCGAAAAACCCATCAGGGCAACGCGTTTGGGATCAACGAACTGTTGCCGAAGGAGAAAATTCAGAGCCCGGTACGCATCAAGGGCTACGTCGGCGGGCAGGTCGCCACGGCATGTGTTCTGATGCCGCGAGGACCGAAGCTGTCGATCGTTAGGGTAACATAGCCCCACGATGCAATCTTCACCGCCCAATTCTGATCAAGGGATCTCGGCGAGGCCCCCGCAGCCGTGCCACAGCACAACGACTGAAAAGGGGCCAATTCCATCTGGACGCCGGAGATACCCTTGCATGATGAGGGGACCTGCACCCGGCGGAACGCTATCAAATTTCACCAACTCGGGCCGGCGCGACAGATCGTTGATCTGGGGAGCAGAGGAGCGGACTGTTGACACAAATAGACCGGTACATGGCGTCGTCGGCGGCTCTCTTGGCGTCGGCGTCTGGCACTCCTTTGGCGTCGTAGCTGGCCATCACCTTCAGGGCCGAACCGTTCCCATTCTCAATCACACTGACGGTGGCGTGATAATTTGCGATCGGTAGCAGTCTCGAGCGGTCAATGCGCTGATATTGGCACGGACCGCCATTCACTGCGCTGCACCAATCCTTTCGCTCTGAGGGGTTAGCCGAAAGTCAGCGGCCGCGGCCGCGAGGATCGTTCGAGCCTCAATCGACGCTGGGCAAGCCTGCGCGAGAAACGGCAAGGATGATGGCGACGAGCGCGACGCGCTGGCGACCAAGTGCTTTGAATTCTGCGTCCAGGCGTGAGGTTTCATCCGCCGGCAATATTGCCCGAAGAATGCAACTGAAAGCGACGTCAGAGCGATAGCGGCAATTCCAATCGCTCAGCAAAGATCATGTCGCGGTGCTGGAACAAGATTGGATCCAAGGTGGCTTCGATCTGTGGATCGCGGAACTCGAACGCGGCCGCGTCGGCCCGGTCCATCTGGCATTGCTCGGGCGGCAGCGGCACAAACATCGCCATGGAGGTGGCGCTGTAAATATCTACCGCGGTCAATGCATCGCCGATGTAATAGCGGCCTCCCGACTGCCGCTGTTCTTTCAATCGCGACGCCAGCATCCGCAGCACGTCGGCTACGCGGTTCCCGGAATTTGCACCCGCCTCCGGGCTATAGCCGTATTTCTTGCCGAGATATTTGGACACGCGCTCGGGAAAGCCGCCCTTGCTGTTAAGCCCGGCGTGGATCAACTGCAACCGGCGCGACCAGGCCAGCCCCTGCTCGCCGCAAATCTCGTGCGCCAATCCGAAGACAAGGGCCCGGTCTGCTGCGTCTTTCGGTAGCAAGGACGGCTTCGGAGCGAGGTGTTCTTGAGAGCAGCAGAATTTCGGCCCAGCCGGCACGCGGCCGTTCGTTGTTGTACAGAAGGATCGGGCCGCTGCGCTGACCGACCCACTCCTTTAGCGGCTCGCTGTCGTAAACCAACCGCACCGCCGCCCACTCGATATTCTTGACGTGAAGAATGCCCTTGGCTGCCTTCGCCCCACGGGCTCGGCACCCCGCCGACCACCACCATGCGGACGCCGCTTCGCTTGATTGCCTCATCGACACTCACGTACTGAAACGTCATGTTCCCTCCCGAGTGGTGACGGCATTGGGCATAAGCGTGATCGCCGTTAATCGCAACCTCTAAAGCCTCACAGCTATGCGGAGGCAAAGGCACTCCGCGAAGTGGTCAGTATGCGGGGTTACGAGCCCTTCAGCGAAAGGTCTTCGTAGGGCGCGGTGTACTGGAAACCGGCAATGCGACCAAAGCCCGACCCGCAACGCGCGGACCGACGGCATTGATAAAGGCGAGCTGCCAGATCGGCGCGTAGATCGTCCGCTCATGTACTATTTGCTGCATCTTGTGCAGGATCGCTTCCGCTTGGCGCGATCGAGCCTCAATCGCTTGCTCCCGGTAGAGCGCATCGATGTCGGGGTAGGTTCCATAGACGAATACGCCGCCTGTGACCACCTGTGCCTCGAGCCGGGTGGCGGCGTTGCCAAAAGCACCAGGCCCCGCCTGGATGATATTTTTGAGGGTCTTTTCGGTGTAGGCCTTGAGAAAGGCGACGCGCTCGATCGGCCGCAGCCGGGCCCGGATGCCGACCGCGCGAAGACCATCCAGCACGGCCTCGCCGATATTGGCGTAAGAGGAATCACAATTATAGTCGCCGGCGTCGAATCCTTTGGGATAACCGGCTTCGGCAAGCAGCTGCTTCGCCTTGTCAGGATTGTAGGCCGGCGCGGGAGGCTGCCAAAAGAATTCGAAATTGTCGGGAACGAAGGGGTTGCCACTAATCAGGAATAGCCGAGGGTGATCGCGTCGTTGATGTCTTTTGCGGTCGATCGCAAGGCTCGCCGCGCGGCGCACCGCGCTCGTCATGCCAGGGCGATTTCGCATCCCATTGATCGGGAAAGTAGAGGCAGAATGGTGCCTGAACGACGGCCGGCTTGAGGGCCAACCCAGGCGTCTGCTGCACTCCGCCGCCAATTCGCCGCGGATCGAATAGGCGATATCGACCTCGCCCCGCTTCAGGGCTGCCAGGCGTGTGCCTCGTCGGGAATGACCTTGAAGACGAGGCGCCTCACGCTTGGCGGTTTGCGCCAATACTGGTCGAAGGCCTCCAAGATCAGCTCCACGCCGGGAGTGAAGGAGACAAACTTGTAGGGTCCAGCGCCTATTGGGGCCTTCTTGAAGCCATCGTCGCCGACCTTCTCGACGTATCTGCGCGGGACGATCCACCCGGCCGCCGATGCGCTCGCATAGAAGGTAAGAAAGTCGGGCCACGGCTGCTTGAGCTTGAAGCGGATATGGCGAGAATCCGACACCTCGATCGCAGCGACGCGGTCCTTTAGCAGGTCGCGCGCAGCGCCATGGTAGCGCTCGAATGAATACCTCACATCGTCGGCAGTAACGGGATCACCGTTGTGGAAGCTTGCACCCTGGCGCAGCACGAAATCGTAGCTTGAGGCCGTCGGCGGAGGCCGTCCAGTTTCGGCGAGGCTTGGCGCCGAGGCTTGGCCCGGCATGGGCTTCACCATTGCGTCGTGCAGCGCGTAGAGAACCATGAAGGCCGTAATGATGCCGGAGACCTCGGCCGGGTCGAACCAGGTGGGAGCCAGCGAGACGTGCACTCCCATGTCAGCTGATCTTCCTTAGCCGCGGCAGCGATGTCCGGCGCAGTCGCCGCCGATCCAAGGGCGAGGAGTACAAGAACGTGCCGGCGGCTCAATGCGGAGGAGGCGTCGCGTGCCAGAGTAAGGGGGCATCTGCCATGCGCTTCCCTCCCAGGTTGCCGCCCGGTGTGTCGCCCGTTTGCACCCAAGGCGTCGGATGGCGGACGTGTTGGGTGCAAGAATGCGCCGCTTCTGAAGCGTCGGCAAGGCCCTTGAGGAGATTGCAAGGCGTGGCCGCTGTCAGACCTTGCGCGGACCTGTTCTGAACCTGGTCGGGAGGGACCCAACTGTGCACTTGCCGGACCCACATGCAAGTGCGGATCATCTTGCCCGCTTGCTGGGTAAGGCCGGCATCCCAGTGCCCCGTGCAATCGGTTGAGGGCGACGATGGATAAACGTTGGCGACCTGCGCTAATGCCTCGCGCGCGCGGAATTTTTCGGCACCTTCTCAGTAAACCAAAGATTAACTCGCTCCCGTCAAACTATGTAGTGGCGGGGTCCATCATGGGATGGCTTCGATGCCGATCTGCAAAAAATCATTCGCAATTGGTGCCTTGATAGCTTTGCTCGCGCTGGGTCTGCTTCGGGAATCTACAGAAGCTGAGCACACTACATCGAGAGCTGAGCAACAGGGAGCGGAGCTCGCGCGCATTTGTCCGAACGGCGCCCGCATCTACGTCTACCGAAATCCTCTTGATCAATTGCAGCTCGTTACGGAGGATTTCGCTGCTTTCAATGAGGATGTCGGCATCGATGAGGCCTGCTAAGCTTCTAACGATCCGCTAGACCGCACTCCCATCTCGTCCGATCTTGCCGATTTTGAGCCGCGGAGATCGAGCGCTGCCGCGGATCTCGCGGATCTGGGCCCGCACCCGCGGCGAGAGCCCGGCGTCTTCATCGGCGATCAGCCGGATCGTCGCGCTGCGGGCGATAGTTGGGGCCGAGCCACTGTGAGATCGCCCGACGGATTGAAGCGGATCATCGGCAGCACGCGGATGTCGGCGTTCTCCACCGTCCTCACAGCAGCACCAAGTCGAACTCCGGGAAGAGTTCGATCAGCGCAGTAGTGGTGGTGCACTGCGCGGCAGAGCTCGCGGGCGACCGGCCGGGCCTGCTGCAGACGTCCCTCACACCTTCTACTCGTGCTTTGCCCAGGCTACTCGTGCTTTGCCCAGGTCCGCGAACTGCGACCGGGCTGCCGCGCGCGCGCGGACGGCCGCATATATGCCTCCCATTCTGCCAGCGCGCGGCGGGATCGATCAATGTCGGACCGGCATTTGGGGGAGAAGACCTGCCGTGGCCCCGGGTTTGGGAGCCCTTCCTTCAGGCCGCCAGCTCCAGGATCTCGCGCACCTCCGTGGGCCCTTTGATGGGACGCGGATTGCGCGGCACCCAGGGCGTCGCCATGGCCTGCTCGGCAATGCGCGGGAAGTGCTCGCGCCCAATATTCACGGCGGCAAGGCTCCTCGGCATGCCGAGGCCGCCGATGAAGGCATCGAGCACGGCGGCGGCGGCGTCGCCGGGCCGCCCCATGGCGATGGAGATCAGGGCCTGGCGGTCAGCGTTGACGGGCTCGTTCCAGCGCATCACGGCCGGCAGCATGATGCACGACGTGTGCCCGTGCGGCACGTCGAAGACGGCGCCGAGCACGTAACCGATGCCGTGGCTCGCGCCCATCGGCACGCCGCTGACGAGCGGGCCCATCGACAGCCATGTGCCGAGCTGGCAGTCGAGGCGGGCGTCGAGAGTCGGCCGGATCGGCCTTGACGCGCGGCAGCCCGCTTGCGAGCAGCGGACAGGCCTTTGAGCGCCTGCGCATCGCCATAGGCATGCGCCTCGCCCGAGCAGATGCCCTCGACACAATGGTCGACGGCGCGCACACCGGTCGAAAGCCAGAGCCATTCGGGCGTGTGGCGCGGTGACGGCAGGGTCGAGGATCACTGTCGCGCGGCATGATGCGCGGATGTCGCAGGAGCTCCTTCACTTTCGTGCGTTCGTCGGTGACGCCCGAGATGGCGCTGAACTCGCCGCCGGAGATAGTCGTCGGCACGCTGATCTGACGCACAGTTGGCGCCTTCATGGTGGCGGGCGGGTTGACGGTGCCGTCGGCGCCCTTGACGGGGCGTAGCGCGTCCATTGCATCGGCGGTGCGGATGTTGTTGGCAAGGCACATCTGCACGGCCTTGGCGCCGTCGGTGATCGAACCGCCGCCGATAGTGACGATGAGATCGGCCCCGACCCCGCGCGCCTGTTCCGTCGCCCTCAGCACCGCCGAGCGGGGCGTGTGCGGCGGCATGCCGTCCCAGACGGCAGAGCAGCGGTTGCCGAGGGCCGCTTTCACCCTGGCAATCTCGTCGGTGTTGCGGTTGAGAGCGCTCGACACCATCAGGAACACGCGCGTGGCGCTGAGCCGCCGCGCTTCCTCTGCGACGGCCTCAGCGGCGGGCTTGCCGAAGACCACGGCGTCCATGGTCCCGAAATTGACGCGTCCCGATGCTGCCATGTGACTTAACCTTTCATGTTGCGGTCCACGACGGGTCGCCTTCAATCATTCGTCGATTAATTGCGGATGGCAAGGGTAGTTCCACTCACTAGATAGGCCAGCTGCGGCGAGCTGGTCGCTGATTTGCCGCAGCGAGCGGTGGGTCGGTAGGCCTGCTGGTTGTCATCGGGCAAACGCCCCGGACGGGAGGGAGGTCAGAACTGCGCTCTTATTGCCTTGGTGCAAGAGATGGGAACCCTGCCCGACAGTATTTACAGCAACTCTCCGATATCGCCTGACGTTGTGCCAGCGCACTCCGCCGGGTTGATCTCCGAGAGTAAAGGATATCCACTGGCCCGGCGTTGCCGACCAGTGGGGGCCGCACCTAAGTGCGACCTCAGCCGAAACGGCGCTTTATGCCGTCGGTCGTCCAACTATTCTGGCTCGCCATGCGCCGCTCGTTCAACAGCGCGCCGAGGCGGAGGAGCAGGGCCGCCGCCTGCGACCCGCCAGTGGTGGCTTTGGTATGGAGTGCGCGAATTCGAGCTCGAGCATTGCAATCAATTCGCCTCGCTGGCGGCCAAACGCGGCGTCATCCATAAAGCTCTGCGGATTGACGGTATTGCTCGACCTTCCGCGTGAGCCTTCAGGAAGGTCAGCACGGAATCAAACGGCTGCGGGTCCTTCAGCAGTTTCATCGAAGCAGCAGCACCGCTCGGACGTTCACCAAGGTCGCTCTCATAGGGTTTGCCTCCCGCGGCAATGCTGTCTCGCCACAGTCGGTCCGGGCGCCACGCGGTGGCGCGAATGCCGACAAGATGCTTCATCGCTAAGGTGCACCAAAAGCCTGCCTGCGGCGCAACACGCTTTGGGATCGGCAGTCGCGGCATGGCGACCAGATCGCAGCTGTCGAGATAATAATGCAAAAGCGCGCGGCTGCCGGGGTCGTCTTCGCGGACGAGCATCAATCGGGTGCCGTTGAACTTCACATCATAGAAAACCCAAGCCTGCATCGCGGGCAGATAGGCAATGGCCTTGACGTGATGATAGCGCCCACAAGCGAGCAGCCGCACCCACCAGCGGCCGCGCTTCTTGCTAAAGAGAAGGATCCAATCGGGCTCGATCAAGGCGGCGAATCATTCCTGTTGTCGGATAATTTTCCTTACAAATGATGTGCGATACTTCCCGTGTCAGGCTGGTATCGTTCTGATGAACCGAACGCACGCCTGTCATCAAAATCTGCAACGTTCCCCGGATCAGCGGCAACCCTGGATGTATCTACCGTTGATTTATCACTCGGACATTCGCACGCCCGCAGCGACAAAAGATGAGTTCCGCATCGCGCGTCGACGACGCGATCATCTTGCCGATGGTCGTGATCGCCTTTCTCGCAAAAACACTCTTCCAGGCCGCTTTTTTCATCATGGCATTTGCATCGGCTTTTGTTCTCGCCCTCCTTCTGCGAGTAGTGACATCCGTGTTGCTCAGTTGCCGTTACAGCCGGTGACGGTATGGCGTGGCTGATCAAGCAGCTCGCCGATCTCGCCGCAGTTGTCCGAGGCGAAGCGTAAGGCCTCACGCGACCTTATGGACCGACGCTGGTCTGGGCTACGGCAACGACTGAGCCGCGAGGCCGTTGCGATGACCACGCAAAATGTGCTGCAACGAGGAATCTCTGGCCTTGCAAGCTTCGGAGCGCGCTCGCCGCGGGCTGCCCTGCTCGTCATCGCCGGCGTGATGTTGTGGCTGCCACTGTCCGCCGCAATTTCGATTACTATGCATGCCGCCCTGCTCGCGAATGCGGCGTTGCTACCGGCATGGACGCAGCTCCTGCATCCCGTCGCAACCATTATCGCCAAGAGCAAGTTACTCGTTTTAACTGCCTATCCAGCAGCCTGGCCGCAAGTTAAGAAACACGCCTGGGTGCAGGCGGCTTTGCGGCGCATGGACCGCATTGTGGCGCTTGACAGCATCCGAAAGACAGCACACCGTTACCAGCAGACCAAACAAGCCTTCGCACAAGCCAGCGATGTCGGTTTACGTGCAAGGATCAAGTAATCAATTTTCGCAGCAATTGACCTCTGGCGACCTTGGTGCCGCCGCACCCCATCATCCGCAATGCCGTCATCTTGCTGACGCCGATGATTGCCGCGAAAAATCATCTCGAGTGCCACTTTGGGCTTCGCCGGCCAGAGCTTGCCCGGGGTTGAACCATGCGAACCAGGCACATCGACGAACTTATGCACGCCGTCAGCAAAGTCTACTGTGATCACACCATTTGGGGTGACCGGACCGGCGCACTGACTGGCGCCGCGCAACCGCTGGTGCAGCAGTCGTATGGCACCTCTATAGAAGTCGATGCTGGCAATTTCGCTGACCTCTTTCTCATCAAGCACTGCGTTCGCGGGGCCGCATCCGCCTGGCAGGATGGCCAAAGCGCGGATTCTGAGAGATCGATCACCAGTTTGGGAGGCAGCGCCAATGCCCTCAGTGTTATATCAGCTCGACCCTGCCTTTTGGAGAATGCGGTGTTTCGAGCTGATGTCAGTGATGATCGTCGGACGGCCGAGAGTCCGCTTTCCATCCAAGCTCATGAAATTCCAGATGTCTTAGTAGAGCTGGCGAAGTCGAAGCGACTCTCAATCGTGATGGGCAACCTGAACTGTCTCCTGCGGGATCCAACCGACCAAGATCTTGGTCGGCGCGCTATCCGTCATCTTGGTTTTCTCGACGACTGAACCGGGTTGAACTGGGACGTTCCTGACGGCAGTTCCTTTAGTCAGTTAGGTCACAGTGGGTCTGGGTCCGCACCTTCGTGCAAAGGACTTTCCGCCTGGTGTGCTTGCCAGTCACTACGCGGCAATGTGACAAGCGGATAGAGTGCGCCTCGCGAAAATCTCGGCGCTAAGCATGTAAAGCGCAAATACCCATTCCTTCCCACGCAAACCACGAGCTGAGCTTCGGCGATTGCCGATGAGATACGAGCACTCTTCAGCGTGATACCCAGATCGTCGTGCCCGGCTTGAAAGCGCTCGCGTCGCCTTGCGGATCGAAGCCGCAGGCGCAGGGTGTTGCGGTCGTGGTCGCCGACCGCGCGCTCGGCCTGCCAGGTCGCGAACGATCCGAGCGGCACAAGCTCGGTGACGATCGCGGGCAAGTTGCCCGCGCCCGCTCGTGCGACGTTGACCGTCGCGCCGACGGTGAGGCCGTGCAGCGTATCTTCCCGTGCGTTGAACGATAGCCATTGCTTGCCGGCCTCCGCGATCACCAGCACTGGTTGGCCGGCGCGGATGTTCTCGCCAACCTCGGTCACGATCACGCTGACAACACCGTCGGCCGGCGCGTGTAGCATGGTCTTTTCCAGCCGCCGCTCGAGCACGGCGAGCGCAGAGGTCGCCGCCTTGACTTGCGCGTCCGCGATGGTGCGTTGCTCGTAGGTCGGGCCGGCAACAGCGGCGGCATGATCGGCTTCGGCTTCGGCGACATCGGCGAGCGCGGTCGCGACGTCGTTCTGCGCCTGGTCTAGGCTCTGCTGCGAAGCGACGTCGTTGCGCGCCAGCTGGGATGCACGGGTGAGCTGCTGGTGCGCGTAGTCCGAGTCGCGACTTCGCCTTGGCAATCGCGGCGGCGTGCGAGGCGATCTCTTCCGCGCGCACGCCGGCATAGACGTGGTCTCGGTCCGCCACGGCGGCGGCCAATGTCGCTCGCGCCTGCTCGACGGAAGCGGACAATTCGAGCGCGGACAGCTCGGCCACGACGTCGCCGGCGCGTACGGGGTCACCTTTGTGCACCTTAATGGCCGCAAGCTGGCCGCCGACCTCGGGCGCCACGCGGATCTCGGTCGTGCGCACGACGCCGACGATGGGCGCCGCTATGTCGGAACGCCACAGCGCATATCCGCCCGCGCCGGCCACGATGAGAACCACGCCGACCGCGATAATGGTTATGGGCCTGTTAGCCATGTGTTCGTCTCCGCTTGATTAGGAACGCGGATATTACCGCGAGTGTGAAATAGATGGCCGCGAGGATCCAAAGGCCACGCCAGTCGCGCGCCACCTCCCACAGGCTTGCGCCCAGCTGGTCGATGCGGACAATGCCGTCGATGGCGAAATCGGACGGAAATATGTAGCCCGCGGCAAGGATGTGTTCGGGGATTGCTTCGCGCGGCCAGGAAAATCCGGTTAGGAACAGCTGCGGCAGGCTGGTGCCGAGAAAGATGAGCGTCGGGGTCTCCGGGTGCTTGAACCAGGAGCCGACCGCCTGGCCCATGAAGCTGGTTGCAAGAACGAAGATCGACGCCAGTGCGAACAGCTGTGGGGGCTCGCCCAGGGCGGAAAAACCGTAGAGGCGAGGCAGCACGATGAAGTAGAGCGCAAGCGCGGGCAGGAAGATCGTCAGGTGGGCGATGCCGCGTCCGAGCACGGTCGCAAACGCGCCGCCGGTCGCTTGCGTCAGCGCAACGACGGTCAGCATGGCTGATCCGATCAGCAGCATCTGCTGCAGGATCAGCACGAACGCCGCCGGGACGATGTAGCTGGCATAACCGCCGACGGGATTGAAGATCGGCTGCAGCAGGACGTCGGCCGGGCTCGCGGATGCGAGCATCGCCTTGACCAGGCTGCCGTCGGTGCGCGCGCCGCCGGCCGCAAGCTCGGACGACAACGTACTGATCGCCAATGCGATGCCGTTGGCCGTCGTCCGAAAGATGAATAGGTAGGTGGCATCGGCATAGATCGGAACGTGGACGGTGCTTCCCTTGAGCACGTCGCGCTCGGCGCCGGGCGGAATACCGACGATGGCGAAGGCGTCGCCGCGGTCGAGCGCGGCACGGGCATCGACCAGCGTGTCGGCGCGCAACGCTACGCTTAACCGCGCCGCTCGCATCCAGCGTCTGAACGATCCCGCGACTGAGCTCGCTTTGATCGGCGTCGACCACTACGATCGGGATCTTGCGCAGGATCTGGTTGAGGTAGGGCTGCGGGTATAGAAGCCGTAGACGATCGGCCCCAGCACTAGCAAGAAGAACGCGCCGCGCATGGCGAGCACGCGCCGCCACTCCGCGGCAAAGGCGCCGCCGATGCCGCGCGGCGCGGACGGAAGGCGAAGCCGCTTCCGGCGTCAGCGCGCTGGCGGCCGGACTGCGCGCCAGCGCGTGCAAGCGTAGAAACGCGAGCAGTAAATAGAGCACGGCCAATGCGGCCAGCGCAGCGAACGGCCGCGCGGACTCGTAGAGCGGCAATCCCGCGCGCTGCCTGCCCCAGCAACACCGCCATGTACCAGCGCAGTGGCAACATCGCGCCCCACACGTAGGCGAAGGCATTCATGCCGAGCACCGGAAATCCGACGCCGGCGTAGCCGAACGCGGGGAGACCACGATGCCGGTCAGACCGAGCCCGGTCGCGAGGTCGCGCACGATGAGTTGCAGGAGCGCGCCCAGCGCCAGATAGCCGATGATCAGCAGCGAGCCCGCGACCACCATCATCGGTACGTCGCCTCTGAATGAGATCCCGAGTAATCCTTCGAGGATCAGGACCACGGTCAGCATCATGACGAAGAAGATTGCGAACAGGGGTGCGAGTTTGCCCGTTAGCGCCACGATCGGATTGCCGCCGGCACAGGCGAGCCAGTCCCGCATGCTGCGGCGGCGAAACTCGGAGCCCACCGCGTAACCGGCGCTGAGCGCGATGATCACGTGGATCACGACCGGCAGCAGCGCGCGTAGCAGGAACTGGGCGTAGTTCTTCTGCGGGTTGACGAGCACGATCGTTTCCGCGACCAGCGCGCCGATGCGGGGTGGATTCGGCGCCGCGCGGACCACCGCGCGCTTGGCGGCCGCCGCGAGGCTTTCGCTCAGCCCCGACGAGGCGACGCCCGCGGCTGTCAGGTATTGCTGGTTATAGAAGGCGACGACCTGCGGGCGACGCTCGGCCTTCAGATCGCGTTCGAAATCGGCCGGCACGTAGACGGCGCCGATGGCCTCGCCGGAGCGTATCGCGCGCGCCGCCGATGCGAGGTCGCCGGCGCGCTCGACGATGCTCAGACCCGGGGACGCGGCCACCTGCTCCACGAACGCGCGCGAGGTCTCGGACCGATCCTGGTCGACGACGACCACCCCCAGCCCGCGGATCACGGGATGACTGAATACCGCGGTCAGCACTATGAAGGCAAACAGCGGCACGCCGAAGATCAAGATCACGCGCCGCGCGATCGTGCAGCAGCCATCGGCATTCGCGCTTGGCGACCAGCAGGAACCCGGGTTTGGGCGCTGCTGTCGTCATCGGCCCGTGCCCCACTCCATGATACGCGCTCATGCCGGGGCGCAGCTCCGGCACCTTGTCCACGGATAGGCTCGGATCGAGAACGTCCGCAGGTCGAAATCGCCGGTGGCGCGGGTGGCGCGCCAGCTCGCATATTCGCCCTTGGTCGCGATCAGCTTGACCTCCACGACGATGCTGGCGGTCGGCCAGCGCCGGAATGCGCACGCCGAAGCGGTCGCCGACCTTCAGCGTCTTGACCAGGTCCTCGCGCAGGTCGAAGTGGATCCACAGGTCGCTGAGATCGATCAGGGTCACCAGCGGCACGCCGGGCGACACGTATTCGCCCGGCTCCACGTTGCGCTGGTAGACCTGCGCAGGCCACCGGCGCGTAGACCACCATCTGATCGATGATCGACTGGACCGCCTTGATGTCGGCGAGCGCCTTCCCGACGCTAGCCGCCGCGATCTGACGTTCCTCGGCGGTATAGCCGTTGACCGCTTGCTCGTAGCGCCGATCTGCGCCTGGTCGACGGCGCGCTGGCTTTCATGCAGGGCATCGGTCGCCTGGTCGAGTCGGCAATCGGCGCGTTGCCGTGTTCGGCCAGCTGGCTGACGCGGTCGTAGCGTCTTCTGCGCCAGTACTACGCCCGCCTGTGCGCGCTCGAGTGCGGCCTTGCGCGCCGCGATGACCTCGGCCCGCGTGCCGGCGTTGATGTTGGCGAGCTGCGCCTCGGCCACGATCCTGGCGGCGAGCGCCTGCTCGTCTTTGGCGATCGTTTCGGGGTTGTCGATGCGCACGAGGACCGCGCCGGCGGCGATGTCCTGACCGCGGACGACCGGAATTTCCTCGACCCGCCCATCGACGCGCGCTGCGATGTCGAACCGCGTCGCGTCGACTTCGCCCTGCACCAGCAGCGGCTGCGGCCGTACCAGGTACCAGATCGAGAGGACGGCGACCGCAGCAACGACCACACCGACGATAATGGAGGGCAGGCGGCCGGAGACAGGTGGTGATTTCTTGGCTGCGCCCTGGAGTGCCGAGACCGGGTCACGGGGCGGCAAGGGCGCTGCGCCACGTTTGGCATCAGGCGGCGGTATCTCCATCGCTCGCTTCCTAAGCTCGTCGCCGGTCATAGCACTGGCGATGAACAGTTCGCCGGTCGACCGTCGTGCACTGGCGCATTGGTGTGCGATGATGCCCAAGGTCAGGAAGATGCCGAAAAGAAAGAGACCAGGGCCCCCTCGTGAAACGTGTTGCGCATTCCATTAGTACTGCTACGCGTTGATTAAGGGGGCCGATTACCGGAGCGCCTGTCCATCGACGGGCCCGCATTATTGCGCCTCCATGCATCAATCCATCGTTCATCGAACGGTGTGGGTCTGCGGCCTACCCGGGTATCGGGTCAAACCCTGAGTTCTATCGCATCTGACCCGCGAGATTTTGCGGTACCCAGGGAGAAAAGATGGATTTTTCGCACCTGGCACGAAATCGCCGATTGTGCGGAGGCCCACGCGACATTGATGCTCGACGAAACGGCGGTCGAGACTACCTGGCGCATCATCACGCCATCTGGGGATGGCCCGTGCCCGCCCGAAATGACTGACAATGGCACGTACCACAGTTGTGCTCGCCACCGCCCTGCCCATCGATACAGCGGACATCAAGGTGGTTCGGTCGGGACTCGTCTCCTCATCGAAGATCCGTATTCGGGTAAACTGCTGGCGCCCCGTGAGGTCAAGGCAGAGCCGCCGCGCTTGCCCATCGGGATCAGATGTCAATTTTTGCTGCGATTTCGATGAATTTAGCGCACTGTTCGCTACCTCGGCATCGAGGTCGATGACGCCACATCGATTGGCTACGCGCGCTGCACTCACCGTATCGGGGAATAAGTTGCCGTCAGGCCGGCAGGCCGCCGCGCTCGGCAATCAGCGCGTCATACTCGGCATCGGTCTTGGGTCCGTAGGTCTCGAAAGTCGGATCCGGCGTGCCGCACGATAGGCCTGCCTTGCGCGTCCCGATCGGATCGGCCTCCGTCTTCCGCCGGCGCTGCGGGCACGTCGACACCGTAGACGCGAGCACCATTGAGGCCGAACACCTTCTGCTTGAGCGACCGGCGTGAGCTCAGGGTAGCCGTGCGCCTCAACCAGCACCGGGTTGATGTTGGAAGCTGCGGAAGGCCTGGATCTGGTCCTGCGGTGAGCCATACCAGATCGAGTCCGTGCCCCAGAGCACATTGTCCTCGCCGACGTGCTTCAAGAGCTTGCCAAGAAGGTGCGCGGCGGTGGTCGGATCGCGCATGACAAAGCGCCAGGTCGAACCGAGCTCGGCGTAGACGTTGGCGTTGCGGCCGATGCCGTTGGTCCTCCACCGACTTGATCAGGGTATCGACGCCGCGGGTGGCATTCGCTGGATCGTAGGCACCCTCGGTCGTTCCCGCCTCATAGCCGGAGTGGTAGATGATGAAGTTCATGTCGGGGTAGAGCCGGTGCGCGCGCGGCCGACGTCGGCGCATCGGCCCGAATTCCTCGGGAAAGCCCGGGAACAGCAGGCCCTTATGGATGCAGATGTTGCGCACGCCGAGCTCGCGCGCCCGCTCGATGAATGGGATGCCAACGTCGGGACTGTCGAGTGCAAAGCCGCGGCCGTTCGGGCCCCATTGCGTGTAGCACTTCCAGGCTGCGATCGGGATAGCGGTCGACCGCATCCTTCATGAGCTGGAGCGGTGCCATATCTGGGCCAGCATTCGGCACCACCATGGCGTGCAGGAAGAGCCGCTGAGCGCCATCCATGCGGTCGACCAGAACGCGGACCCGATTTGCCTCCTCGAGCGACAGCGGGTTGTTCTCGGGCAATTCTGGCACGAAGGAGAGCACCGCGAGGTCGGTATCGCTGTCCATGAACACGTGCTTGATGAACTGCTCGGCAGAAAAGCAGTCGACCGGGTCGTCGTGCACCGCAGGACCTGTGCGGGAAGTTGGCGAGGATTTGCTCCCAATATTTGCCGGCGGAGCTGCGCCAAGCGGCCAGCCGGGTCGACCATGTGGGTCTGCACGTCGAAGATGAACTCGTCGCCGGCTAGCGCCTCTGCGCGCCGCCGCGGGCTCGAATGCGCTCTCCTTGGGCACGCGAAAGAGACCGCCGATGTTGCCGAGCGCCGCGAACGCTTCGTTCAACGTGAGCAAGGTGGTAGCCGCGCCGCAGAGCGATTGTAGGAAGGCCCGGCGTCCAAGCCCGACGCGCTTGGCGTGCTCGCCGATCCGCAGTTCGGCTTCGCTGTTGGCGCGCGCCACGGGCTCGGTCAGTGGCACCGGGCGAAACTCGCCATTGGATGTCGCATCGACCTTGACCGGCAGCGGTCCGCGCAAGTCGCTCGCCATGGGACATGCCTCCGCGTCGGAAATCAGTAAACGTAGCCGACTTTCGAGCTGCCGCGCGACCTGGGGCTTCATGTCTGCCTGAAGTTTTGATCACGATCCGACCGATGGCTCGTGCGTTTGTCGCGGGAGGCGCGCCTAAAACAAGGAGCTGTTGCGAAAGATCGTCAAGGGCGGTTCGCCGAGCGGATTGGTGGCCTTCGGGACGGTGCGCGACGGGGCGCGGCCATGAGAATGCCGCTGCAGGCGACGCAAAGTACGCCGTCCAGCGCATCTTTGGCTCGCGCCAATTGATATTGTTGAAGGGCGTCTGTGCGATGTACGGTCGCACCATGTCGGTTATCGGCAGTTGATGCTCGCGGTTCGTTCTGAGTGATCGTTGCGGGGATTGTAAGGGACGTCGTTGCACCCAGAAGGGCTGTAGGGCATGAGCACGCGGACGACCGCCAGCACTATATCGACACGTTCCGAGATCGGAGTGCGCAGAGGGAGAGCCTGGCATAGGTCGACGGTTCGAGGGTAATGATGATTGAACTGCGCATCTTCCCACCGACGGTTGTTCGACGTAGGCGCTCAGCAAAGTCGTCGACGAACGAGCGACGCAGCCCTCGTCCCGGCTCACGGTCGTGTCCGCGCCAGGGGTTATCGAGGGAGACTATAGGAGTTCGCAGCCACGGTGTTGCACCGCGATAGCGCTGCTGTTCGTCATCGAACCGGCACCCGCGACCAGGTCGGATACACCACACCCACTGCGGTAATCGGGCAAATATGTCAGCGGTTCACGATTATCTAGAACCGCAGATCCTGAAGCCAACAGCAAGGAACCGCGTCAGATACTGGCGCTGGGCGCCGTATTCCAACCAAAGCGTCCAAATTTTCACCAGCTCACATGGCTTTCTTCTTCTTTGTATCATAAAGCGTGGAGACGCCCGTGTAACACCACCAGCATGGTGGTAATTTCATATACATCGGACATCTTCCGCTGACTGCGCTGAGCTGAGGCGCGGAATGATTGTCCCTTCCGGTTCAGCCTGCCGTTGATCTCGGAAATTAATTCCCATAGGATCAGCTTCGAACAAAACTTGTGAGAGATAGCTGTGAACAGCTTGCCACCGCCGCTTGAGAGCTTCTTCGTTCTGCGGTCATGAAGCTCAGGCCACGCCTGACGAGCCCGGCCTTGCCAATCGACGCCTGCGCACCCACTGCGCAACGCCCCACGCGATCGTGGCCCAGATCAGCAAGATAAGAAACCGCTGGAAGCTTTCGCCGATAGCGACTGCGCTTCCCATCAGCCGCTCAGCGAAGCGATCGGTCTGACCTTTGACGAGCAGCTGCGCGGCCAGCGAGCAGAGAGAGAACTAGCGTCCGCAATGATCATATCGGAAATAGGTTCATGGTGATACCAATCACGAGTGCCAACAAGACGGTCCTGATCCTGACGAGCGCGAGTGGATCGTGTGAATTTCTGACTTCCGTCCTGAGGTCAAGGCTTTCTCCAGATGCGTGAATCCAGCGATCGACCGGTTTCTCCAGCATGGTTCACTCCCCGGTCGGCCGTACCCGATAGGCTACCGGCCGACCCTTGCTGTCCTACCATTGATGCGGTCAGCCGCCTGCTTGAAAGCAATGGCTGGGCGAGCGTTGTAGTGCTTGCCGGCGCTCTCGGCGTGGGCTGAAATTTTCTGGAAGCGGTCGTCCTCTGCCAACCCAGGTGAAGATATTCGCCTGTTTGGCCGACAGTTAACGCGCGCGGAGGGCCAAAGGCGCGTGCGCTGTGCGCCGCCTACGTGTTGCAGCCTTCCGCTGCTAGTCGAGCAAAACTGTCCTCGTGCCGGCGTTTATCAGAAGAGCAACCCAACGCATCCGATTGCGTGGAAGGATGGAGTTGCCAATTATTCTCGATCTGCGGACACAGTTCGGGCGCCAATGAACGTCGACCGCCCCCAAGATTTCCTCGATTTCACCCAGATGCGCGGACATCCAAGTCTGTGCTCAGGAAGCTTTGCCACGGTGCGCAAGAGCATGTTGAACAGAAGCCCCAGGGGAACAATGGAAATGCACTTCACGGCTTCTGAGCTAATTGTAGCAGTCGCGTTTCCATTGGGCGCCTGCATGAGCGCCGTCGAAATTGCCGCCAATGACGACGCGCCTGCCGCAGCGCTGGGCGAAACGAGGAACGCCGGCTTATGTCAAATGCCGGGAGAAATGAAGCCTGAACCAACGGGTTGTACAGCGCGAAGGCGATGGTCCATGCAGCGGATGGCAGGGAGATGAACCAGTCGGCGATGCGGGCGTCGATGCCGCGGATGGGAGCCTGCACCAGGGCGCTGCACCGATTGGGCAGCCCTCCTCGCCGCGCGGCTGTCTCCCATTAGTTAAGAAAACACCTTCGATGTGATCGGTCCGCGGCGGGGAGCGCCTCAGACAACTAGAAGCACCGTATTTGCCGGCACCGGTTCGTCGGGTTCAGCACCGGGCGCATCGGCCTTGATGCGCACGACGACGTCCTCGTCGTGCAAAGCGCCACCGGCGCAGCGCCTGAAAGCACCGGACGGAGGCACGCTAAATCTTGAGATTGAACCTTGCCGTGGGGGTGACAAGACCACCTCTCAACGCGCCACGCGGGATTACTCCGCGATCCACTTCTGGGCTTCCATCTGGCCGCGGCCGAGCGCAGTGGTGCGGCAACTGCAATGAGCCCGCTCGGAGTCTGGACTCGACGCCGATGTGAACTTCCCTTGCAGATGGATGGCGTCTGCGTGGAAGCAGATGGCCAGAATGATCGTCTCGTACATCTGAGCCTCCCTCTCTGTTTGAGGTCGATTTGAGGGTAGGCGGACGATTTCCGGCCGATGTGCGATAAATCACAAACCCGGATTAGCCAGAGGTCCGAACTTATGTCCCTAAAGTCCTTAGGACCTCGGCTTGGCAGCGTCGAGCACTGGAAAAATGCTGCAAACTTTCCAATTGCCCGACTTGCGTGCGCTTGATCCCGGCGTTGACGCGGAGAGAGCCGGATCGCGTTTGCAACAAACGCAAAACCAACGTGAAGGAACGAACTCAAATATGCGCGGTTTTGGTTGGACGGTTTGGAGGTGCGTAACAAGTGAGAGGAGCTGACAATGAAAATGCATCGTAGCGATATTCATTGCTGCTGCATTCTTTGCTTTCCCAGCTGCTGCGCAGACGCAACCAAAGGGAAATCCAGCACCGCTCTCTGGCAAGACGGGATCGACGCCGGGACATGAGCAAACCCAGCCAGGCGGGCAAAAATTTGGCACCCGGCCAAGCGCAGCAGAGCCGGGTGGCGCCAGAATCTCGCACCAGGTTCCGATCAAAGGAAGAAGAAATAGCAGAACGACAAGCGTCCCAGCCAACGTTAGGCCCATGGTCAAAGCACCGGATTGGCCGGCACCGGCTCATCGGGGCGAAGCACCGGTGCGTCGGCCTTGATCCGCACGACGATGTCCTCGTGGCTGTCGCCGCTGCCGTCCCCCCTGCCGAAGCTCAGCGACGAAGCCGTTACCCTGCAGCATGCCGGCGAGCTTCATCTGCTGGGACTGCACCTTCAGGATGCCGTCGAGAATGTCCTTGGGTGCGGTCTCGTCCATCAACGGCATGAGCTTTTGCATGATGGTGTTGCACTGCTCCATCATCATGGTGCGCAGCTCCTCGGCGGTCTCACGCGTGATCGTCGGCCGAGGCCGGCCTGGACCCACTTGAGGCGGTCGACGGCGCCACGTTCATTTGCTCTGCGATCTGCCGGTAGGTGTTAGCCCATCAGGCGATATTCCATCGCCTCTTTGATGTTCTCCTGCCGCTCGATCTCGGCCTTGGGCGTCGCGTCGCCCTTCTGCCGACCCTGCTTGCGGGCTTGAGCGCCGGTTCCTCGGCGCCGGCTCGTCCACCTCGGGTGCCTCGATTTGCAAGGGCTTCCTCGGCTGGTGGACTAGATCTGCGCCTCGGCGGCCAATCTTCTCGTCCGCCTCGCGCACCGCCTCGGCGTCGACGCACTGCCTTAGTGGCCGCCGCGTCACCACGCCGCCCGATTCTTCTGGGCCTTCGCGCTCGCGCGCGATTTGGCCTTCGCTGCAGCTCGTTTCTTGGCTGCCAGCGTTCCCCTTTTTCTTAGCCATTTCCGTTTCTTTGCCTATGATGATTCCGCACGATGGCACCCGGCCAAAATGCAGAGCATTCAGACCCGCCTCATGCGAGGCCGGACCCGTCGATGCGGGATTTGGGGAATGGACGCTAGTGAACTGGATATTCGCTCTACCGATCGCCCTGGTGATCGTCTTGTTGCTCGCGCACGCGCTTGCCGGTGGTGAGGTGGCCTGGTTCTTGGATCAGCTGCGTGATCGCCGGCGTTCTCGCCTTCGGTATCGTTAGGGCTTTCTTCGCATAGGGATGCCAGGCGTACTATTTTGCATCTGGTTTTGGCCTAGCTGCCTGTGGTTTGGCTCCATCGCGACATTACCGGTCGGAACCTTCCGTCTCGCACTCGTTCCAGCCATTGGGTGTTTGTGGATGCCCTCGACCCTGACCTCGGCTGGGATGCAGGGACGGACAAATACGGGACGCACTGGCACAGTGAAAATACAGGGGCGTCGGTGTGTTGCCCTCAAATCACAAGGTCGCTCCGACCTTGGGCCGATGCTCTTTTCCCTCGAAGGGTTATACCTGCAGTTGGGAGCGTCGTTTGGACCAAGTAACCAAAACGCAAGTAAACCCTTAGCGAGCGCTGGTGCGGGTTCTTTCGTCGCTTTCCACCATGGCCGATCTGTGTGGATCGGTAAAATGCCGACCTACGCTTCATAGTCCACACGGTGCGGGGACGCTTGGCAGCAAGCGTCCCTGTTAGTTGCGGTCGCGCGCGGAGCGCGGCTGGGAAAACTTTGGGGGACTAGCCTTTCCCACCTGGGACTTTTTCAAGTGGGCCGGGTATCCCCCGCTTTCCCGCGGCACGGTAGCCCCGACTCTTTGAGCTACGGCTTGGCCTTGAGAAGGTTGGCGAGCAGGCCGTAAAAAAATCTTCGCCCGGGTAGCCGACGATCCGTCCGATCTCGCGTCCTCCTCCGCCAGCACAGAGTCGGCGTTACTGTAATCGGCCGTTCAGCAATACGTAACTGAACGAAGTACAAC